>Ga0207024_10159_pt1 | contig 20206 bp, 19 predicted proteins | sample Alteio_BWMinCont_44_FD_153470 | JGI IMG/M metagenome (GOLD analysis project Ga0207024, IMG submission 153470) | Enriched cells from forest soil in Barre Woods Harvard Forest LTER site, Petersham, Massachusetts, United States -... | ecosystem: Environmental > Terrestrial > Soil > Temperate forest >...
CGACAAGATAGGAAGCTGAATGACTCCCAGGAGCAAGCCGCCGAAGACAAGGGACACCGTGTAGGGAATCCTCAGGCGTTTCGCCAGCATGGCGATGATCGCGGCAACGATGAGCAGCCAAACCAAGAATTCTATGCCCGAGGTTGGCGTCATCTCAGAAACGCACCACATTCCAACCGCTCGAATTCGTTAACGGACGCTTGGCGCATTGCCACTCGCAAAAGCACATCTGACCTGTGGACGCAGAAGATAGACGAGCAGAGCTCCAGCAATTACGAACCCGACGCCGCCTCTAACGAGATGACCCATGAAGGCGTTCACCAAGTCTCCGAAGACTTGGGTTGCGATGATGGCAACTGCCAGTCGCCACCCCCAAACGCGGCGCTTGAACCAACCCGTGCCAGCAGCTGTTAACGCTATACCGAGCAAAAAAAAGGGAATACCGACTGTTTTCCCGAAAGGCGCAAGCTGACTATACGCAGGCAAATTCATTATCCACATGCGGTCAAGAACGGTGCCTCGCCAGACTAGTGTCGTTCCGGCAAGACACGCCATGATTGCGCCGAAGAACAAAAAGATACCAACCGCTATGATTCCCTTGGCTAACTTTGTTTGAACGAGCATATCGAATTCGGAGTGAAGCCATCCCGAGTTCGTCTGACCATAACGCGAACACACTCACGCGACCATTCCCTCTCGATTCTAGCTGATAGGGTTGCACTCGACGCTCGTTTGAGCCTATCAGCGGGGCCGATTTTTACTTGTTTATGCTTTTTGCCGCACTGCTTCGAGCATGCGTCGCAAACTGTCCACCAGATCGACAATCTCGCCCTTCCCCTGCACGTCAAACTCAATTTCAAAATTTCCCTCGGCCGCTTGATCTACTGCCTCCTTCAAGCTCAGAAGCGGTTTGATGACTTGACGCGGCAATGTATAGCTGACCCAAATGCTGACGAGCAGGGTCACGGCGGAAACGATTCCCAGTGCCCATTCTGCATGACGGATAAGATGTCCGGCTTCGGCGTGATCTCTCTTGACCCGGCCCCAATTCGTAGATTCCAAGAGAGACGCCTGCTGTAAAATCTGCTGGCTCGAGCTTTGAAGCTCTTCCGTAGTGCGTTGCAGTTCGGGATTTCCCTCCTGCACGGTCTTCGAAATCTGAGCATCGAACGAGCCGACTCGTGTGCGCAGTTCCTCCAAGAGTTGTGCCCGTTTGATACGTCTGGAACTCTTAAAAAGGTCGTTCAGGTCCCGCTCATAATCCCTCACCACAGCCTGGAAACGATCGGCAGGTCTTTGGCCGGGCCGGTCCAAGACGGACACCGCCGACGCAAATTGTTGGCGGTAAAGCGCGAGAGCCTCGGATGCTTTCTGCAATGCGCCCTGGTCACCAGTCCCAAGATTTTGAATGTTTTCCAGAATCTGCTGAGTCTTGTCCAGAGCTTCGCGGTTCGTCTTCAGATAAATTGCATCGTGAAGAAGCAGGTAGTTCCGTTCGGCTCGGCGCGCCTCCAACATCTCGATGGAGGCCTGCTGCGCGAGAGTGGCGGCTGGTGCATCCGTATTCACGATACGATCGACGATCCAACCCATCTGAAACAGGTAGTACACCGTCAGGAAAATCACAGGCGCGAGAATGATCCTCACAAGGGCCAGACTATAAGCTGTTCTCCTGCGCAAAGAGTTGCCGGGCGCAAGAATCCTGAAAGACTTTTGAATTCCTATTCTCATGACCAACCCCTTGCAGAATCCAAGATGGGAGGGGGCGTCGAATTGGAACCCCAGTTGGGCTCAGTCCTCGTTCTCCCCGCCGATGCCGTAGGAGTCCAGCACGTCTTGCAGAAGTACCACACCTTCAAGCTTGTGAACGTCGGCCCGGCTTACCACCGGCAAAAGTTCAAATCTAGATTGCCCCAGACGCTCCATAGCCAGATGAAGTGACTGGTCTGCATGAAGATGCGGAAACGCCTGGGGATTGACGAGATCAGAGATTTCCTTCGCGGCGCCGTGCTCCGCGGCAGCCCGTTCCAGTTTTCGCTTGTTCAGCACGCCGATGACGCCTCGGTCATCGCAAACTGGCCAACAGCGGTACTGACTGGTCAGAGCCAACTGCAACGCGTCACTGATGCTCATCACAGCCCGCAATGTTTCCACAGGACGCCGCATGACTTGCCCCACTTGTCGTCCTCCTCGTTGCTGCCGCGTGGCGGCACTCGGCAAGTGAATCCCATCTTGACGGGCCAGCGCGTCGTATATCGGTTCACGCTGTAAACGCGCGGAGATGAAGAAACTAACAAGATTCGAAATCATGAGGGGAACAATGACAGCATAGTCCTGCGTCGTTTCAAAGATCATCAGGACCGAAGTCATCGGGGCCCGGATGATGCCAGCAAAAAGAGTTCCCATGCCCACTAATGCGTATGCTCCTGCCGAGGCCGTGTATTGCGGCAAAAAGTGGTGTGCAATTCCCCCGACAGTGCCGCCCAGCATCGCTCCAATGAAAAGGCTGGGCCCGAAGATCCCACCCGCGTTACCCGATCCATAGCTTGTAGTGACGGCAAAGAGCTTCAAAACTACGAGCAGAGCCATGATTCCAAGAGCCATTCTCCCGTTGAGTGCGTCCCCCACATATCCGTAGCCGACACCTAAGACCTGCGGGGCAAAAAGGGCCATCACGCCAACGACTACGCCGCCGGCAACCGGCTGAAACCAAACCGTCTTCTTTGGCAGGCTCATGAACCATTCCCGCGTTCTCAACAGGAGTTTGGTGAAAGCCACGGAAACTAAACCGCCAGCAACGCCTAATACAGCATAAATACCGAATTCAAGAGGATGCGCGAGTTCGTACTGCGGCACACGGAACAGAGGATGGTTGCCAAGTAACAGACGAAGCACAACCCACGAAGTTGCTGATGCCAGCACCACGGAACCCAGTATTGGCGCGTGAAGATCCCCGGTGATCTCTTCGAGTGAAAAAACAACCGCTGCCAGAGGGGTATTGAACGCGGCTGCAATCGCAGCGGAAGCGCCCACGGGCAGGAGAGCCTTAACCCGCTCAGAGCTCAATCCTAAGTACCGGCCGAGCACGGAAGCAATCCCACCTCCGACCTGCACCGAAGGCCCCTCGCGCCCCAGAGGGATACCACTCGCAAGAGTCGCTGCAGTGCAAAAGAATTTACCCAACATGGTCCTAAGCGTGATGCGCCCTTCTCGCGCAAACAACGCGGCCTTGGTCTGGGGAACCCCGCTGCCGCGAGCCTCAGGAAAGTATCGATACAGCAGATACCCCATGCCGAGAGAACCCAGAACTGGAATCAGCAGGCGCCGCCAAGTCGCACTACCAACGGGATAGAGCCTCATCCCCAAGCGCTCGGTCACTAAAATGAACCCGACGACCGCTAGACCGGTGAGTGCACCAATCACGAGGGTCAGCAACAGAAAGACTTGGTCCTCGCGTTCGCGAATGCGCGCGAATGAGTGAGCCAATGGCCGTTTCCACCATTGTGGTTTGAGGTTGGTCGTTGGTTCTGTCACCTCGTCACCGTTTACCTGGCCAGGACGACACCCATTAGTTGTTGCGTGCTGCATATTCTTTAAGTTTGTCCTCGACGTTCAACGAAGCCCCTGAGATGACGGAAGAACAGAGCCAATGGCTTCCCTACCATCGAGGGACCGTACCAACGAATCTCGGGGCAACCCCTTGATCGTCAAAACAGTTGGCTTTTGAGGCTCGAAACGCGCTGGCGTTCCACGTCGCAGACGCTCATTGTTCTTATGCATCCTAAAAATATCGTATCACGATATATAAGACAAGGCCATCGGCAGCGATGGGTTCGTCTAGGCGCATGCGGCAGCGAACTAGTTCGACGGGAGATGGGGATGTGGATAAAACTCGTTCGATTTCGGAAGAACCGAAGGTAGGGACATACTGAACCTGCATGAGTCCACAGCTGCAAAACGACTCAGTGCCGAATCTGCTTTTGTCTCGCCTGACAGTAGCATCTAGCTTCCAAAATTGAAATGAACCGTGACTTCCATTTCAACCGCCACCGGCGTGCCATTAAGCAGCGTTGGCTCATACCTCCATTGCCCCACGGCGTCAAATGCAGCCCTAGCAAGTAGCGGACTTCCAGAAACCAACTTCATCTGAGTAACCTCGCCGTGTTCGTTTATTATGCTGTCGATCACCACAGCTCCCTGGATTCTGGCCTCTCTAGCCAATATCGGATAAACCGGCTGAATTTGTCGAATGATGCGCGGTGCTTGAACTCGTCCGCCAACAAGATAAGGCCCATGATGCATCACTGGTTTTGGCGGGGGAGGAGGAATCGGATGACCCATTCCACTCAAAATTCCGCCGATCACGCCACCAAGCTGACCACCTGGAACCCCTCCGATAACCCCTCCAGGCACTCCCCCCATGGGTTGCGGCGACCTCGCAGAATCCTTGACCTGCGCGATGTGCTTGGGAATCACGCGTGGCGCATAGAGCTTGTTGTTCGCGAAGAAACTTCTCGGGCGCCGGACAGAACTGACAACACCTGCCGGCGGCGGGGGAGGCGGCAAGGGCGGCGCCACCAAGTAAGTCATTTCCATCTGATGCAAATCTATCGCCTCACCGAAATACAACGGAAGCATGATCGCGGTGGCCAACAGCAAACCGTGCGCGGCTATGGAAAGGAAAAAGTCGATCGCCCCTCTCGGGCGTTTCATTCTGTTGTTTTCCAGCATTCCGGCGGAAAGATTAGCCGAAATACTCGGTTTCTCGTTTGGAGCTCGGCAGGCAGGTCCATGAAGTCTCTGCGCGGGTGCCCGCTTTCCCGGCCTCTCCTCAAGGGTTACGGTTGAATTCCTTTCATACATCTGGAATCCTTCTATATGTTCAGATGCATAATCAGGTTGGCAAGATGTATCGAGGCTTGACTATATATCGTATTGCGATATAATTCTACTGTGAGGAGAGGCAGACATATCCGCGACTCAGACTACGCCGCCCTGGCGGAAGTGCGCTATCGCATCCGCCAGTTCCTTCAGGGTAGCGATGAGGCCGCGGCGGCCGCCGAGCTGGAACCACAACAATATCAACTCCTCCTCGCTCTTCGTGCGCTTCCCCATCAAAGCGATGCGACGATCGGTCGATTGGCGGAACGCCTCTATCTGAAGCACCATAGTGTTGTTGGTTTGGTCGACCGCCTCGAGGAACGCGGCTATGTCCGCCGTTATCGCAACATCCGTGACCAGCGCGAAGTACTTGTCATGTTGCTCCGGCGTGGTCGGGCGGCGTTGGAGCACGTCGTTCGGGAACGGCTGCACGAACTCCATGCAAGCGGGCAGGGACTAGTCGACTCGATTACGGCGATTTTGAAACAGAACCGCGCGGCAAAAAGCCAGCGTCCGGCTTCGAGATCCGTTTCCAACAGAAAAACGACCGAAAGAAACGAACAGTCCCGCCTGCGGGTGCAAATAAGCGGAAAAGGCTAATCGAGAGTTGGGCGCGGCAAACCGTTTGCCGAAGCCACGTTCATCTGGATCACAACTTGCCGGGTTTTTGCGTCGGCAACAAAGCATTCATTATTCGTTTGGTTCGCCAGAGGCTGAAGCGCTGCTTTCGCAAACTCCAAGCCGGAGACGACGGTGACCCTCTGCGGTGAGCTATTCGGCATAACTTCGAAGATTTCGTATACGCGGTACAAATGGGTTCTTTCAGTGGGTAATCCCACCTGGAAGCGCCTGCGAAGTCTTCCTCTCCTCGGCCAATGCCTTTTTCACATCCAGCTCGAGAATTCCCTTCTTAAGCCGCGCGCTCGCACGATGCGTGTCAATCTCGACAGGGAGCTGCAGGGAGTGGAGCAATCGAGCCGTGTGTTTTTCCGACAGGTAGCTTGTATCAGTTTTTCGTTCGGCTTGGCTTTGATGCTTACCGATGATGGTCACCCGCCGCGGTTCCAGGTCAACCTCCAATTCCTTGGGTGCAAAGCGGCGCACATCGGCAAGGACGGTCAATCCTTCAGGGGTCTCCTTAACGTCGACACGCGTTCGTTCAAATAACTCCGACTCCGCCTCAAACCAGTTTTCGAGGTCATGTCCTCTGGCTCTGCCTTTCGCTTCAAATATTTCGTAGGCTCGTCTAGCAATTGCGTCGAGCATCTCCTTTGCCTCGACGCTCAGGCCCGTCGTCCTGATCACAATCGGCGGTGCCGTCGTTTGGTGTCTCACCACGCCTTTTTCCTGCATAGTTGCCTCCTGTTCCCCTGAAACCGGCGGGGCGCCTCAGAATTTCCTCATCAACCCACGCGCGAGCTGCGCCTTGCTACCCTGTGCTTACGGTTGCGCTCGGGGACGGTTGATTGTCTGAAGGACTGGCTGGTCTCTACACGGGGCCACCACAGTCCCAGACGCAATTGTTGCCACTTCCCTCAGTTGCGGGACAAACCTGCGCTGGCATGTTCAGTGTGCGTTGGAATGCTTGTAACCGCGTTATACAACCAGGCAAAAATCATTCCAGCGAACGCGCCGTCGATGAACCCATCCACTGTCCCGATAACGACATTTCCAATGGTCCGTGATGCGTGAAACCAGGGATAAACGGAACTGGTCAGCTGAATGAAGTTGGTACCGTAATTAGCGTCTACTAGATTGATCAAACCGACGCACAGTATGGCCCCGCCCCACAGGAGCCCTGCCGCAATTGCCATAGCTTTCAGAGAGAGTTGCATTACTTAATCCTCCTTAGTCTCCGGGATGCACCATCGAATGGAATTCCCACCTCCGTCTCGGGCAGCCGGCATTCCTTCGGCGCTCAAACTTTTTTGACGGCCAGAGCGACGGGCCCGGCGAACGTCGGGCTACCCGAGAGGAGAGATCGAAAGACCTCTTTAGTTCCCCGAATGAGCCGCGCTCGCCTGCTGGATGCCGGCTGTGGGTGCTTTTGACAGCATCTCGACTTTCTTCAGCGGCGGTTCGCGGCGTTGCCAGACGATCCGTGCATCAGGAGCGTCAGCCGGATAGATCTTCGCCGATTGCTGACCGGTGGGTTCCAGGACAAGGTCGGCGCGGCGATTGAAGGCAAGCCAAGTTATTTTCTTATGTTTAACCATCCACTTAGCTGGCTTGGGATCATTCTTAGTGAGGAGCATTTCGGCCATTTTTTTGTCGATTTGTTTGTCTTTTCCTTCAGCGCGGATATTGATCTCGTCGGCCGGAATCCCCTTGGAGACCAAGTAGTCCCTGATAAGAGCAGCGCGGCGCTCGCTTAGTGCCGTGTTGTATTTACGCGAGCCACGCACGTCGGCATATCCAATGACTACAAGGCTGGCGTTGTGTTCGTACAGGCCGAAGTTCTTGAATTGCGTCGCGATATTGTCGAGAGTCATTTTCTCGTCCCTCACAAGACCGACCTTCGGATGGTGCTTCGTCGGATAGGCGGTGGGATAGAAAACGCTGAGCAAGGTTGCCGAGGGCGGCGGATCGATGGACCCGACGACATGCAGCGTTGCCGTTTTGGTGGTCTGCCCGCCACAGGCATTTGCAGCAGTAAATGTGAAGGTCCGGCTTTCGTTGATCGGCCCCATGCTCATCTGCTTGGGATCGGCGATCACCGTCCGGCTCCCGCTGATCGCATTACTGTCGAAAGGCTCGATCCTGGCCGAATTCGCGTTGGAAGCCGACCAATTCACGGTGGCCGTATCTTGCTCCACTACTTTGTCGCCAATTTTGTGGTACCTGATTTCCGGCTGACTGAGGGCAACAGTGGCCGTCGGCATAGCGTCAACATGCACCGTTACACTTTGGGTCGCTTCCCCTCCCGGGCCCTTGGCCGTCAACACGTACGTAGTGTCATGAGTGGGCGTCACACTTCTATCCCCGCGCTCGGGCACTTGCCCGATCCCGGTGATGGTAGCGTCCGCGGCGTCGGTGGATTTCCAAGCAATGTCCGTTGCCTGCCCGCAACTCAAATTGGTGGACTGCGCGTTCAACTGCGCAGAAACAGGAGCAACCGGCACCGTCGCGCTGGCAATTCCAGCGTGGAATCGAGGCTGCGGCGGCATTGTCAAGCCTTCCTTCCATTCCTTCGTTTTCATCTCTCCGTTGCGGTCAAGATAGACCGTCACTTGTTGCCCGGCCTTGGCGGTCACTGGCCCCGACCATATGGTGTTCCCTTCGTGAGTCACAGTGACCTGATAAGTTCCCGGCTTCACCAAAAGCCGCTGGTGCCAAATCCAATTCCAATCGAATTCGTCGACATGGCCGACGAAATAGGCTGGAGTCTGGCCGTTCAACAAGACCGCAGCACGGGGATCACCCTTGAATTCGATGTCGGCGAATGGCCCCGCAACGACGTCCCCCGAGGATTGCAAGCTGACGCGTAAATCGGTTGTTTCGCCGGCACCAACGTGGACGTCTTGCGTCTTGGACAAGTAACCGTAGTTGTAGACGCCCACCTTGTGGTCCCCCGCGGCCAATTCAATCGTCTGGCTGCCATCGCGGATGGCCTTGCCATCTACGAAGACGTAGGCTTGTTTTGGGTCAACGTGGATTTTCAATTTGCCCGTCTCCTGCGAAGACTGCGCGAAGGCGGGGACCGCACATAGGTAACCGATGGCCGAGAACAAAGTCGCGATAACGAAAGTTTTCGTTCGCATTTAGAGAATCTCCTTCCTGGGATTGATTCCCGCTGGGGCGGGGAATCATTTGTGTTTGGCTTCCATCGCGGGGCCAGGAAGAGCAAGTGTTCCCTGGCCCCGCTTCGGCTCACCTCCCTTGGCCGTGGTCGGCCATCCCAGCCGGGAGGCGCGTTTGCAGCCTAAACATATCGTGATGCGATATATCTGTCAAGGGTTGTGTGGGTATGCGTATCGTATTGCGATACATCGCTACGACAGGAGCCAACCGTTACCATCCAGCATGCGTCTATTTGTCTATAGAGGCGCAGTTGCTGCCTGGAAATCCAAATGGTATTGCGAAAACATCTTTCGCCGGCCGATTCGCCTCTACCGGAAGCCGCGCGACTTCGCGGCACCCTGGGAGGGAAGTTCATGAAATTCATACTGTGCATCTCCATCGCACTTCTAATGTCCGGCGCCGCGCCCATGCAGGCCGCGGGACCGTGTCGACAGAATTCGCATTCAAGACAGTTTGCGGACTGTTTGGACGAATTCTCCCCATGTGATAGGTCAGCTCTGAATGTGCAGGAACTACAAGAGGTGCGACGCGTCACTCAGGACGGCAATTTCTTGGATTGTTTCAACGGATTCTCCGATTGCGACAACAAGCAATTAAATGCCCAACAGCAACTTGAGGTTGCCCGGCAAAAAGGCGATCAAAACCTACAGAATTGCATGGACGGCATCGGTGAGTGCAATCTGCCCGAACTCAACGACCAGGAACGCCAACAGGTCGCACAGTCGGCGCGGGTGCGAAACTTCCAGACTTGCCTGGACGGAGCAGGCGAGTGCGACACGACTCAACTCACAGTCAATCAAAAACAGCAGGTGGAGAACGCCAACCACGACCGTAATCTGCAGAGTTGTCTGGAAGGCTTGGGTCAATGCGATCAGGCAAAATTTAGCAGTCAGGAACAGCAGGACGTCTCGCGGGCGAACCAGGACCGAAACCTCCGAGAATGCCTCGATGGGTCTGACGAGTGCGATCGCGGTCGTCTGACGGCCATGGAACAGCGAGAGACGGCCGCTCTGAATGGGGACAGAAAGTTGCAGAACTAAGCGTATGACTGATCTTCCTTTAAGGAACCTTGCCGCGGGCTCCGAACGTTCAAACAGCGGGCCCTCCTCTTATATCGTAGTGCGATATACGCTGCAATTGCCCAGACAACCATATCGCAATACGATACATCGTATTGATTAGACGCGCGTGAAACAGCGAGTTTCCGCCGCAGAGCAATGGCGATAATCTTCACACAAATCGGTAGCCTTTACCCTGATCACGCCTGAGCACACGGCGGTTGTGCCCCTGTTTCCACCGAGAGTATTGAAGGGGCCTATGACTAGCAGCGGATTGACGGTTCTTCTAGTTGGGAAGGGTCCACGAAAGTCTCCGATCCTCCAGAACTACCTGGAAAAGCGCGGTTGCAACGTCTGTTTCGCAACCTCGCAAGAAGAGGCCATCGAACTCTTTCACCTCCGTCGATTTGACGTGGTCCTCAGCGAGTTCATGCTTGCCGACGGGACTGCTTACCAACTCATTCCTCCGCTTCTTGGTACCAACACGACGATGTTTTTCTCCAATGCAGTCGAAGATGGCTGCTGGTGGATGACGGCCGTTTTCGACGGGCAGGACCTATCGTCTAACCCGGGAATGCGTCCCGCCCAATTCGCACGCCGGCTTGACCAAATTCTTTCTGACAAGCTTTCCAGAAGTAATAACCAACCATCGAGGAAACCTACCTGCGGAGTTATAAGCCATGCGGAATCCTAACCGAAAGGGAATCCTGTGGATCGTTTTGCTTTGGCTTACGGCCGTGGGCATCTTTCTGTATGGAGTGCTGGCTTATGCTCTGGCTCCCCCAAGAGACGATCAGCCCGACCACGGGGGGTTGAGACGAGTTGCCATCGAGGGCACCGTCCGGCACGTCTTGCGACACGCTTGCACTTCTGTCCTCCTCTCCTCACGAAAAGAAAGGGCCTTGCCCACCCGCTGCACGACTACCGAAGTCGTTCTCGCAACCGCAAACGGGGTTGTCAACGTTCGTCTCGGACCGACGAAATTCATTCGTGACAATCATTTCTTCTTCGTGGACGGCGACCGGCTTCGTGTTATCGGATTCCAGATTGCGAATCAAGACCGCGCGACCGTCGTATCGGAAGAGGTCATCAAGTCGAAACGCGCGTTGACCTTTCGGGATCCACATGGGCGTCCTCTCTGGAGCCATAGTGCAATAGGCGACGGGCTCCACGAACCAGTGGTCACCCAGAAATACAATCAGGCCCAAGGAAAAGACGAGATGACCCAGTTAAACCTCCACGCTGGAAGTACTGTTGCGACCAATTTGAGATTCCAGAATTCAGAGAAGGAGAAGGAACATGAAAAGTAGTAACTCGGACCCCCAGCCTTACAACCTCATAGCAGCTCAACCCGGCACAAAACCAGGGCTCGGGCGCTCGGGAATGATCGTGATCACAATCCTGGCGATGCTTGTATTGGGACTCTTCGTTGTCGCGTTTGTCCCACAAGACGGGAACAGCGCTACGGCTGCCAGCAAGGTTCCCCTTAGGATTGACAAGAATCCTTCTGCTGTAAGCCTTGCGGAGTTCAAGAACGGATACGCTCCCGCAATTAATCCCGCTTTGCCGGCAGTGGTCAATATTTCCTCGACCAAAATGGTAAAGCAGCAAAACAACTTCCCCGGCTTCTTCTTCGATGATCCATTTTCTCGCCAGTTCTTTGGAGACCAGTTTAACCAGCAGCCTGCCAGACCGCAGGCGGAGCGAGAGTACAGCCTTGGCTCAGGCGTGATTGTGAATCCCGATGGATACATCCTAACCAACAATCATGTTGTGTCGGGGGCATCTGATATTGAAGTTTTCACACAAGACAAGAAAAAATTCCGGGCGAAACTCATTGGTGCGGACCCTAGAACCGATGTGGCCGTGCTCAAGATCGCTGCCACGCGTCTCCCATCACTAACCCTGGGAGATTCTTCAAACCTAAAAGTAGGTGACGTGGTGTTTGCCATCGGCGATCCCTTCGGCGTCGGAGAAACCGCCACTATGGGAATCGTAAGCGCAAAGGGGCGCGGCTTAGGGGGCGCCATAGAACACTATGAAGATTTCATTCAGACGGACGCCGCAATCAATCCGGGCAATTCCGGCGGCGCGCTTCTCGATCTGCACGGGGACCTGGTCGGGATTAACACTGCCATCGTCACTGGAGGGAGCGGTGGCAATCAGGGAGTTGGCTTTGCGATTCCGATCGACATGGCCCGCAATGTAATGGAACAAATTGTGGATCACGGAAAAGTCGTTCGCGGTTATTTGGGTGTGGCGATCCAGACCGTGGACGCCGACATGGCAAAAGCCTTCGGTCTCACTCAAGGTGGCGGTGCGTTGGTTGCGGACGTAACTCCGGGAAGCCCTGCTGCGAAGGCGGGGATTGAACGAGGCGACGTCATACTCGAATTGAACGGCAAGACAGTCAATGAACCTGACGACTTAAGCTTGCACATAGCTCAGACGGCACCGGGCTCAACTGTTCATCTGAAGATTTCACGCAACGGGCAGACGCGGGATATCAGCGTCACGCTCGATGAGCTTTCCGAAACGACTGCGGCTTCCGCGAGCGGAGAAGGTGGCACCGCCGCGCTACAAGGCGTCCAAGTGCAAAACCTCACGCCTTCTATCGCACGCGACCTCGGGATCTCCAAAAACGTACCAGGGGTGGTTATCACGTCTGTGGACCCATCCAGCGCCGCGGCGGCGGCTGGCTTGCAGCAGGGCGACGTCGTTCAGGAAGTGAATCGCAAACCAGTCCATGATGTTGCCGAATACGACCGGGCTCTGGCTGAAGTTCATGGTCAATCGATCTTGCTGCTGATCAGCAGAGGCCAGGCCACCCGCTTCGTGGTCGTTCAGCCGAACTGAAGCTCGAACATTCGTGAGGCCTTCAAGGCTAACATTTTCTCGGCAGGCTGAGTTCCTTTAGATGATTCGACGAAGCAGGTGATAGCTACGCCGAGAGGGCAAATCTATTCTCGATTGAGGCTATCGCAACTTCACAGACTTTGTCTTGCTTTTACAGAAGGGAGCCAAGATGCCGAAATTCGATGTTCAATTGAATGAAGCGTGGTGGGCGCTTCGGGTTGGCCTTGGCGTAGGGCTGATCGTTGCAGGTACGGACAAATTCTTCAATCTGCTCACGGATTGGAGCATGTACCTAAGCACACTTGCCACGAAAATCGTCCCCGTGAAGGGAGCCACGATTATGCATGCCGTAGGCATCATCGAGATTCTTCTTGGTGCCCTGCTGCTTACACGCTGGACACGAATCGCCAGCATGGCCGTGATCTTGTGGCTGGCGGCGATTGTGGCGAATTTGACGATCACCGGGATGTTCTATGATCTCGCGATGCGCGACACAGAACTTGCCATTGGTGCGTTCGCGCTGTTCCAGCTTACAGTTGTGCGCGAAAAGAGTTTGAGGACCAGCTCACAAAATGAAAGTTCTCATCCGGCAGTTGGCGGATGAAATCCAAGGACCAAATCGGAGGAAAGTATGCGTTTATTGCCGCTGATTCTGCTGAGTTCTTTCTTTACCCTGCCTACGCTTGCCGCAACCGAAACTTTCAAAAACGTCTCGGTGATCGACGTCAATTGTCACACCAAGTTCGCTAAGGACCCCGATGCCCACCCACGGGCGTGCGCCCTCACGTGCAGCGCCAGCGGGTATGGCATCTTCACGCAGGACGGCAAGTACCTGAAATTCGACAGGAAGGGGAATGACGAGATTCTCTCGGAGCTAAAGGCTTCGGATAGGAAGGATCACCTTCGTGTGGACGTTGCGGGCGACGTTGAAGGGGACACGCTGAAGGTTACCTCAGTTAAGCTGCTCTGACCGCCGCGCCTGACCGTGCGCCCTGCAATTGCACGCGACCAGGATCTCTACAAATACCCTTGGGGTGGTTTCTCCTTATGGCTTCATCGACAGTATCCCTGAATCGACGTGCCCCTGCCCCTCGGTCAGAATCTAGCTGAAACTGTTGAGTTCAATTCGGCGATGAGGCGCTTCCGACGAATGGCAATATAGATATTCAATTACCCGGTCGACCACTTCCAGAGCGTTTTTTCCATAAAACTTCTTTCCGTCTCGGTCCTTTGATGCGGGCATCTCAATCCGAAATCTTCCAGGCCAAGCCGGCGAACCCCAGACCAACTCTTGTACACGGAGATAATGTTTTTTGGCGCCGACGAAATATGTATATCTGTCTTCCTTGATTAGATAAGCCATCGACGCCTCCCCCAAAGTCAGCACTTCTTTGATAAGGAAGGCCGATGAGCGAACACGATAGTGTCCGGGGTACTCACCGGCCCAGTCGGTATGACCAAGTATGCGTTATATCGTAACACGATGCAATTTATTTCGGGAGTGCCGAACATAGTGAGAAAAGAAATCGCTTCGTACAATTAGGGCGTCTGCTTGGCAGCCAGACGCTCTAGTCACGCAGCCAAGCCAAACCTCCGGTTACGGGCCGAATGGTCGAACAAGTCTCGAAGTCAGAATGTGCGCTCTGCAGCCACTAGAAACGATCCTGCCACCTGGAAATGCAGACGTGGTATTACATTTTTGTGACAGCGCTTCTTGATTCTGGACACGTTCCGCAGAAGAACTTCCCGTTCAACAACTTCCGCGAACCTCATCGGCAACACATGCTCAAGCACTCGGTTGAGAGCCGAATGCTTAGTTTCATCGCGATTGCTCTGAAAAACCATGCGCAGTTGAGTATCGGTCGCCCTTCACCTAATCGCGATTAACCGCGATTCGCGCACACGATATTTTCTCGTGGGAGCACAAGCTTCCTCGAAATGTTCTGTAACTCACTACGGAATAAAGGAGTTGGCGCCCTGGGAAGGATTCGAACCTCCAACATTTCGGTTAACAGCCGAGGTGGTCAAAAATCTAAGTGCCGCGTCTGGTGTCGCTTACATAAGACTCGGACCCATTCTTCTCTCTTTAGTTGCACCCAATCCTGCCCCCAAAGTGTGCTATTGGCAAAGAACCTCAGGCTCCCGTCCGGCGCTTTATTCAAGAAGACCAGCGAATGTTCACGCGCGATTGCACGGTCCATGATTGATTTTGTCTTGTCGTCCAACCAAACAGGTCTTTGGCCGGCAAGCGGAGACGCATCGGACATCGCATTCTCCATTTCTAAAATGTTCCGGCAGCGGACTCCTGGACAGAAGCCGGACCTACCCGGTAGCCTTGAATGCGGCGCTCTTCGATGCAATCGAGGCAAGCATCTCGTTCCAGTCTTTCACAAATGACTCGGCGGCTTCTATACCCCGTCTCGGTAATTCGGTTTACTGCCTATCTGGGGCGAGGTACCACCGCCGGTTGGATCGATGGCAAAACCCCCGACGGAGGTGTGGCCCTCAATTGCTCGAGCTGCGTCTGCACTTTCGCCCAGGCCTTGGCGTTGCGCTTTGTAGCATAGGGAGCGTCAGGATCGGAAAAGAACTTGAGCAACTCCTCGCGCACCCCCGGTGAGGCTCCGGCAAATTTTTCTTCGGCCAGCATGCCAAGGAGCTTGGCGTGGGCTTCGTCATTCATGCGATATTTGCCGGGCCCGGTTATTTCTCCAGTATCAAAATTGTCGTTGATCAATGCAAGATGACCAGCTGCCTCGTCGGACAAAAGAGCCCGGTAACGAACCAGTGTGGCGTTGAAGCTTTCCTCAAACATTTTTTCCGTTTGCGGAGTGGGCGTGCGCAATTGCAGTACTCTGAGAGGTCCAAATTTGGGTATCAGCTTGTAGAGGAACGCCAGAAACTTCTCCCAAAAAGTCGGTTGTTGATAATTCTTGCCCCACTGCTTTTCGTAGCTGGCGCGAGAGAGGTTGTAAAGAAATTTCTTTTTGGTGATCCCGGGCGCATCCTTCTGAATTTCGTCTTTCTTCAGCGTCCAGGCAATGCGCGTGGCTTTTGGAATCTGTTGGCTGACAGCGTGGCGGTAGGAATTCAACACCTGGTCCTCATCGGAAAGGACGGCCTTCAGTGGCAGGCCGTAGGTTTCCTGGAACGCCCGCTCAAGTAAAGGGGTCGCCACCTGAAAACCGATAAAATCGTGATAGCTGTCCGGAGCGTAGCGTTGTTGGGCTACTTCCAGGACGTCGAAGCCAAATTCCGTTTTGACATGCGCGAGGGGGTCATCCTCGTACGTTATGCTGTCGCCATATTTTTTCTTAAGCTTGGGATAGAGAAGAGGCACGGCACGGTTGGTCGCGAGGGGATGACCCGCGATATCTGCGGCATAGTGTGCGAGTGCGCCCAGCGCGAAAGCATAATCATTCAACTCCTTCGAATCCCGTGCGTCGCGGAGAAGCGCAAGAACAAAATCACCGCTTCTCACATAGTGGGCTAGGTCGCTGAAAAGGATGCTGCCATGCGGGTAATAGCCCAAGTCTTGAATAATGGCGCCACCGTACGCGAACCCATGTGCCTGGCGCAGTTCGTCTGGTGTGGCATTTGGGAAGCGCTTGAGCAGGACGGGCTTGATGTTGGTATCCCAAGCGGAGTCGATGATGGCTTCATGAGAGAGTACGGAGTAAGCGGCGCAGCGCGCCGGCCAGGATAAAACCAGTACGAGAACACAAACCGCTGCAAGACCGCTTCTCAAGAAAGTATGTATCTTGGCTGGCAAGATTCCGCCCCCCCCCTCCGTCATGATGATAACTCCAAAGATAAAATAGGTCTCCTTTCCCTCGATTGCAAAAGCTAAGTAATCATTCCTGTCGCTTCTATGATTTGACCTCCACCATGTAATCACGGCCTTCCCACGAGTTGTCCTTCGTCCAAAAGAAAGTGAATCGAATCGGTGCTCGCTGCTCCGCGGGAATGGGGACATCCACAAAGTCAATTCCAAGTGCCGTTCCAGCGGACGAGCTATCATTGACGGTGTGCCACTCGTCGCTCGTCCAGTGCAGACGAGACGAAGCAGAAGCCTGGACGCGAAGCGTACAGCTCTGTCTGATGCCAGATACTTGCCGATTGTGCTTCCACACCTCGAAAAGTTGACGGGTGGTTCGTCCCGAGAGATAACGCTCCGCAACTTCTGGAATCAGATCGAAAACCCGGCCGTCAGCGACGGATCTCAACAGCTTGATGTACTCGGCATGTGCCCACATAAGCGGCATCGCTGAACCCGTGGGCCGTCCCGAGAACATATAAACATCGGGCCGGTCCGGTTCGTCCCACACCTGCTCGGGCAAAAGGCCTGTGGCTGAAGAAAAGCCTTCCATGGCCCGAATCAATAACTTTGTATCGTGGCCGGCAGCTAATTCGTAGTGCCCACGCTCACCCGCCAAGAGTGGCCAGCCCCGCCCCTTTCCCCAGCCAAGAAAAGGTCCGCCGTCTTCTTTCTGTCCATACCCATCGTCGTTGTAGCGGTGCCAGCACGGTCCGAAAGGAGTCTCGACCTTGAGCACAGCGTCCACAACCCGCAGCGAATCCACGATCAACGAATTATCGGGTTTTCGAATTCCATAACGCACTAGTTCGAGAAACCCTGCATCGATAATGTCCTTGGCCGGGAACTTGCTTTGAACAGCCGGCGGGCGGTTCGCAATGTTGAGGAATCCGCTGTTGGGATCTTCCTCTGGCTGGGGATTGTCAACACTCTCCGGAAGAATGCGTATGTAGTGCCGGCTAATCCCTGGCACAAGCGAACCCTGCGTTGTGACCGTCCACGATTCGATGTGAGAGTTCAGAAAATCGGCATACTCTTCCAAGAATGTCGCAGTGACCTCATCGCGCCTCTCGCGGAATACGCAGGCAGCGGAAATCAGAGCAGCGATGTTCGAGGCAAGTGTGGAGGGAGAATAACCACTCGCCTCCTCCCAGCGCTCCTGCTGAGTAACCGGTCCATGGCGGACCAAGTAAGCAGCCGCGCGCGCAATCATCGAGTAAGGGTCAAAATCCTGGAGAGCGTTCTGCCGCTTCAGCTGCCCAGCGAGAAGTATTGGAAATGCGACTTCGTCGAGTTGGATTCCCCGCCAGTAGGCTCCTCCATCAAGCCAAAAGTTCTGGGGAAAGCCCCCATCCTCCAGTTGCGCGACTGCCAAGTAAATGAGCGCCCGCAACGGCGTAACACTGTCGCCGGCAGCGAGCATGGCCGAAGCGCTATTGACCATGTCGCGCGTCCAGACCAGGTGGTACCCGCCATTGTCCGAGTCGCCCTTTGCTTCTCCCCAGGGGATCGACAGTGATGCGATAAACGCTCCCGGATACGACTTGTCTTCGTGAGCGCGAAGCAAGCTAAGGCTGCTGTGATATAAGTTCCCCTTGTCCGTGGAGACCTTATCCAGCGGAAGGACTCGGGCGCTAGCGCGCTCCCATTGCTCCGTATAGCGCTTGTGATGCTCTTGGAAAGGAACGCCGAGCGCCTGAAACAGCGTCGTGATGGCCCGGTGCTGTGTGTTACCGAATGCAAGACCCATGGTGAACTCGCGTTGAACGTCCAGGCCCAATTCTCCGGTCAGCGCAATGTTACCGTCAGGGGCACTATCGAACTCCCAGTCCATTTGAAAGTTGTCCGCAAGGTCGGTCCAGCCGTCACTTCGGCCCACGTAGCCACACGATGTACGAGAAAAGTTGACCCGTGCCGCCAAGCGCCAGCCATATCTCTTTCTTCTGCGCCATCAGAATTTTCCGGCCCCCAACCTCCACCACGTAACCGTTGTTGCTTGATCCGCCGACTTGAAGATGAGGAGCGCACAGCACATAGAGGCGCAATTTTGAGATGAACGTTTCATCGCCCGTTAGCTGGGTGTGCTGGAGAATGCAGCCAGAGTGCGGATCTGTGATTATTTCTTTGACGATGGCATATCGGCCGCTGGGATCGACGTTCGTAATGCGGTAACCCAAGGCATGAGCGGAAAGACGCTCACATGTTGATTTGAGATGGCGTTTTTCCTCATGGACGAAAGACTTCCCGTCCGTGACGAGATACTGAAGGTCTCGGATCTGTGGGTGATCCACGGTCGGATAATAGACTTCGGTGATGACACCGTTCCACAAGGTGAACCAGATTCGGCTAGAAGCTGCGTAAGCAGTTCCCACCCCGTCTTTATCTCCGTGGGTCCATCACGGCTCGATGCCAGGCCATCCGAAAGCTGGATTGCTATCTTTTGGTTTCATATCGCGCTGTCACACGCACGGTAGCCGTTCAGATCCTGGCCAATCCAACTCTCTTCGATCATGGACTAATCTTCTTCCTCGATCATCATCGCGTCTTCGTTCGCGGCCTTCATTTTGTAGCTTCCATTGCTTTGTCTGCGGTCGGTTTGGGATTGTGCCAGCCGCCGTCACCCGCAATGATATGGTCAGCTTCCGTCGGGCCCCAGGAGTTTGGTTCGTACTCGTGGGCCGGCGTCGCGTTCCCCAAGATCGGATCGACTACACTCCACGCTGCTTCCACTCCGTCTTCACCAACGAATAGCATCGGGTCACCCCGAACCGCATCGCCAAGCAGGCGTTCGTAAGGCTTCATCTCATCGGCCTGCGTCTGCCGTACAACAAGTTCGACTCGCTCACCGACCATCGCTTCTCCGGGCAACTTCGCCCGCGCACCCAATGAGATGGACACATCGGGACTCAGACGAAACCGAAAATAATCCGCCTGACCTTGTATAACGGCGTCGAAGACGGCCTGTGAAGGGCGCTTGAGTTCAACGAATACTTCGGTCACCGAGACGGGCATTTGCTTGCCAGCTCGAATGTAGAACGGGACTCCCGCCCATCGCCACGTGTCAATGTACAACTTGACCGCGGCGAACGTCTCTACCTGTGAATCCGAAGCAACTCCTTTCTCATTGCGGTAGCCTCGAAACTGACCGCGGACGACATCCGCAGGAGATAGCGGCCGCATGGCTCGAAAAGCCCGTTGCTTCTCATACCGCAAGGCATCCGCATCTCGGCCGATCGGTGCCTCCATCGTGAGGAGCGCGACGACCTCTAACATGTGGTTTTGAATGACATCCCGGATTGCACCCAGCTCTTCATAAAGAACTCCCCGCCCTCGCATGCCGAAGTCTTCAGCCATCGTGACCTGGACACTCTGGATATAGTTGCTGTTCCAAATCGGCTCGAGGAACGAATTGGCGAAACGGAAGTACAGCAGATTTTGGACTGGCTCCTTGCCAAGGTAATGGTCAATCCGGAAAATCGCCGATTCGGGAAAAGATTTATGGAGCGTTCTATTGAGCGCCTGCGCCGAGGAAAGGTCGCGGCCGAATGGCTTTTCGACGACCAACCGAGCTCCTTTGTCGCATTCTGCATGGGCCAGACCTTCAGCCACGGTCGCAAACAAGTCTGGAGGTATAGCGAGGTAATAGAGAGGATGAGATGCAGCGCCAAGCGCCTTTCGCAACTGGCGGAAGGTCTCCGGTAAGGCGTAGTCTCCGTTAACAAACTGAAGTCTTGCCGACAGCTCTGCAAATGCGCGAGGGTCCAGGCTGCCGTGTTTCTCAACGCTCTCGCGA
>Ga0207024_10154_pt1 | contig 20182 bp, 16 predicted proteins | sample Alteio_BWMinCont_44_FD_153470 | JGI IMG/M metagenome (GOLD analysis project Ga0207024, IMG submission 153470) | Enriched cells from forest soil in Barre Woods Harvard Forest LTER site, Petersham, Massachusetts, United States -... | ecosystem: Environmental > Terrestrial > Soil > Temperate forest >...
ACTCTGCGCGTGACTCCGCCCGGCGCCACCAATCCACGCACATCCAAAGCATAGATGGCTACGTTGGCTTTGTTGCAGGCGTCAATCGTCGCGGTCAGCTCCGATTCGTTGTCGTTGGTCAGCGGGAATCCTCCCGAGAACAAGACCACCATCTTCCGCCCGGGCACGGTGCGAAGATTCTTTGCGAGACTCCGGATGGCCAGAAGCATGCTGCGGGCGCCGAAATCCGCGGCTGCGTTTGTCAGCGAAGAAGATCCTATGGTGGGCCCTGCTCCCAGTGGTGCGCTGGAAGCGTTGGAGGCGACCGTTACGGGATCCGCGGCGTTGGGGTCCACCGCAGAGTTCTTTACTCCAGAAACTGCCGCGCGAAGCAAATTGGCGTTAGCGGTGAAATTCTGAACAATTCTGAGCGTGCCGCCAAAATCCACCACGGCCATCAAACGGTCCGGCCCGGCATTCGCTTCGATAAATTTTGTGGCCGCGCCCCGCGCCTGGATCTGATCGGGCGCCGCCATGGTGGAATTATCGAAGAACAAGATGAGGTAGCGCCTGCCGCCGACGGTGGGTGCAGCGGGATCCATACCGGCAGAAAACGTTGAGACCGGCTGTTCCTTGTTGTCCTCGAAGACTTTGAAGTCATCCTTCGCGAGGTCGTGGATATAATTGCCCTTCTTGTCCCTGACCACTGCATCCACAAGCACGAGCTTCGATTCCTTTTTGATGACGACGACCGGCCCTTGTTGGGCGGAGGCGTCTGCAGGAGGCGGTGGCGGCGGAGGCTGCTCCTGGGCCCCGGAAGGGCTGGGCGCAAGGCACGCAAAGCCGATCACCAAGCACGCGGCCAACCGCATTTTTCGCCAGTCGTTTTTCAGCGTGTTCATGTGCTCCTCCACCAAGTCTGCTCAATCCTAGAATGGTATGACTACAGCTCCGTTGCGCGCCGCCATCTGCGCGCCTTCGGCGTCGCGCACTACGAGCCGAACCAGGTAGGTACCAGGCTTCACGTCAAAACTCGATTTCACCGTGAACCCCGAATGGCTCAGCCGATCATAGGTCGTGTCCAACAGTTTCATGTCCACGACCTTTTCGCCGCCGGTCACAAAATTCCCGTTTTCATCGAAGATCCCGGTCACGATCGTCAATTGATCCTTGTTGCGCCCCTCGGCCTTCCGGAAGTGGATGCCCTTCAAGTCAAAACGGCTGAGCACCGCGAGGCGCGCACCCAGCTCATCCTTTTTGAAATATTGCGTCTGCAGATCCACCGGCAGGTCGCGGATTTCCTCTTGCGAGAACAGCGCTTCCTGCATTTCCTGCTTGGCTGCCTCCGTGGGATCATCCACGGATTTCGGAGCGTAGTATCCGTGCCGCGCCTGGATGCTGAACTTTTCCTTGTTCGTGAGCGTGACCTTCAAGGTGTGATAACGCCCATCGATTTTCAGGTTCTGTGGGGAGAATCCCAGCAAATAAGAGGAAGCAGGCGCGGCGGCCGCTTCGCGCATGGCTTCGTCCACGTCGTTGCGGTTGTGAAAAAACCTGCCGCCGGTGCCATCCGCAAATTGAGCAAGAACATCTTCCTGGGCAGACTGCGCCGCAACGCGATAGGTGGTCTTGAACCCGGCAGTGCGGATGGTGTCTCGCGGAGGACTAGCAATGTCACCCAACACATCTGGTGCGTATAGCCCGCGCGCATCGATGGTATTGATCACGATATTGGCGCGCGTTGCGCGATCGACTAAATCGGAAGCCTCCAACTGCAGCGAAGACATGATGAATCCGGGCGAAACAAAGACAAGCACTCGCTGTCCGGGCATACTGGACAAGCGCCGCACGATGTCCTCGAGATGCCGGTAGGCATAGTCTGTGTCGGAGTCTCCTTTAACAAGCGCCCGCTGTGCCGCCGTGTCCGCCAAGATCTGCGCCTGAGCGATTTTGGTTTCATCGCCATTGAATGCGCACTGGACGGCTTCCTCCGCCGCAACCGCCAGCGACTGCGAGTCGCGCCTGTTCTCAATCAAATCCGCCTGGTAGTAGCTCACGTCAGGGCAGTCATGAAAGTTGTCGTCCGACGTGTGGCGCGGGATGATTCCGAATAAAGCTTTCTTCATGGCATCCCGATCGTTCGTGAATTCCTGTTTAAACTGCCCGGAGGTGGTGTAAAACGCCACGCGATCGCTGGGCGCGAGCGCTGCAAAAAACCGCGTCGCCGAATCGCGCAGGAAGGTGGTGTCTTCCATGGACAAGTGGATATCGTCGAAAACCATGGACACGAACCGCTGGGGCAACACCGTCGCTTTTCCCGCAATCACATCCGTGCTCGACGAATATCCCTCGGAAGTCCCAGGCGATGCCACCGCCGAAGCCGTGTGCGCTTCCGGGGTCTCCACGCTAAACGAGGAAATCGTTTGAGGCTTGCGATTGTCGGAGAGTTGGAAGTTTTCCTTCTTGAGATTGGGAACGACCTTGCCCTGTGCGTCGCGCACGACCACGCGAACCAGAACCAGGTTGACGCGGACTTTGAAGGTGGCCGGGCCGCCATGGCTTGAAACCTCCGCGGTGTCTCCAGAAGAGGGCGTTTGCGAAGGTTGCGTGGCGGAATCTGTCTTTACAGGCGCCTCTTGCGGGGGCGTGGCCGGAGGAGCGGGCGCCTGGGCGCAGAGATTTTTAACAGGTAACAAGATACAACAGAGGGAAAGCAGGAAAGAGATACGCCGGAAGTCCGGGAATAGCCGTGGGTAAAACATCCTTGCCCTTCTGAAACCCCCATCCCCCGGAGCGCGCGAAGCCAAGTACAGCGCCAACCTGGCGGATGCTCCATTCAGGCTAGTGGGTCAACTATACTCCTGCAGTAATTTTTAAGCCAACGGATTCGGCGCGTGCGCAGGGCAACCTTCAGTACGGAATCACCACGCCGCGATTCATCGCGGCCATCTGCGTTCCTTCGGAATCCCGTACCACGATTCGAACCAAAAAAGTTCCGGGCTGCAGATCAAAGCTCGAGCGCACGCTGATGCCTGTTTTGTTGATACGCTGCAGCGTGTCATCCTTCAATCGCATTTCGACAATCTTTTCCAACCCCGTTAAGAGGTTTCCGTTTTCGTCGAAGATTACGGTCGCGATGGTCAGCTTGTCTTTGTTGCGGTCCTCGGCCTTGCGAAATTTCAGACCCTTGGTTTCGACACGCGCCTCAACCGTCAAGCGCACGCCTTTCGCGCCCTTGAAAAATTGTGTTTGGCACTCGATTGGGAGATCATGCAATTCTTCCTGGGAGAAGATGGCCTGCTGAATCTCCTCTTTAGCGGCGGCCTCCGGATCGGCCATCTCGTGCGGCGCAAAATACCCGTGGCGAGCCTGCAGCGTCCATTTCTGCTTGGCGGTGAAGGTCACTTTCAGGTGGTGATACTTTCCGTCTAGCTTTAGGTTCTGCGGCGAAAATCCCAGGACGTAGGAGACTTCCGGCTCGGCGGCGGCCTGCAACAGCCCTTGATCAATATCGTTGCGGTTGTGAAAGAAGGTTCCGCCCGTGCCGTCCGCCAGCTCTGCCAAAACGTCGTCCTGGATCATTTCTTCAGTAGTGATGAATTGGGTGCGAATCGCAGCAACAGCCGGGTTGGCCCCCAGAGACCTATTGGCTGCGTCATAGACCGAGGAAACGTACAAGCCTCGGGCATCGATTGTATTGATTACCACGTTGGCTTTTGTGGCCCGGTCGATGACATCGCCGGACTCACGCGTCGAAGGCGTCACGAAGAATCCCGGCGACATTAAAACGATGACGCGCTGCCCGGGCAACCCACCCATTCGCCGAATGAGCGCATCCAGGTTGCGGAACGAGAACTGTACTTCCGATTCTCCGGCCGTGAGTTCGCGTTGCGCCGCTACTTGCGCGAGCGCCGTGGCACCTGCTCCTCCTCCGGCGCATGCCGCCGCATCCTGGGCGGCAACTTGCAACGCGGTGGGATCGTTGGCCTGCACGATCTGATAGGCCTCGTAAAACGTCATGGGGGGGCAGTCGAACGAGCTTTTGCTCGAAAGCGGTCGCGGCCCAATGCGCTGAAGCGCCTCATCGAGTTTGTCGCGATCGGCGGTGAATTCCTGCTGCACCTGACCGGAGGTCGTAAAGATGGCGAGGCGGTCGTCACCCTGCATGGCATCGAACAGTTTCGTGGCGGCTTGCCGCGAAATCAGGACATCCTGCGTGGAGAGATGGAGGTCGTCGAAAAAGAGGGTGACAAATCGACGCGGCAGCTCCGACGCTTTCACCTGGATGCCTCCGGAGGGAGCCGCGCTTGGGTCCGCATCCAATTTCACCGCAGGCACATGGGAGCCCGGGGTCTCAACGGAAAAACTGGAAATGGTTTGCGGTTTGCGATTGTCCGCGAGCTGAAAATCCTCTTTTTTGAGGTTAGTGATGACTTTGCCGTTGTTGTCCCGCACCACGACGCGCACGAGGACGACGTTGACACGCACCTTGAACGTCGTGGGCGTGTCGCGCGAGACGATTTCTTCGTTTGTGGGCTTTGCATCCGGTTTCTGGCTGCTCTGAGCCGCTTCCTGTTGAGAAGCTTGCGATGGAGGTGACTGCGCATATACGGCAGTAAGCCCGAAGAGGAGAACAAGGCCACCGAGAAAAACGGACCAACGGACATTCAACGGCGCAGCCGGACACCGACGGAATCGTCTGGGCACTCTGCATCCTCCACTCCGTCAGCGTTGACTAAATCTAGTTGCAACAGAGCGAGGTGTCAATCTTAGGACGATTGCCTGTGCACTGCGCGGAAAGCGCTAAGGTACCAGATATGCTGCGCGTCCTCATGGCGCAAGACGTAGTGATCGCCACCATCCACTACGACGCGAAAAAACGTGGCGCCTGGTGAGTACCAACGATCCTCCACGGTTACGACTTCGAGCGAGCACCCTCCGAGGTGCAAACGGAGGGGGCGCTCGTGGCCCTTGTACCCGGCGTAACACTCCACGCGCACCACTTGCTCACCCACGGGCTTGCGCCGCCCTTCGGCTGTCCGCCAGCTCGGCGTTCCATGCGGCGCCCAGGAAAATAATCACCGCCGATAGCTGCATCCAGATGATCAAGCCAATCACCGCCGCCAAACCGCCGTAGACCACGCTGTACGGCACACGGCGCACATAAATTCCAAAGAGCACATCCACCAGCCACCAGAGCAGCGTCGCTACCATGGCGCCGGGCAGCACGTTGCGCAGACTGTCTTCCTGCGGCCGCGCCACGCGATAAATGACCGTCAGCGCCAGCATGGCCAGCACAATTGCCGCCGCGGGGAAAAAAAAGGTCCACCATCCTTGCGGTAGGATGCGTTTGCCGATCTCCTGGCCAAGCCAATGCCGCAAAGGTTTGCCCAGGACGCCGAGAATCGCGGCGGTCAGGAGCGGCGCCATGGTCACAAGCAGGAGCATCAGCCCGCGAATTTGGCGGTGCAGAAAACCGAGCGGCTCTTTGTCGTCGTAAATGATGTGAATTCCTTCCATCACGAGCTTCATCACTTGTGAACCAGCGAGCAACATTCCCGTCCAGCCCAGCGCCGCGAGCTTCCAGGCCTCCGGGCCGCGCTTTACCAAAAACTCCGAAACGATGGCCTGGCTCCCCGGTGGCAAAAACTCCGTCAGGTCCGTTATCAAATCGAGCAGGCTGGTTTTTCCGCCGAGCCGGCTAGTCGCCAGGGCCACGGCCACCAGCAGCGTTGGGAAAAACGCAAGAAACAGATTGAACGCGATCGCCTGCGAAATCACGGTGCAACGCGGAAATACGCGCGCAAACATGCGGTACGCCCGCCGATGCAAACCGAAGGATGATTTCATCGCCGGGCATTATACCTAGCGGGACTCTCTTCTGTCCGAGCCAAATGAGAGCTCCCGAACCGCTTTGTTGATCGAAAGGAAGCAAAAAGATCAGGCCCGACGGCAACGAAGGCTTTTCGAATGTGGTCCTAGGCCTGCTTCTCCATGTGAATGACGGGAAGCGATTCGCCATTCACGAGTGGAATCGAGATGGGCTTCACGGCAAGGTAGCCTCTTGTGGCGAAGAGCTTGGCGCCTGTTAGCGTCGCGCCCATTTCGAAACGCGTGAACCCTGCTGCTTTTGCCGCATTCTCGCAAGCTTCCAGGAGCATGGTGCCGATGCCGCGGCGCGCCCATTGCGGATGAACGAAAAAGGCGCGAATCTTTGCGGCGTCGCGGATGGGGTCGAGAAGCGCGTCTTCCCTGCCCGTCCAGCGGTCGCCTCCATAAAGTGTCTTTCGCTTGCTCCAGCCGCCGCACCCGATGATCACCGGTGGCTTTTTTTCATCTTTCTCGAACGCGCTCCCCGTGACTTCGGGCATGGCCTCCGCCACTATGTACGTTCCATCGGCGATGAGTTGACTATCCACGCCGAAAACAGTTTCGAGCGCACCTTCCATCTGCGCCGGCGAATAGTCCTGCGCCTGCAAACCCCGGACCGAGGCATCGATCAATTCGCGGAGAACCCCAACATCTTCCGGGATGGCGAGACGAAGATGAATGTTCGCTTGCATAATCTTGTGGTGGCGGGAACCAGATTGAGGATTCTATCGCCGAGTGACGGATCCGGGCGAAAGAATTCGAATGATTCCGTTTCATCGCCGGGTAGGCTCGTGAATTCTCATGCGACATTCTTCCCAAGGAAAGACGTGGAGAGTTGGGTGGAAACCAATTTCGATCGCTGCTTCCAGTTGATGGAGTGCGAAGACACGCGCTTGCTGGAAGAGTGGGCGGCGCAATGGCGGGATCTAGTCGACTTCGAATTCGTGCCGGTGCGCCGCTCGAAATAAGCTGTCGAATTCCTCGGCCCCGAACTCTGAATTACGATTTTTTGGTGGAGTGCTGTTTCCCGCGCAGCCTCGTCAACAAAGCAGCTAGTTGCGGACGATCTTGTTCGCTGAGTGCTCTAAATCTTAGCCCCAGCCCAATTCCGGGTCGTGCATGCCGCACAACGGCGTCGGCCCTAATTTGCCCTTCTGGCACTAGAAAATGGAGCCGGGCCAGGACGTTCTCAGCCTTTCGTTTCGATGTCTGGATGAACAAGCCTCCTATGCTCATGTCAAGAACGGGCGAAAGGTCCTCGCTTCCGCCGCATTGCCAATAGACCCACACGTCTCCCGAGGCTTCAACGCGCGAGCTCATCCTCCTGGACGGGGAAGAGATACGGTGCATGGCAGGCCCTCCGTTCGTTCTGGCCGCCGCTGCCAATGGCTGAATGGCTGGAACCAGCATAAGGAATCTATGTGAATGTAGTGTCATTGGCGCCTTAAATGTTTCATCGCCCCAAGAAATAATTCATTTTGTATTTTGTTCGCCAAGCATGGGGCGGGAGAACTCGATGGTCGCCGCCCGCCAACCTGTCGCGTCGTTTCAGTCGCTCGCCTCCCTCACTCCGCTGGAATTCGTCACCCATTGGAAAAACAACTGTCGAAAGGTTGGGTGTCACTAATCGCCTGGACGAGTACAACCTCTAGCTATGCTTTACGACCTGTGGCAAGCTGTTTGGTATGGGAAACAAAGACGCACGAGGACGCGAAAAAAAGAAGCCCAAGAAGAAACCTGCACCAAAGCATCTCGTGACGCAAGTTCCATCGCGTGTGGTGAGCACTCCGCCCGCCCCTAAGGCGTAACCGGCAGCGGCCGTCTCAACCGCTGCACGGTCGCGTGAGCTGCTTCCGCCCATCTTCTGTTGTTCGAGCTCTCGGCAAATGTCGCTGGCTGCTCCCGCCGCTTGCTACACTGTTGCACCCATGGCTCGACAACGCCTCGGCCAACATTTCCTGGAAAGCCTGGACTGGCGCGAACAAATCGCGCGAGCCATCCGTGTCTCGCCGCATTCCACAGTGCCGCTGCCGCACGACGATCAACTTTGCTGGATCGAGCTCGGCGCCGGCCACGGAGAAATGACCGAGCATCTTCTCGCCGCCCGTGCTCCGGTCTACGCTATCGAACTCGATCCGGCTCTTCTTGCGGGGCTTCGCCGCCTGGCGCAGAAATATCCCGCTCTCACCGTCGTTCCCGGCGACATTCTTGAAGCCGACGTCGGCGCCATTGCCTCTGGCCGGCGCGTTCGCATCTACGGCAATCTTCCCTACTACATCACCTCGCCGATTCTCCAACACCTGTTCTCGTTCGCCCAAATCATTGACGAAATACATGTGGTCATCCAAACCGAAGTCGCCCTGCGCCTTGCCGCGCAGCCTGGCACGAAAGCCTACGGCTATCTCTCCGTGATCACGCAACTCTATGCCCGCCCCGAATTCGTCTTCGAGATTCCCCGCGAGGCATTCAGTCCGCCGCCGGAAGTTACTTCGGCGCTCGTCACTCTGCGCCTCCCTGGTGAACGGGCAAAACTCGCCCTCGGTGACGAAACGCGTTTCCTTAAATTTGTGAAATTGTGTTTTTCACTGAAGCGCAAGACTCTGGTGAACAACTTGCGCTCGCTCGCCAAACCGGACCGTGTCCGCGGCGCGCTGGCCTCGCTAAGTCTTCGGCCTGACGCGCGCGCCGAGCAACTGAGCGTCTCCCAGTTCGCCGCCCTTCATGCACTGCTGACTGGTTCGTGAGGCTCGTTTGATTGCGCGTTATCGTTCGACGTTTCGTTTACCGCCGGGGCTTCCCAATCTCAGGGTATGATTTCGGTTTCTTTTTTCACGGCGGCGACGAGGCGATCCGGGTAATCGCTCATGATGCCGTCCACTCCAGCGGCCATCAGCATGCGCATGTGCGCGGGATGATTCACTGTCCAGCACACGATCTGCAAATCTTTCTTGCGGGCCTCGGCGATCATCGCCGGAGTCACAAGGTCGCCGCGTGCCACCAGTTGGCGCGCGCCTACTTCCAGGGTCTTGTCCAGCGGTTTCTCGATCTGGCCGTCGTATAACAATCCGGTCATCAATGTCGGTTCAATCTTCCGCAAACTCGCGACGATCGCCGGATCGAAGCAAATCACCACCGCCCGGGGGATTTCTCCCGATTCCCGGAGCGCGCCAATCAGCGCATGCTCTCCGCCCCAGGAGCCGGCGGGTTTCATTTCCAGGTAAAAAACGATGTCGTTTTTTTTGGAGAATTCCAGGAGTTCCTCCAATGTGGGAATGCGCTCGCCGGCATATTCGCTGCCGAACCAGGAGCCTGCATCCAGGCGGCGCAATTCCGCGAGCGTCATGTCATGCACGGCGCCTTGTCCGTTGGTTGTGCGGTCGAGAGTGGCATCGTGAATGGCCACAAAGTGCGCATCGCGCGAAAGCTGCAAGTCGGTTTCGATGAAGGTGGCGCCCAAAGACACGGCCTTCTTGAACGCGGCCATGGTGTTTTCGGGCGCGTGGCCCGAGGCGCCACGGTGTGCAATGACCAGCACTACGCTGCTCCTTCAGCCACAGTGCACGTTTGCTCAGAAGGGACTCGCCTCAGAATACTCTGCTGGCATGGCATCGGCATTCGATGGACAACCCTCGCTGGAAGTATGCTAGCATCCACGCACGGCCTGGGGATATGCGCCCAGCTGTCCTGCATCTTTAATCTAACGGGTCCAAACACCATCCATCATCGAGTGGGAGGAAGCCATGAAGAATAATTTTCGAGCCTTATTTGCCGCCATGCTGCTCGTTGCATGCTGTGCGTTGTTTTCGAACTCCGCGGCCGCGCGGCCGCAGGATGAGAAGAAACAGCGCAGTGAAGCGAAGTATCGGGAAAAACTGATCAAGGAAGTGCGCCATCAACTGGTCATGCTGCCGTACTACTCGGTGTTTGACAACCTGGCGTACAAAGTGGACGGCGACACGGTGACTCTTTATGGGCAGGTGACAAGGCCGACGTTGAAATCGGATGCCGAGGCCGCCGTGAAGAGCATTGAGGGCGTCGCTTCGGTGGTGAACAACATCGAGGTCTTGCCAGTTTCGACGATGGATGATCAGACTCGGCGTGCGGTGTACCGCGCCATCTATGGCGATACCGCCCTCTCGCGTTATTCGATTCAGGCTGTGCCCCCCATTCACATTATCGTCAAAAACGGCAACGTCACGTTGGAAGGCGCCGTGGACAGCGAAAGCGACAAAAATCTCGCGAATCTGCGAGCCAGCCAGGTTCCCAATGTTTTCTCTGTAAAGAACAATCTCATCGTCGCTAGTTAGGTGAAATGAATCATCGCGGGCGGCAGAGAGTAAATCGCGTTACATGGGCGATGTCCTAGGCAGCGCCCGCGGCTCCGCTCCGCGATAATTGCCGCGTGATGCGCCGCGCCGTTTCTTTCAGCCCTTCGATGATTCTCGGCATGTTGGCTTCATCCATTTGCGTTAGCGTGCCGCTCGCGCCAATCGCCGCCGTTACATTTCCCATGGCATCGAAGATCGGCGCGCCCAGGCACCGCGCACCAAGACTGTTTTCCTCATCATCCACCGCATAGCCGGACTGCTTCACATGTTCGAGGTCCGCGAGCAACTTCGTCACCGCCGTGATGGTCTTCGGCGTGCGCTTCTTCAAGCCCTGCTGCTTCACCAGCGTTTCCACTTCTTGTTTTGGCAGCCAGGCCAACAAACATTTTCCAACGCTGGTGGAATGCAGAAACATGCGGCGACCCACCCAGGTGTTCACCTTGAAAAATCCTGGTGCCTCCACTTTTTCGATGTAAACCGCTTCCCCCTGATCCAGCACGGCGAGATGTACCGTCAGGTGGAGCCTCTCCACCAGCGCTCTCATGAATGGCAGAGAAACATCGGCGATGTCCAGGTTGGCTTGTGCGTCTCCACCCAAACTCAGAATCTTCAGTCCCAGGCGGTATCGTCCCGTTTCCGCATCGCGGCGCAAGTAGCCGCGCCGCTCCAGCGTGCGCAGGATGTAGCTGGCGGAACTTTTGGGAATCGCGAGCTTGCGGCTGATCTCCGAGTTCGTGAGCCCGTCGCGGCGCTGCGCCGCCGCTTCCAGAATGTTCAACGCCCGCTCCACCGCAGTTGCCGGACTGCTTTCCGTACCCGCCATGGCAGCTCCCATGAGAGATTGTTATCGTCCCAAGTATAGAATATTTGTTCAGGATATTGAACAGCATCTTGCGCAGCGGCGGGGTGCATTGGTAGAAAGTAGGCAGAGGGCTGAACGGATGTTCAACAGGCTGAACAGAGGGACGAAATCGAGAAAATTCTCGCCGTGGATGTGCAAATTTCTAGCCACTCAGTCCGGCTTTCGGCACTCCCTTTTTGCCCTGTTCCGAGCCTCCTCCTATCTGCTTGAGAGCATGAGGCTTAGAAATGCCATTTTGGAATCCATTGGCCTTCGAATTGCCACACCTCTTCGTCGGCCGGTTTTCGCTCACATTCGCAACGGAAAGGGCTGACACGCACTATGGCAACCGCGACCACTAAACCGAATCCCGCGCTGGCTCCGCTGCCCTTCTCCAACCGTATCGTGCCGGTCAATTCCGCCCCGGCGGATTTCGATCCCACCCGCGATCTGCCGGCGGGGTTTCTCGAATTTCTTGCGCCGCTCCATGCCGCGCTGACGCTTCGCCAGCGTGCCCTCAACGCGCGCCGCGATTTCGCATTGGCGGAAGCCCATGCAGGCAAGATTCCTGATTACTTGCCTCCGTCCGTGGCTACCACGAATTCCTGGCGCGTCGAACTTCCGGCTTGGTGCGCCGACCAGCGAAATCAGATGACCGGTCCCGCGGACGATGCCGATCTCGTCGTCAAGATGCTCAATTCCGGCGCGCCCGGCGTGATGCTCGATCTGGAAGACTCCACAGCCAATATGTGGGAGCACAACGCGCGCGGCATTCACAACATTCTCGAAGCGCTCGCGGGCCGCCTCACCTACTTCGACCGCAAGCGCAACAAAACCGTCGGCATCAATCCCAGTTCCACGGTCATCTTCACGCGTCCCCGCGGCCTGCATCTCCATCAAGCCGGAGTTCTTCCCGGCGAACTGCTTCCCGCGTCGCTCTTCGACGTCGCGATGGTTGCCTATCAAGTTGATTTCAGCGCGCTGAAGCATCCGCTGTGCATCTACATTCCGAAATCCGAATCCGCCGACGAAGCGCTCTGGTGGCGCGATCTGTTCCAGATGATTGCGCGCCTTAAAGGCGTCCCCGTCAATTCAATCAAGTGCATGGCGCTCGTCGAATCGCATCCGCTCGCGTATCAGATGGAAGAGTTTGCCTGGAATTTGCGCGACCACATTCTCGGCTTGAATCTCGGCCGCTGGGATTACATGGCCAGCCTGATTCACTTCAATCTGGAAAATCCGGAGTGGGTTCTTCCCGACCGCAACACAATCCCTCACGACGTCGCCTTCTTCCAGAACTTGCGCACGCTCTTGCCGGACATTTGCCACAAGCACGGTATGCTGGCCATCGGCGGAATGACCGCGCTCTACCCGAGCCGTGAAGACGCGGAGCTGAACGCTCGCGCGCTGAAGGTGCTCGCCGAGGACAAGAAAAACGAATCCCTCTGTTTGATGGACGGCGCGTGGACCGGGCATCCCGACCAGAACGAAATCGCCGTTTCGCAATTCCCTGTTCCCAATCAGATTCAGGCGCGCCCGGTGAATTCCAATCCGCATCCCGATCTGCGTCCACTGCCCACGGGCGTCGGCAAGCGCACGCTGACTGGAACGCGCGCGGCGATTCGCACCGTGATTCGCTACCGCAGCGGCGTCCTCAGCGGTAGAGGCGCGAGCCTGCTCAGCGGCTACATGGAAGATCTCGCCACCGATCGCATCTACCGGCTGATGATCGCGCAGCGCATGAAGCACGCGGACAGAGTCGAAGTTCTGGATGATAACGGCGCGCCGATTCGCCATACGCCCCAGCTCATCCAAGATCTCTTCGACGAGGAATTGGATCTCCTCCTTCGCGAAAACGCCAAGAGCACCGATGCGCAGTTAGCCGTCACGCTGCGCGAAGCGCGCGGCATTAGCGAGGAAATGATCCGCCGCACCGAGTTCAATCCGGCCTGAGAAAGGTTTTAGTAGCACAGCCTCTTAGGCTGTGCTCCGACGAGCGAGGAATTTACAGAAGAGAGACTCGTTCTCGGATTGCGCATCAAAAGTCGAAAGTCAGTCGAAAGAAGGAGCAAGCATGGCAACCAACGGAACGAACGGGGCCAACGGCAACAGCAACGGCAATGGCAAAAAACATCTCCCGCAAACGCACTGGTGCACCGATCCCCGCTGGTCCGGCATCACGCGCCCATACTCTCATTCCGACGTTCTCCGCCTGCGCGGCTCGATCCAAATCGAGTACACGCTCGCGCGTCTCGGCGCGGAACGGCTGTGGAACCTGATGCACACGGACGCCTACGTTCCCGCGCTCGGCGCCATCACCGGCAATCAAGCCATTGAAATGGTACAGGCTGGACTGAAAGCGATTTACGGCAGCGGTTGGCAAGTCGCTGCCGACGGCAACACGGCTGGCGAGGTTTATCCTGACCAGAGCCTCTACCCTTGCGATTCCGCGCCAAATCTCGTGAAGCGCCTCAATCGCGCCCTTCTTCGTGCCGATCAGATTGAATCCGCGGAAGGCAAGAAGTCCGGCACGTATTGGTTTGCGCCGATCGTGGCCGACGCCGAAGCCGGCTTTGGCGGCTCGCTCAACGCGTACGAGCTCATGAAAGCGATGATTGAAGCTGGCGCGGCCGGCGTTCACTTCGAAGATCAACTTTCATCCGCCAAAAAATGTGGACATCTAGGCGGCAAAGTCGTGGTCCCCACACGTGAATTCGTCGAAAAATTGGTGGCCGCCCGCCTCGCCGCCGACGTCTGCGGCGTCCCTACGATCCTCATCGCGCGCACCGATGCCAACTCCGCCGGTTTGCTGCTCTCCGACGCCGATCCGCGCGACCACGAATTCATCTACGGCGAACGCACCTCCGAAGGCTTCTACCAATTCCGCGGCGGCATTGACTCCGCCATCGCTCGCGGCCTGGCTTACGCGCCGTATGCCGACATGATCTGGTGCGAAACGTCCACGCCGGACCTTGCCGAAGCGCGGAAATTCGCCGACGCGATCCACGAAAAATTCCCGGGGAAATTGCTGGCCTACAACTGCTCGCCTTCGTTCAACTGGAAGAAGAAGCTCGACGACGTCACCATCGCGAACTTCCAGCAAGAGCTCGGCAAGATGGGCTACAAATTCCAGTTCGTCACGCTGGCGGGCTTCCACGCGCTGAATATGTCCATGTTCAACCTGGCGCGCGGCTATTCGCAGGCCGGCATGACCGCCTATTCGAAACTCCAGCAGGAAGAATTCGCCGCGCAGGAACTCGGGTATCGCGCTGTTACACACCAGCGCTTCGTCGGCACCGGCTACTTCGACGAAATCGCCCAAGTCGTCTCCAGCGGCCACTCCTCCACCACCGCCCTGGCCGGCTCAACTGAGGCCGAACAGTTCCACGGCGCCGTGCCTCAAGCGCCAACGAATGGGCACGCGTCAGAAGCCCTCGCCTGACAGATTGTTCCTTTCAATATGTTTGTTGACGGGCGGGATTCTTCCCGCCCCATTTTCTTTGAGTAAAGATGTGGTACCGAATAGAATGGTTCGAGTTGCGGCGGAGTCGCTACAATCAAAGCCGTGCTCGCGAGGTCTTTGTGCGAAGCTGGCCGGGAATGTTGGGCAACACGCTCTCTAGAGTGAATCCGGTGGAAAGATGAAGAAAGAGAAGCGTTACATAAAGTTTGAAGATTCGGCGCTGCAATCATCGTTCCTTGGACACTTGAACAGGTTAGGTGTCGCGTACAGACTAAATCGAAGCGGGGCGGTTGTGTTCGAAAATGACGACGCAGCAGCCGTTATTAATGCAGCGCATCGGGTTCGGGATGCGCAGTTCCCGTGGTATTTCCTAAAATGGAAGAGCGAACGCGAAGCAGAACGCTTCCGCACGATCCTGAAAAAATCTAAGGTTCAGTTCTTTGGGGAACAGCACCCTGACGGAACGTGGTTTCTCGTGAGACGCGCAGATCGGGCCGTTCACGCTCGACTGTGGCCGCGCGTTCTGGAAGAAAAAAACAGTGCTCACCGCAAACTGCATACGGCGGCAGAGAAGCATATTGGAGCGCTGAACGGGCGCGCCTCAGGTCGAGCGGAGAAGGTACGCGAAACAGTCCGGAGACGAGTCCGTAAAAGGATTCTGAGGTCTCAGAAAAAAACAGATTCCTAGCTTTGCTCGGAATGACGTCCTGCTCTGACGATATTCAGCGACAAATCAACGTGATCACGAAGACGCGCTGGGCCAGGACTGGCCGTCGGCGTAAGACCGGCGCGTTTTGAGCGATGGCGAAACTGCGTAGCCCGTGGTGGTGGAATTCTTCATGACTGCATCGAAGGCCGACTGGAACGCTTCCATCTCCGGCTGCGTGCCGACCGTGATGCGCACATGCGTGGGCCAGACGGGCCACGGCCGCCCGATATACACGTTGCGCGCGGCCATCGCATCAATCACTTCTTTCGCGGGCCGCTTGGCATCCAGCATGAAACAGTTCGACTGTGACGGGGTGTAGGAATAGCCCTGCCGGTCGAGCCAATCAAATGTCTTCTGCCGGATGGCGGCATTCAGCTGTTTGCGTTCGGGAACGAGATGCTCATGTTTGAGGCTTGCGGTCGCCGCGGCCACTGCGGTGATCGGCATCGCGCTCCAGCCGCCGTAGGTCTCCAGTTTCGCCAGCAAATCCGGTCGCGCGATGGCCATTCCACAGCGAATCCCAGCCATTCCGTAGATTTTCGAAAACGTCCGCAGCACGATCACGTCCTGCCCCGCCTTCACCAAGTCCATCGCGGATACGCCATCCGAAAAATGGATGTAAGCCTCGTCCACGAGCACCACCGAACCTTTTGGTTTCGCCGCAACTAGTTGCTCGATGTCCGAATGCGAGGTCATCGTTCCAGTCGGGTTGTTTGGGCTACACACGTAGAAGAGCCCAGCGTCCGGCCCAGCCGCGATCATCGCTTTCACGTCATGCGCATACGTTTTTGTCAGCGGAGTTTTCGCGATGCGCGCTCCGGTGATTTTCGCCGCGCGCATCCCAGCCTCGTAGCCGGGATCGGCGGTGACGTAACTCCGCGTCGGCGAAGTAAAGGCCAACACCGAAAAGTGCAGCGGCTCGCTCGATCCGGGAAACATGCGCAGGTATTCCGGCTTCAGATCCTCCATTGCCGTAAACGTCTTGACGAATTCTTCCTTGAGCCAGTACGAATACCGGCCACCCTGAGGCGCCATGTCCACGATGGCCTTCCGCGCGGCGTCGCACGGTCCCAGCGGATTCTCGTTCGCGTCGATCACCACGGCTCCCGGATGAAACGTATTGCGATCCTCCGCCGCCAGCGAAGCCTCCGTGGCGATCCGGAAAGCCATCGCCGCGGTCGCCGCTGCCGACAATTGGAGGAACGTCCTCCGAGAACCCTTCAGAATTCCCTGGATCTCGCTCATTCGAACCTCCTGAAATTCGCGATCTTCCCCAACGGAACTGCGCTGCCGCCCTCCTGTGTTAACACGAAAGCGCGGCCGGAGCAACCCAGACCGCGCTTCCGATGGCCCAAGTGATTAGAAGAGGATCTTCAGCGCCAGTTGCATGTTGAAGGCTTCACCCGGCCCGATACCGGGAGCGCCATTGAAGTCGCCGATGGTGTCCGCCGTAAGACCCAGCCCGCTCGAGACGGTGCACGCACGAGCGCTTTGAGTTGCGGAGATAAAGCTGTTTACGCCGCAACCCCCGCTCGGCGGCGCCAGGTTTGTCCGGTTGAAGAGGTTGAACATTTCGATGCGGAACTGAGCGCTGATTCTCTCCGTAATCCGGGTGTTTTTCACGACGGAGAAATCAACGTCGCCGAATCCGGGACCATAAAGAAAGTTGCGTGGAAGCGTTCCATAGGTTCCGGGCGCGGGAGCGGCGAAGGCTGCCGGGTTGATCCACTGCACCCCACCCTTATTGAAAGCGCGAGACACACCAGCATAAGGATTCCCGATCAGGTCCACGCGCTGCACTCCTTCGTCCGTGCCCGTCGTGTCCACGTTCGTGGTGATATTGAAAGGCTGGCCGGTATGGAAGGAAAGCAGGCTGCTTAACTGCCATCCATTGAGCAGCAACCTCATCCGGGATGCGATGGGTAAATCGTAGTTCAACAAACTGGTGAAGTTATGCCGGGTATCGAAGTCGCTGTTCCCATAATCCCCCTGGATATCAAAGCTGTTCTGGGGAACTGCACCGCGATAGGCGCTCATGTCGTCCAGAGCATGCGCCCAAGTGTAAGCGAATTGTCCTGAGAAACGGCGCCATTCCCGGATCCGCAGCGACGTCTGGAAGGAATTGTAGTTTGAATTCGCATTGCTTTCGATCTGGTTGATGATGCCGAAGTCGGGGAATTGCGCGTAGAACGGCCGGCTCTTTTGCTGAGCTACCAGTGCCGCCGCCAGAGCTACCTGGTCGTTGGCCGCCTGTGCAATTGCCTCGGCGGGAGAAAGGGTCGGTTGATTGATGTCCTGCGTCGTCAGCAGGCGATGGGCAGCACTTCCCACATAGCCAACCTGTAACAGCAGCGATTTGCCCAAACCCTTTTCAATGTTCAAATTATAGTTGTAGTTGTATGCGTTGCGGAAATTCTGGCCGACCGAAAAAATATTGTAAACCTGCCCGCAACCGTTCCCCGTCGGGCACACGGCTCCCGCCGCCGGAAAGATTGCGTTGTTCGCGACAAATGGGCTGGTGCCGGCAACAGGCCCGACGGTGTCCACAGGCGACGGACCTGCTGGGTTTCCTTCCACCCCGTTCGGTGCGCCGTTTGCCGGACGATTGTCGAGGAACGGGTTCAAATTCGGAGTATCAAAGTAGACGCCGAATCCTCCACGCACGACTAGATCGCCACTCTCTTTCGGACGGTAGGCAAATCCCAGCCTGGGGGAGAAGTTCTTGTAGTTCTGCGGATAAAGTGTGCTGATTCCCGCACCTTGGAACACTAGCCCGCCCTTGCTGGGAATGAACGCGGACATATTTTTCTTGTCGTTTCCTGGGGGCCCTTCGTAATCCCAACGCAAGCCGTAGTTAACGGTCAGTTTCCGATTCACCTGCCAGGCGTCCTGCGCAAAAAGAGCGAACGAATGCACGAAAACTAGGCGCGTGGGATCGCCGAGGGCGATGCTGGACCGGCCCGGGTTGAAGTAGCCTCCCAGGAAATCAGCCAGCGCTAAGACGCGGGGGTCCGAAACGGTGGTATCGCCTGCCCACGGGCCTTGCGTGCCGTCGAAGCGGAACGATCCAAGCCCGTGCCGGTGGTAGAACTCCTCCAGTTGTGCCCGCCGGAATTCTCCACCAAAGCGGAATTGGTGTTTTCCTACCGTGTAGGAGACCGTGTCCGTGAGGTGACCGGTAATATCCTCGCGACCTTCCGGCGGAGTCTGTCCCACGCCATCGAAGCCGACGATCTGAATGTTTGGCGCGCCAGTTAAGCCCGTCGCATTGAAATTGGGCGCCAGCAACAGGCCAAACTTCGACACAACGAAACCGTTATTCTCATCGCTGAAGATTTGCCGGAAATAATTGACGCCCGCCAAAACCTGGTTAGACCAACGCGTGGACAACGCGGAATTCCAAGCGATGGCGTAGTTCGACACATGAATCGGTGCCACTTCGTAGTAGAACTTCAGTTCGGACGCGGCCTCTGACAGGGCCGAACCGCCCACGGGGGCCACCTGGTTGCCTTGACCGACAAAATAGTGGAAGGAAAGAGTGTTCTTGTCGTTGATTTTAAAGTCGAACTTGGTCAGTCCGTTGTAACTGTAGCCGAATTCCGGGTCGGGACTCGAGTAGTTGTTCGGCAGCGGCACTCCAGTCAAAGCATTCGATGGCCACAAATTCGCCAGCAGCTGCGCACTGACGGGGTTCACCGAAGTAACTCCAAATTTGGCCATTTCCTGCTTCGCCAAAGCCTGATAATCCGCGGAAGGTTCCGTCGCCAATCCTGGCAATCCGATTGTGAATCTCTGTTTCTCGAAGGTTGCAAAATAGAATAAGCGGTCCTTGATGAAAGGTCCGCCGACGGAGAACCCGTACTGGTAATTCCTGTTTGCTTTTTTGGTGCTTACGAACGGGCTCGCCGCCGCGTATGCTTCGTTCCGATTGAAGTAGTACGCCGTGCCGTGAATGCTGTTGCCGCCCGACTTCAGCGCCAGGTCCACTGTCCCACCGGGGTTTCGCCCTGCTTCAGGCGCGGCCTGCGTCTGCACGGAGAATTGATCAATGGCGTCGACAGGCAACACAATTCCTGCGATGCCCGATACCCCGCCCTGATTGACGGCAGGTACGTTGTGCCACAGGTCATTGTTGTCCACGCCGTCGATTTGCCAATTCACCTGGTTCGCTCGCGTTCCATTCAGGGAGCCGTATCCACCCGCAGCGTAGCCTGCATATCCCGGCACCACCTCGATCAACTGGGTAAAATCACGCCCGTTTTGGGGCATGGTCTGAAAATCGGTTCCGGTAACCAGCGTCGTCTGCGTTTCCGTCGTGGTGTCCAAACTCAAGGCGGCCGCTGAGACTTCAATGACGGTCGCCTGCTGCGAAAGGGCCAGCTTTACGGGAACCGTGTAGATCGCTCCCTGGGCCACAAGAATGTTGTCCACAGTCAGGACCGGAAATCCCGCGGCCGTTACAGTTAGTTTGTAAGTCCCCACCGGCAAATCTTGAAATGCGAATAGGCCATCGCTGGTAGTTACTGTCGTGCGCTCGATGTCAGTCGCTTTGTCCGTTGCCTTCACCGTCGCATTGGGCACCACCGCGCCCGAGGGGTCCGTTGCCGTTCCATTGATTGCGCCGCGAAACGTTTGTCCTCCTGCGGAAATCGCCACCACTAACAAAACCACAATTAACAAAGCTGCTCGCTTCATCTCTTCACCCCTCCCCATTCGAATTTAGGCAGAGCTACGCCTTTCCTCCCCAAGTGCTTTTTTCCATTGATCCGTTAACGAATAATGGCGGCAAGACCCATGCCCGAGTCCGCCACCCTGAAATTCATCGACAAGAATTCAGCACTGAATGAAAAGCGTTCACCCTATTCATCCGTCCTCCCCTTGCCCAACCTTTTCCCTGAATGAACTAAAGTTGGACCTCAGGACGTTCGACCGTGATTTGCGGATGCTGCGACCATCTCATTCAAACGTCAACCGCAATAAAAAGATAAAAA
>Ga0207024_10161_pt1 | contig 20051 bp, 12 predicted proteins | sample Alteio_BWMinCont_44_FD_153470 | JGI IMG/M metagenome (GOLD analysis project Ga0207024, IMG submission 153470) | Enriched cells from forest soil in Barre Woods Harvard Forest LTER site, Petersham, Massachusetts, United States -... | ecosystem: Environmental > Terrestrial > Soil > Temperate forest >...
CCCGGCGAAACAGCATATTCTCATCCACTGCCTCGTCGGCGAGCGTATTCACGAAGTTCACGCAGAGATCGGGATCGGAATCCTGGAAAGAGATCTCGATCAAGTTGGATTGCCGCAACTGTTGAACTTTCAGTCTCTTCTGGACGGTTCTAACCGCCGCGCGAACCCTATCGGTCCGGTCAGAGATCTTTCGATCCTGGCCCGGCGACACAAAGCCGAGATTACTTCCATGCAAAACAAAATCCGACTTCTGATCCAGGTTTAGCTTTCTTGCGACTCGCTCCACCAGAACATCCCTCTTTAGCAGCTCTAACTGGGTTTGCGTGTAGCTGTCGCCCCGATCGGAGTTTGATGAGAGCGGTGTCGTAGGGTCGATCTCCTTCAAATTCAGGAAATTCTGATTGACGCCCACCAGCTCCAGGGACGTTGTGGCGCGATATACGGAGCGTTGCAATACAGCCAGGTCAGCCGCGATTCCCAGAGGCACCAGAAACGCTGCTAATATCAACAGCTTATGATCCAGGATCACTCCCCAGAAATAGACGAATTGATTGAGTGCTCGGGGAGCGGTGACACGGATTCGCAGCCCTGATTCCACAGGGGCCGGATGCCGGCTCGAGATCTTCGGACGCAGCGTGGCCGGCAAATTTTGCTGTTCGCCATCTGGTTTGCGTATTTCTCCACTATTCATATTCACCTGCGGTAGATGGCAATACCCGTTCCTGCTTGTATGGCGACTTCGATCGCGCGAAGCGCAAACTTTTTCGGCGTATTCGTTGGCACAAACAAGATATCGTCGGGGTGCAATAGGATGTCAGTCGCCTTGCCCTGTAGAATTTTCTGAACATCGACTGGAGTTTCCGTCCGGGTGTCGCCCGACTCCCGTATCACCCTTGCCAGCGCGGGAGCTGCAGTGGTTTGCAATCCCTCCGCCAGCGACAAAAGCTTAAGAAGCGACAATTGTTCGTGCTCGCCTAAGACAAAACCGCCCTGCTTCCTTACTTCACCGACTGCATACACCATTTCCGCTTTGGCCACCATGATCACGTCGTTAGGCAAGACTATGAGATTCAAGGAAGGGTCCGTTCCCGCTAACAATGGCCCAATCGGGATACGTGCCTCGCTTACACCGGCTGAGAACGTGACATTCGGGTTCAGCGGAAGCTTCCCGTACTCATCTCTTCTGGTTAACAGTAACCATGACCCCGCATCAGCTTTTAGTCCACCTGCCAGAGACAACATTTCGAGAAGAGTCCGCGACTCGGTGATCTGGTAGGCTCCCGGGCTATTCACTGCACCGACCAAAGAGACCGTGCGGCCGTGATACTTGATTGCAGTAATAGTTACGTGAGGATCTTTAATGTAGCGCCGCAGCTTTTCATCGAGGGATCGCTCAAACTCCGACACCGTCAGGCCAGCTGAGTGTATCCGGCCTACCAGAGGTAGTCCGATGCTTCCATCCGCGGCAACCTGAAACGATCGACTACTGAACTCTTCAACATTAAACTCGCTCAGCGTGACTTCGTCGCCGACGCCAAGAACGTCGCTTCCGATTGACAACGCAGACTCGATCGTCCCTGTTCCGCCCTGTGCCGCCTGAGCTGGGACGACCGCTGACAGCCAAATGTTCAGACACCAGACACGAAGAAATAGTACAAGCCACCCTACGCTGAGCCGAGAAGGGAATGAAATTAGCATTCGTCCAGTTCGCTCCGCACACACTACGACCGTTATTCTTCACAACGCTCGCATACTAGCGTTACTCGGACTTAGGTTAGGAGCGCACGTTGGGGCGCAGCGCTCCTAACTCAATAACGCAGCGAAAACTGCGGAATTCCGAATAAGAATCCTAGTACCTTTGTTGGTTCGAAGCAAGTACTAATCCATCATAAGATGCAAATTGATCGTACTAGTAGATACCCAACCCGCTTGTAGGGCGCAAGTTTTGTAATCCCTACACTAACGGGCTTCAACACACTAACTGGTTGACTTTGTTCGGATTTGGCGAATGGGCAATCAGCGGCGTGTTGAAGTAACTGAGAAAGCGCAGCTTCGCGAGTGAAACAAGCAAACATTTGCAAACAGCGAATTTCATGGGCTATGCTGTCTTATCTCCATGCATTTTGGCAGTATTAGTCGTTACGTAGGAATGCTGTGTATCTTTCCTGTGCTAGCACACACTCCCGTGCTTGCAGACACCGACCTGGACGACAGCCAAACCCCGCATGGCGCTTCAGTCCCAGGGAGTGCCGATATGGCTGAGGCGCCACCGGATGTGTTGTTGCCTTCGGCCGATGCGCAAAAAACTACGTCAGGACTTGCAACAAAGGTCCTCAAGATCGGAGTTGGAAGCGACCATCCGGCAGACAACGATTGCGTCAGTATAGTCTTTCGAGCGTGGCGTAGAGATGGCACACTAGTTTCCACGTCTGGCCATGGAGACGAAGCCAGTACGCAATGCGTTCGCCCGGCCATGCCAGGCATTGCCGAGGCACTTAAGCTAATGGTAGTGGGCGAGAAGCGCCGCATTTGGCTTCCCGCGGATCTCACCCATGTGGCTGTGGTTCATCATGCGCACAAACAGTTGATGGACTCAGAGACATCGAAGATGGATCTTACCTTCGATCTTGAGCTCGTTCGGATTCTGCGAGCGCCTCCGACACCTTCCGATCTAAGATCGCCAGCTAAGGGAGCTCTCAGAATGCCGTCCGGCGTCTACATGCAAATCCTGAAGCCTGGTGTGGGGCGCAGCCATCCTTCCGTGACGAGTTGGCTTACAGTCGATTACACGGGCTGGACGAGTGACGGCAAGTTGTTCGAATCGACGGCTCTAGTTGACCATCCAAGGCTCGTCCTTTTCGGGATGACTCTTCCCGGCTGGCAAGAGACCCTGCAGAATATGGTTGTCGGCGAGATGGTGCGTCTGTGGGTTCCGGCAGCCCTAGCTTACGGCGATAACCCCGAAGATATGTTACTTCCGAAAGGTGATCTCATCTATGACCTGCAGTTGCTGGCGTTCAACTGATTCACTTACTGGACGCAGGTCTCCCCGACCACTTGCAACGAAGTAACGTTCAAGCGGCTGGCTTTTGAATCCCGGATAAGAAGACCTTTGACCGCCACCTTCCGCCTAGCGTGGTTCGACGGGTCGAAGACACCGATGCCTATTAGGTGGTATTCCTGATTACCCAGTGATTTGGCCGCTGCGGCTCTTAAGGCCACCGATGTCGTTGACTGCGTAGCGGACACGACGGTATCACTGGCATGAGTCAGCATCCAATCGGACGCAGTATTTTGCACCAGGCAACCGACCACCTCCACGATTTGCAGTACATTCTTCGCTTGTGGGATTGGAGACGCCATCTCCGGTTTTGCCGTCAGATCTTGATTGTCGAGCGTGTACTGTATGAACGGAGTGAACATCTCATCCCAGCTCTGATTCTGGTCGCGAAAGTACACATCTTTCTCGGGCGCGGGGTTGTACTTGTTGTTTAAGGAATTGTCGTAGTGGGCGGTCACGACCATCTTGCTGCCCGCAGGCAGCTTAAGCGGTTTCTCCAGCTCATAAGCAAGCTGCCATCGGAAGTCGTATCTGGGTACGCTCAATACCGACTCTTCGCGCCCGTCGGGATAGACCACGGTGTATTTGAAATCTTTGGCGCGCAGATGTGCGTGCGGTTGAAACTGGTAGATGGTCACCGGCTCGGAATACGCCGTTACCCCGGTCACCGAATAGTTTTCCGCGTACGCCGGGATGGGCGGAATCGTCACGCTCGTGCCTTCAGCCTTGGTCCCTGGGGCAGTCGTGAGCAACTCGCTGCCGTTGGCGATGATCGTGTCCCCTGCCCCTGGCACCCGAAACAACTGGCGTTTTGGTGGCCCCTGCCGGAACCAAAATCCAATCATCGACCGATCGCCCTCGGGCTTTCCCGTAGCTTGATAGTGGATGTTGAAATTGAGGTACAAATTCCCGCCGCCCTTCAGCAGTTTGGCAGCGTCGTCCCCGTACATTTCGAAAGTGGCGCCTGGCGTGTACACCCCCAGCATATCGAACACCGCGGAATTCGACGGAGCTGTAACTGCAGGTCGAGCCCGTGTTACAGCGCTCGGGAGACCCAGTTGCCGGGCGAGTAATTCGATCGGACCGAGATCAGCGGGAGTCATGCCATCGTCTAGAGACACCTCTGTAATCGCCATGTGATGAACGAGGGCCGGATTACCAGGGCGGGCCTGGCTCGCCACCACCCATTTGTCTTCCAGCAGTGGCACTTTGACCAAGTACCTCTGGTACGGAATTTCACCCTTGGCCGGCACTTGAAACTCCCGGGGTAACGAAATAACCAGGTCGGGCTTGAGCCCTTGTGGATGAAGCCAGCCTTCCAAGAACTCGGGCAAGGGCGGGAGGTCGCTATCGTTCCCCCTGGGGGCGCCGGCATTGACCCACGCCACCAGTGTGTCGATATCCCGCGGCGTGAGCTGGGGGTCGTTGCGGAACTTCAGGCTCCAGGCGGGATCCGCCGGCCAAGGTGGCATCTCGTGCGACAAAACCTTTTCCTTGATCGCCTTGGCCCAAGGCCGCACCATATCGTAGGACAGGAATGGAGCGGTCGATGCTATGTCACCCGGCCGATGACAATGAGCGCAGTTCTTGAATAGAATCGGCGCTACGTCATTGGTGAATGCGGGGACGCCGCCCGCGGACGCAATGACCGGAAGAGTGAGCGCGCCAATCGTAATCAGACCAGCCAACATAAATGGCGGTTCAGGCTTGCAGGACATGACGACCGCTGTTCTTCGAAACATCGACGGTGATTTTCATTTTGCTGACCTTGGTGAAGTGGCTGGGCCCAAGTCATCTGATGGCAACAATCTGGTTGGCATTCCGGTTGGGACCCAGTATACACGGCAATCGCACTAATCCGAAGTCGCTTTTTTGGCGTTTTCAGCAAGAGCGGCGACTTGGGCGGCCACAGGAAAGAGCCAGCTCTCTTTCAGATACACACGTCATTTCTCAAGCCTTCCTCGCAGACTTCTGCATCGAGTCTTGAGCGCCCGTGGGGCCCGGCCCTTAATCAGGCACGTTCTATTCACCTAGAACATGAATGAACAAGAAAAAACATTTTTCAATTGTGTGTCATCGCAGGAATACGTTTGTTGTCAGTTAAGTCCGGCTGGAATGCATCCTACGAGATCAATAGTACTGGAAGTCCTGTACGGTTGACGAGTCATGACACGCAGCAATATACTGTGTTTCAATACTTAAGCTTAATTCTATCCTAGTTGAGCTAATTGTATTCATAGCTTCTTGTTGAGTTCGGACAAGGGGTAACACGCGAGTGGATATATGTCCACGCACAATCATCTGACGGCCCAACTGCAGAATTTTCAACTCGTGCACGGTGCCAAACCCCAAGATGATCTGGGCCCGGTAAGCACCTCCGCTACGGGAGTTGGGAATGCTTCGGATGTGTCCGATTCAGCGGAACCGTTTGGGAGCCTCGCAAGTATTGAAGCAAGGGTCAGTGAAGCGTGGGAGGAAATTCTAGGACGCCGGCCTATCGCGCGTGACACGGATTATTGGGAACTCGGACGCGGCGCCATGGCGGCCCTTGGCATCCTCCAGCGGATCGGCAACAAAACAGGCGTGCTATTGCCAGTTAGTGTGCTATACGAAGCTTCCACGATTGCGGACCAAGCGAAATGGATTTACGAGGGGAAGACAGCGACATTCTCTCGACTAGTACGCATAAAACCAGGGGCAGCCAACAAGCCGCCGCTATTCATCGTATCCGGGATCGCCGGCATTGTCCTGGAACTTTTTCCGGTCGGCCGCTCCATCAAATACGCTGGCGCTGTCTACGCGATTCAGCCGAAAGGTCTCAACGATAACGAAACGCCACACGATAACGTCACCGAGATGGCGGCTCACTACTTGGAAGTGATACGGGGTGTTCAACCTCACGGCCCGTACCTTCTTTCCGGGTACTCCATCGGAGGATACGTTGCCATTGAAATGGCCCGACAATTGGAAGTTCTGGCAGAACCGGTTCCATTTCTCGCGCTCCTTGACTCACATCCTTATGAAGCATATTGGCCGTGGCGCATTTGGCTAGTTTTCATGCTCCGATATTCGGTGAGAACGGTCTGGCAAAGCCTGCGTAAATACGCCCGTAGTAAATGGTCGGATAGGCGCGGCTCCACCCGGGCGGAAAATAGACCGCCAGCCGCGCAAAACGAAAGTGGTTGCTCGAGCTTAAGTCAGATGCAGCCAGGGCCCTCTTCCAGCCAGGACACCGTCAAATGGATCATTCATGCTCTTCGGCGCTTTACAATTCGGTTCAGCGATCCGAGAGGTCGTGCCTTCGCAAGGCGATTTAGTTATTACTCCGCCGGACTCCCGCCTGGCATGCAGCGGGTCTTGGAGAATGGATTTATTCTGGTTGGCGAATATCGGCCGCGGTTTTTTGATAAGGAGATCTTCTTCTTCAAGTCGGAACTCGGCGATTACGCTCAATGCGATCCCTTAAAGGTGTGGCCGAAATATTTTCCTCATCTCAATGTACGGCAGGTACCTGGGGATCATCGCAGCATGCTCTACGGGACCAATGCCGACGCTCTGGCACGAGAGATTTCGCATTGTATCTCTAACTGTGTTTAGTCTGACTTAGTCTTTTGTGAGTAACTGGAGAATGCGTACTATTGACAGATCCAAATTAGAATGCTACCGTGTGTGTCCGTTTGGCTGGGTTAATTTTCTAATGTCGTTTCGGCGATACGGTGGCCTTGTGCGCACGCCGGGTGGAGTACCAGCTCTCGCAGACAAAAGCCTTCTTGGACACGTCTTATGAAGAGCAACGCTCGTGGTTCTATGGTGCGAATGCGGCGGTGTTTTCGTGCGCCGACGAGCACTCACTTCCTTCGGGCGTTAAGCTTGGTTGCCGTTGTCGTGACGTGTCTCTCAGCACAAGTTCCCACAATCGCCACCGGACAGTACGACAATAACCGAACGGGAGCCAATCTGGCGGAGTCGCTGTTAAATGTTACCAACGTCAACGTAAGCCAGTTCGGAAAGATTGCTAGCTTACCTCTCGATGGTCGCGAGTACGGGAATCCTCTGTTCATCCCCAACGTTACCGTTCCGCTCGTAAGTGGCGGCAGTTACACCACCAATGTCCTTTACATGGCAACGCAAAAGAACACCGTTTTTGCGTTTGATGCTAATACGCTAAGCACTACTCCATTGTGGAAGACGAATCTTGGGGCCTCTGTTCCGTCGCAGACGGCGGCCGAGGGCTATTGCCCAGCCTTTAGCTCGGGCAATGAACTGGGCATACTAAGCACGCCCGTTATCGATACGACAACCGGAACGATTTACGCCGTCTCGACCAGTCCCACCAGCAGCGGAACCACGTATGAGTTTTTTCTCAACGCCTTGGACATTTCCACCGGCAAGCCTAAGTTCGGAAGCCCCGTACAGATCCAGGGCCAGGTACCCGGCACCGGTTACGATAACGTGAACGGAATGATTAGCCTCAACCAGGACACGAGGCATGCGCAGCGGACAGCGCTCTTGCTATCGGATGGCAATCTATATTTTGGCTTCGGTAGTTGTGGGCCTGACGCCGACCCGTGGCACGGTTGGATGTTCAGTTATAACGCATCTACACTCAGCCAAAATTGGGTTTTCAATACCACGCCAAACGATATGCGTGGCGGTGTCTGGCAATCCGGGATGGGCCCCGTTTCTGACTCGTCCGGTAATGTCATTTTTTCAACGGGGAACGGCGATTCAAAAGCGACAGATCCCACGTCGGACGGCGTCGTCATGCTTTCTCCCGGCGGAACAGCGACCAGCTATCAGTTTTCAAATTGGTATCAGCTCTCGGTCAACGATCTTGACGTGTCCACGGTCGGCGTCATTCTTGTTCCCAATACCAATTATTTACTTGTCGGCGGTAAGATGGGCATGGTCAGCGTGATGGAAGTTTCGGGTGGTGTTTTCAACAATCTGCAGACTTTTCAAGCAACGAATGCCTGCCCAGCTCCGATCAAGAACGAATCGATGTGTCACAAAATGCGTGGTGATGCATTCTGGTCTGATGGCGGCACAGGAGGCACTCTCTACGTATGGGGCGCCAGCTCCACCGATCCCCTGAACGCTTACACTTTTGCCAACGGAACTTTTGGTGCGACGCCCACGCCTTCATCTCAGAACACCAGCGTCTCTCTGGGCAGCGGCGATGCTGCTTTCGCAGTCTCGGCGAATCAGCGCCAGTCCGGTACCGGCGTCTTGTGGGTGAACACGCTGACCACATTACATGCTTTTGACGCGAGTAATGTCGCTAATGAACTTTGGAACAATGAGCAAAATGCCAGCCGCGATGGCGGACTTCAGTTTCTTCACTGGGTCGAGCCGCTGGTGGCCCAGGGCCGGGTCTACCTCCCCTGGTTTAAGAACGATGCGGGCGGAGTCGCAGTCTTCGGCCTGCTGGGAACAGCGCCAACTCCCGACTTTTCTCTGGGGCTCAAACCCGCAACCCAAGCCATACTACAAGGCGTCAGCACTACCTACACCGCAACCGTTTCCCCGCTAAACGGGTTTACCGGTACAGTCTCTTTGGTCGCTCACGGTCTTCCAAGTGGAGTCACGGCAGCCTTCAGTCCCCCAACCGTTAGCGGATCAGGGAGTTCGACGCTCACGGTCTCAACTTCCATTTCCACGCTTCCTGGGACTTACACTCTGAGTGTTGTCGGAACTTCGGGCAGTTTGAGCCATTCAGCTACCGTTACCTTGACTGTGCAATCGACCTCCGTTTCTGGAGTACAAGTCTCGCTTTCTTCGCTCTATAACCGTATCGGTATCGTGGCGGATGGCGACTCGTTCGCCACGGGACTGGACAACAATGGATTTGCGTATTCGTCAAACTTGCTGGGAGCCTCACAAACCTACAACAACTTGTCATTCACAATTGGTTCCCCAAACGTTGCAAACGTGATAGCGGGTGGCGCAACGATTCCCCTTCCCGCCGGGTCCTATTCCACGTTGAGCCTCTTGGGAACCGGGGTGAACGGACAGCAAGCCAACCAAGTTTTCACGGCAACTTATTCCGACGGCACAACTGCGACTTTTACGCAGAGCCTAAGCGACTGGCAGCCTTTCAGCAACTATCCGGGGGAAACCACGGTCGCTTCCATGAGTTATCGCGACGTGTGGAATGGTACGACGAACGCCGGCACGTTTGCTCTGTACGGTTATTCGTTTACGCTAGACCCCAGCAAAACGCTTACCAGCCTCACGCTGCCCAACAACAGCAACGTGATCGCCGTCGCCATTACTTTGCTGCCCGTGTCGACAGCCGTGCAGGTATCCTTAAGCGCCTCTTATAATCGCGAGGGAATTGTAACCGACGGTACCACGTTCCATGGCGGCGCCGACGGCCACGGATTTGCGTACTCGGCTAAACTGCTTGGGAGTTCTCTGACGTTCAACGGATCAACGTTTGCATTTGGTCCGGTCAACGCCATGGACATTGTGAGTAGTGGGGGCACCATAATCACGTTGCCCCCTGGCGATTTCTCCAAGTTGAATATGTTGGCCGCCGGCGTTAACGGCTGGCAAAAGAATCAAACATTCACGGTGACTTATACGGACAACTCGACATCGGTCTTCACCCAGAGCCTTAGTAATTGGGTCCCAAGCGGGAACCAAGTGGGTGAGACCACCGTAAAGACTATGGCGTATCGCGACGTGTGGAATGGAACCATGGGCGCAATTACCGTTGCCGTGTACGGGTACACCTTCGCCTTGAACCCCTCAAAAACCGTCAGCACGATTAAGCTGCCCAGCAATGCCAACGCGCTGGTATTTGGACTTTCGCTGGTCAAATGATGGGAAGCGCCGAAAGGCCGAAAGCCTGTTGTAAGGGAAGAGAGGTTGTGTTGCTTTCGTATAGGGATACAAATTTGAAGGTGAATCACTGGAATGCGGGAATCTGGTGAGAATCTGACCCTGTGGCCGATGGGCGCTGCGAAGAAGTGGCAATCTTGTGCCCAACTTCTGGCTTTGCTGACCATGGCTTCCTTCAGCATGTGGGCGCAAGGCGTAACGAATGTAATCACGCGGAGTTACAGCACACAACGAACCGGAGCGAACCTTTCCGAGACCGTCCTGACTGCCTCGAACGTCAATTCCAGTCAATTTGGGAAGCTCTTCATGGTTCCCGTGGACGATCAGATCTACGCCCAGATACTTTACGTCTCGTCTTTATCGATAGCTGGTGGCGTTCACAACGTCATCTATGTCGCCACGGCGAACAATACGATATACGCATTCGACGCCGATACTTTGGGCAGCCCGCTTTGGCAGAAGAACTTTAACGGGGTCGGTGTTCCTTCCGTAAATACCGAACTCGGGCAAGCTTGTACAAACGGCTACCACGATTTTCTCGGCAACATCGGAATCGTGAGCACACCGGCCATTGATCTCTCCAGTCTGACCATGTATTTTTTGACCCGTACGGTCGAAAGTGGCGTCACGGTTCAAAGATTAAGGGCTATCGATATTAGGACCGGAGCGGAGGAGGCCTATAGTCCGCAAGTGATCCAAGCTTCAATCGCGGGTACCGGGGATGGCGGAACTACCGTCACGTTTAACCCGGTAACGCAAAACCAGCGTTCAGCGCTTTCGATTTCGCAGGGGATCGTATACCTTGCCTGGGCATCTTTTTGTGATACTCGGCCTTATCACGGCTGGGTGATGGCATACGACGAGACCACGCTGGCGCAGGTCGGCGTGTTCAACACTAGCCCCAGCGGAGGCCAGGCCGGGATTTGGATGGCTGGCGCTGGTCTGGCGTTCGATACGAGCGGAAATGTCTACTTTGGAACTGGCAATGGGACCACCGATGATGTCACCGATTTTGGTGAGTCCTTGCTGAAGCTGTCGGCAAGTTCTCTCGTTCGGCTGGATTACTTCACTGCATCCAACTTCGCCACCTTGAACTCAACCGATGGCGACTTTGGCGCCTCCGGGCCGTCCATGTTGCCCGGAACAACTTTGCTCACAAGTGGCGCCAAGGAAGGAAAACTCTACCTGATCAACACGTCGAGTCTGGGCCATGAAGTCAGTGGGGACACTCAGATTCCCCAGGTCTTTCAGGCCGTCAATACAACGATTCGGCCAACTGCGACCCATCATATCCACAACATCAGTCCCTCTTGGAACAGCCCCGAGGGCCTGAACGTGTATGTCTGGGGCGAAAACGACTATTTGCATGGTTTCCGGTTCAACGCCTCGACCCAGACCTTCAACTCAAGCCCCTTCGCCACCGGCGCGATTTTGCCTCCCCAAGGTATGCCAGGCGGAATGATGACCATTTCCGCCGACGTGTCGCAAGCAGGTACCGGAGTTCTGTGGGCGACTGTCCCTCGCAATGGCGATGCGAACCGGACCATCACGCCTGGCAACTTGTATGCCTTCAATGCAGAAACCCTCTCGCTCCTTTGGTCCAGCACAGGTATTGGCGACGATACATACAGCTTTTCCAAAGGAAGCATCCCCGTGATAGCCAACGGCAAGGTTTATGTCGGCTCGGGTTCGGCCTTAGTCGATGTCTATGGCCTTCGGAGCATTGTTCCTCCATCACAGAATCTGGCTCTGAACAAAGTGGCAACCGGTTCGACACCTTGCAGCAGCAGCGAGGGTCCGGCGAAGGCATTCAACGGGAGTTACTCGCAGGGCCTGAGTGACAAATTCTGTTCTAAGGTTGCGAATGCGTACCTCGAGGTTGATCTCGGAACGCCAATGACGGTTTCCCGGTTTATCGTGGAACACGCCGGTGCAGGCGGCGAATCGCTGAACCTGAACAGTGCGGCCTTCAATATCGATATCAGCACGGACGGCGTTACTTTCACCACCATGGTAAATGTAACTGGCAACACTCTAAGCATAACGACGCATGACATCACGCCAGCCACTGCGCGATACGTCCGAATGACCGTTACTAAGCCTACACAAACCAGCGACACAACAACTCGGATCTACGAATTCCAGGTCTTCAACGCGTTCAACAGTGGCAACATTGCGCCACCTGACTTCTCGCTGTCGCTGACGCCAGCCTCACAGGCAGTCACAGCTGGCGCCGAGGCAACCTATACCGCGATGACGTCTGCTATGAACGGGTTTAATGGCGACGTGACCTTCAGCGCATCGGGCCAGCCTTCTGGCGCTACGGTCACCTTTAACCCGACCAGCGTGACTGGTTCCGGCGGTTCCCAGGTGACAGTCTCCACGTCCAGTTCCACACCGGCGGGAACTTATACGCTTGCGATTACCGGCACCTCAGGCACTTTGCAACACACAGCGACCGTCAGTTTCAGTGTGAACAATGCGTCACCCGACTTCTCGCTGTCGCTGACGCCAGCCTCACAGGCAGTCACAGCTGGCGCCGAAGCAACTTATACCGCGATGACGTCCGCTATGAACGGGTTTAATGGCGACGTGACCTTCAGCGCATCGGGCCAGCCTTCCGGGGCTACGGTCACCTTTAACCCCACCAGCGTGACTGGTTCCGGCGGTTCCCAGGTGACGGTCTCCACTTCCAGTTCCACACCGGCGGGAACTTATACGCTTGCGATTACCGGCACCTCAGGCGCTTTGCAACACACAGCGACCGTCAGTTTCAGTGTGAACAATGCGTCACCCGACTTCTCGTTGTCGCTGACGCCAGCCTCACAATCAGTCACAGCTGGCGCGCAAGCAACCTATACGGCGACGACGCTCGCTTTGAACGGATTCAATAGCAGCGTGACCTTCAGCGCATCGGGCCAGCCTTCTGGTGCTACGGTCACCTTTAACCCCACCAGCGTGACTGGTTCCGGCGGTTCTCAGGTGACGGTCTCCACTTCCAGTTCCACACCGGCGGGAACTTACACTCTTGCGATTACGGGCACCTCGGGCGCTCTGCAACACACCGCGACCGTCAGTTTCACCGTAAACAGCATGAACGGCAGTGTTTCAGTTTCGCTATCCTCGGCCTATAACCGAATAGGGATCGTCACGGACGGTTCCACATTCACAGGCGGCATCGATACCAAGGGGTTTGCGTATTCGGCTGAGCTGCTTGGCTCGACCCAAACGTTCAACGGCTCGACGTTTGACATAGGGCCGCCGAACGTGATGAATGTCGTAAGCAGTGCAACTGTTGCGTTGCCAGCGGGCCAATTCTCCAGTGTGAATCTGCTTGCCACCGCAGTGAACGGTCATCAAACATCGCAAACTTTCGCCGTGACCTACACCGACGGCACCACGTCAACTTTCACTCAGAGTCTCAGCGATTGGTTCACACCGGGGGGTTATTCTGGAGAGACCACTCTGCTCGCGATGGCTTATCGCGATGTTTACAACGGGACCAAGGACAATCGAACTTTCCATGCGTACGCGTATACTTTTGTCCTCAATCAAGCTAAGATCGTTAGCAGCATTACGCTACCCAGCAATACTAAGGTGGTTGTCCTGGCGATGACCTTAGTTCAATAGGCCCACGCCAACTCAGTCGATTGGATTCCAACTCCATTGGTCAGACCTGTAGCCGAGGGAATTAGTTCGGAATCAATTCCAGCCCACAAACGAACGCGGTTCCCTTGGAGCCGTTGAGGAATTCCACTGTTAGGTTGCCGTTTCCGTCAGCAGTTGCGGCTAACGTGGCTACAACGGCCTTGTATGCGGCGCCCGCAGACGCATTAACGTCGAAGCTGCTTAGGACCAGTTTACCGTTGAACAGGACATTGAATAAGCGATGATTTGTACCAGTGTTGTCGGATGAGAAATGCAAACGAACTGTATAGGAGGCGCCGGGAACCAGATTCGGAAAAACATACGAAAAACTGGTGCTACCCGAGTTTGTCTGGCGCCGGCTCTGGTACACAGCCTCGGGTGCCGCGTTGGCGACGCCGCCAATGGATATGGATGTCGAGCTAGTTGATACATGTCCAGTCGACACATCGCCGTCGGCCATGAAGTCACCCACGTTTGGCCCTCCCGCGTTGATTCGAACTGGTTCTGGCACGGTTGACGGTGCTGCTCCGAACAATACGGCAGCTTGGCCGCCACCAAGCGTTACGGAACTAACCTCACTCCCACTCGTTGTAGCGTAGGTGCCTGGGAGGGATAACGTCACTTTCGACCCTTGATAAGGATTCAAGAGAACCAAACCGTTGCTGTAATCTCTGCGGAGAACTCCGTACCAGTCGTAACGCTTCCCCTCGGGCGTGCCAAGATCGTGATCATAGCCGCTCCACCAATTGGTTGGCGTCACAGCGTCGTTGCCCAGGGCATCCAGACCTGAGGAAATCAGGTAATATCCAGCCAACCCATAGTCGCCGTTATAGCTATACTCCTGGACCGTAACATGTTTGCCCAGGGCATGAACAACATCGACGAAATTGAGCAGGGAATTGAGCGTGTATTGGCCCGTCCCGGCCGTCAGATTGGGATCGCTTACACCCCGCTCCAGATTGATCCAGTCTGCCGCCTGAATCTCTTGCTGAACGTATGGGTCCGACCCGGCTGGCTGCGACCCTGCATACCAGATCGAATTGTGAATTATCTGAGTGCCAGGCAAAGCTTGGCGAATCTGAGTGGTGAAATCGGCGATGTGCTGTTCCCAAACGGTTGGCGTCATGACCTGACCAGTGGTGGAATCGATCGGGGCGATTATCGTGCCTTTGGCGTTCGACGTTTGCATCTGCAGATCGACGTTATCCAACCAAACGCCTATGTACCCGGCGCTTAGCATTTTTGCAAGGGCGCTGATTTGATATTGACGGAAAGCTGGATTTGCGAAGTCGAATGCGTACTGCGAGCACGTGGAGCCATTGCAACCAAAATGGATATAAAGCCTGTTCCCGTTCTGATCTTTTAAGATCCATTCGGGATGTTGCGTTACCAATGCATCAGCCGTGTGAATGCCGTACATCTCGAAGTAAGTCACCGCTCGGGCAAACCAGCTCAACCTGTCATCGAAGTAAGGCGAGCTCACTTGCATCTCCCACAGATGGCTTAACAACCACTCCTGTGTTGTTAGGTTTGGATTGTCGGTGTACACATCAAACGCCGAGCTGGTGCGCAACTGGAAATGAACGCACCCCGGATTGGGTGTGCTCGTTACGCATTGACCGCGGGCAACTGCTACTCCGAGTGTGAAAAGGACTGACAAAATCATGGCGGAGGCTTGCACGCAAGCCAGCCAAGATCGATTCGAAGATGGTGAATAGATAATCATATGTTGCTTCCTTAATCAAAAGGCAGCTCGCTCGAAGGCTGCCTGCCAAGAAGGTCTTGTCGCGAACTGACTTGAGCTTTCAACGATTTCGCTACCGCTGAACCTGGACCGTCGTTTGGTCGACACCAATTTGCGACCGATAAATCCAACCACCCTGACATGGGAACGTTGGAACTTTGGTTTCAGTACTGAAGTACTCAGCTTTTGAAGAATCGGTCTTTTCTGGACATGGCTTGAGCGTTCAAAGGCGCAAAATTACCTTAGGACTCTCGATAACCCAACGACGGTACCCACGGCTAAGATTCCTAAGGCTCAACACAATGGTACTATTCATCTGGCAGTACTACAAGAGAGTTTTTGGCGTTCCTGGTCGCCGGAAAGGCTGCCTTAACCCTGGAGAGAAGTGATCGCGCTATCTCAAGGCTTGATATTATTGACCATGCGCGTTATGCGGCGCCGCAATAGCCCCAGGCCTGCATGTCCTTCGGATCATGCTTGGTTCTGGGACCAATCATCCAGTCTTCTCGATAAAATAGCCGGCAGCATCTCCATCCTCGTTGCTGCACTTCTAATCACACAGCTCGACATGGCGGCCACGGAGCGACGTAGCCCAGGCAAGATCAGATTCTTGATGCGTATTGACCCCAGCATCGACCCGTTTGTGGGGAGCGGTAATCCTTACTACGAGCAATGGATACGCACCCACTGGTGGCGGATGATGGTCTATTCCACGTGGTTTGATAACAAGACTCGCTGGTATTCGGGTGGGTTGCTCTACAAGGATTGTTCTGGCATTTATCCAGCCCAGCACGACGTGTTGAATCAGCATCCCGATTGGGTGCTGAAGGATGAAGCCGGTAATCGATTGTTCATCCAGTACAACTGTAAGCCCGAGCAGAAGATGTGTTCACATTATGCGGCGGACGTGGGCAACCCCGCGTTTCGCCAGTGGTGGATTAACGAAGCAAGAAACGTCATCAGCCGGGGATACAAAGGCTTATGGATCGACGATGTAAATATGTCGTGGCGAATCAGCAACGGCGAGGGCGAGTTTGTCAACCCCGTCGATCCGCGCACCGGCAGGCTGATGCTCGAAGAGGATTGGCGCCGATATCTGGCCGAGTTCATGGAAAAGGTCCGTGCCGATCTACCCCGAATCGATATTGTGCATAATGCAATCTGGTTCGCTGGCCCGGAGGGCGTGCGGGACCGCGATCCGTTCATAGAGCGCGAGTACCGCGCAGCAGACTACATTAACAATGAGCACGGTGTTTATGGAGACAAGGGCATGAGCGGCGGAACCGGCGAATGGTCATATGAGATGAGGCTGGAATACTACGACCGCGTACATTCGCTTGGCAGGGGGGTCATCATCGATGAAGTAGCGCCTGAGAGTAACACGCCACAAGGACGGGAGTTCACGCTGGCAACGCTCTTTCTGATCTCGACGGGACGCGATGCGGTTGGCAATCAGAAGATTCGAAATTCATCGGAATGGTGGAGCGGCTACGACATTGATCTGGGCGAACCGCAGGGGCCACGCAAGCTTTGGAACGGGCTCTATCGGCGCGATTATTCTTTGGGGGCCGTACTGGTCAACCCACCGGAATCGATACTCAGAAAAGTTGGCTTTCCGTCACCGCTTCTCACTCTGGACGGTGTCCAGGTGACGTCGCTCGCATTGGCCGCGAAGCAGGGCGCTATCTTGCGCAATCCTTAAATCGACACACCAGAGATCGACACACCAGCCATTACCGCGACGAGCTCCACGAGTTGCACGGAAGTCAGGCGGGCACCGCGAGAGGAAGGCTGAACTGCGTGATCTGGCATGACGTCTCGAAACCGGACGCGCAGTGCTATACCGGCACCATTCAAAGAGCGATGGCGTTCGCCTGGCAGTGGTTGCTACGGAAAACGGTTGAAGGTCGCCAAAATGTCCGTATAACGCGTGAGAACTAAGCCGCTGGCGCGGCGGACGCGGTCGCGTGGTGGTTTGAAGGAAGTTATTCCGGTACATTGCGAGGTCACAGAAAGGAGATTCTGTGACCCCACTACGTCAACGAATGCTGGAGGAACTCCAGCGCCGTAATTACAACCCCGATACAGTTCGCGGTTACATTCACGCCGTCAAGGAGTTTGCCGAATATTTCGGCAAGTCTCCTGAACTGATGGGCGCAGATGAAGTACGCGAGTTCCAGCTTCACATGATTCAAGACAAGAAGCTGGCGCTCGGCACAGTCGCTCTCCGGTTGGGCGCACTGCGGTTCCTATACAAGAAGACGCTGCGCCGGCGCGACATAGATCCCGACGATTTGCCGCTGGTGCGAGCGCCGAAGAAGCTGCCGGTCGTCCTGAGCCAGGAAGAAGTGGTCCGGCTCATCGAAGGTGCTCTGAATCTGCGACACCGCACCTTGCTGATGCTGCTCTATGCAACTGGACTGAGGCGCGCCGAAGCTGTGCGGCTGAAGATCAGCGACATCGATACCGCGCTCATGCTCATCCATGTGCATCAGGGGAAGGGCTCGCGCGACCGCGACCTGCCGCTCACGCCGAAACTGCTTGAGGCCTTGCGCGAGTATTGGCGATGGTGCAAGAACAAACCTCGTACTTATCTTTTTCCAAGCCGGGTGGAACCGATTCAGCCAGAGCGTCCCCTCTCCGATAAGGTCGTGTGGCATGCCTGCCATGAGGCAGCGCTCCGCGCAGGGCTCACGAAGCGGATCGGACCGCACACGTTGAGACACAGCTTTGCGACACACATGCTAGAGGCCGGGACAGACCTGCGCACGATCCAGCTCTTGCTGGTGACCTGCCCGATATTTTGTACCAGTCCGACAGAGAGTATACCGCGGCGTGATGGCCCAAAAGTTTCGGACTTAGACTCGGTCGAGCCGTAAAGGTCGCTGTGGGGCAAAATCGAATGGTCGCGGGTTCGCACACGCTTGTTCCGCCCCTTCCCTTCGAACTTCTTATAGGAATCGGGAGCAGGGCGGCGCGGTTGTCAAGGTCGTGGCCGCAGGCCACGCCCGCAGGGTAGTGTCCTAATTTGACGCCCATCTTGCTCATGCCTCCGCCCCCATCGCCGTAGCGACTACGCCGCGAATCCATTCAGAGACAGTCTTGTCGTTAGCCTTCGCTGCCAACTCGATTCGCTTGAGATCATAGGCGTTGAAGCGAATCGGCACGATTCGGCCTTTTGCTTCGCCCTTCGGAAGTTTGGGGCGTCCGATCTTTTTAGGCTTCGGATTGGGCATTGGCTCTAAACTCCTGTATGATTACGGCTCGAACAGCGTCTTCGGCTGATTTGATGGGGTGGGAGTGCAGAACAGTAACATGACGGCGTGGATTCAATGGATCGTCCGTCGCGTGCGTCCAGGCGTAAAGCCGTTGAGCTGTGGGATGTCCGATCAGTTCAAAAACTTCCACAACGCCTTCCCAAACTGTTCTACCTTGAAACATCTCTTTCACTGGAATGCTTTCAAGATGTCTCGACTCCACGCCATGCAATTGCCGAATCGTCTTACGCAGTTCTTCGGCGTAGGTCACGCTGCTGCCTCCAGCAGTTCGCCGACGCTCCAGAAGGACGGTTCAATACCAGCGGCCATGGCGGGCGTGCAGCGAAGCGTATTGTGGCGCTTTACGAAATTGTAGTAGGCGAAGTGCAAGCCGATAGCGGCTTCAAAATTCTCGCGCTTCTTGCTGAAGGCATAAGTGAGACGAGCGAGCCGCTTCATGTGCAGCCGCGTGGTAGCGTTCAAACGCTCGACATAGCTAGTTGAGATTAGATCGAAGTCGGGACGCCCGAATATGGCTTTCTTCTCACTAGAGGTAATCTTGGGCGCGCTGTAGCGGCGTTGCGCCTCTACGGACTCCTCAGTTCCATAGACCTTGATGATTTGGCCGTAATCGACATTGCGCCCGAAGGCCCAATCAATTGCCTCCACATAGGCCGCAAGGCCATCGGTGGAGATTTGTACTCGGTTCTTCATCCGGTCAGCAACATCAAGCATGAATGCTGTTGCGGTCTTAGCATCGCGATCACTACCGACGCGGAATGCCGGAACCAACTTCGTATCGGCGTCGATGGCACAGAACGTCCAAACGTTACCAAACTGAGGATCGTCGCCAGGGCGAACGTGCTTTTCCTTCTTGCCCACGTATCCCCAGAGTTCATCCATCTCTAGGCGATGGCAGTCCAGATTCCGCATCTTGGCGTCCATCAGCGCCGTGCAGCCCTTCCCGACCTTCACGCCAAGGCGCATGATAGTGTCGCGATGCACGCCCGTCGTGCGCTCAATTGAGCGGATGCTAGAGCCTTCGCACAGTGCGCCGACGATCCCGACCTGCTTATCCGTGCTGAGTACGTTCGCCATGTAGTTAGTGTATTACAGAAACAGCAAATTGTCAATGCGTTTTTGTGTTACAATATCTGCGTGCCAATCCTCTACGGGCCAGACAACAAGCCGCTACCGACTAGTGAAGATGAAACAGCAAAAACAGCCACATCCCAAAAAGCAGCGCAGAAAGCAACAAAAACCAAAATACAAATATCCCCACTTCGAGCAGTACTCGCTTTAGCGACTTTGATCGGCGGCTTTGCCGCTGTTGTGATGTTTTTGCCGCGAGTGCTGGTTTCAAGCCCGTCAGCGCTTGTTGATCCAAATAACATGATGTCTTCTTCATTTGAAATTTCCAATACTGGTTATGTCCCACTTGAGGAGGTGTCTGTGAAACTAGCCGCTGCATATATGGGCGGGACGGCCATTCGCG
>Ga0207024_10039_pt1 | contig 19761 bp, 17 predicted proteins | sample Alteio_BWMinCont_44_FD_153470 | JGI IMG/M metagenome (GOLD analysis project Ga0207024, IMG submission 153470) | Enriched cells from forest soil in Barre Woods Harvard Forest LTER site, Petersham, Massachusetts, United States -... | ecosystem: Environmental > Terrestrial > Soil > Temperate forest >...
CTCGGAGCCCTTCCTTAGGGCAATATTAAGGCAATTTTGCATGTTTATGAACATCTTTTTACAAATGTCAATATTTTATCAACAACCTACGGGGAATTGGGTGTTATAATAGAAGTAGATCGTCGGATGGAGGTCTAAGGATAATGAAACGCTTTGCAATTGGATTAGGGTTATTGGTTTTAGCCATGGCTGGCGGGGATTGGTCTGCTTTTGCGGGTTCTGGTGGCTCTGGAAGTACGGTAACCACAAACACAACCAACAGCATTACCGTCAGTACAACCGTGAATCCAGGCAATATCTTTAGCTCTCAAGCGGTGAACATGGGGGTTAGCAGTTTCTGCTTCGAATGCACTGGGCAACAACAACAGCCACCTGGTTTTTATCAACAGAACAATGTGTTATATCCCAATGATGTGGATAATGTCACTTATTATGCAGGCTATCTTTGGTCTTTTAATTATCAAGCCAACCAATATGCTTCTAATTTTTCGGATGCCTCCGCTGCCACGGCAAACGCCTTAGCCTTGGCGATTGCGACCGAAGGCGCCTCAGGCATTAGCGAAGAAGATGGCAACTATGTCTTTCAAGATGCCGCGTTAGCCGGTTACCTTACAAGCCAATTGAACATTGTCGGCCCCCCGTCTTCTCCCGACGATTCTTACACGTATATCACCAGTATCGGATATGATGTCAACGGTTCAGTGACGGAGACCGGATATGATGCCGAAAATTTACGGCTCTTAAGCCAACTCACCCGGGCAACGACTGCAAACTTCTCGCGTAGCAGTGAATATTTAAATATTACTTCACAAAACGCAACCACGTATGTGGCTAATTATGTCAATCAAACGGTGCAGTCGAATTATCAAACGAATTCTACCAGCAACATTACAACCTTAAGTGGCGTCCCGTCTTCCATTCATGCTAATACGCAAACCACCAATGTAAGCGATCAGTTGACCTTACAAGTAGGTGGAACTCTTTATTCACAGGATGTTACAGTACAGACTAGTCCCATCGTCATGGATCTCGAAGGAAAAGGAAACCTGGAGGCTTCCGGCGGAATTTGGCTTCCTCATGCCAGCAGTTGGAAAGGAAAATACGGTGTTGTCTTTGATCTTTTCGGAGACGGCTTTCCCATCTATATGGAATGGGTCGGCCCCCATGACGGCCTTCTGTGTGTCCCTAAGGCGGATGGAACCGTGGACGGAACCGGGTTATTCGGCGATATGGATGGTTATCCAAACGGCTATGCGAAACTGGCTACGCTCGATACGAATCATGATGGAAAATTAACCGGCAGCGAGCTGAAAGCGCTTTACGTTTGGCAAGATAAAAACGAGAACGGCAAAGTTGATCCCGGGGAATTGACGCCGGTAACCTCATTGGGGATCACGGAAATCGGCATCTCGCATGATACAAAGCTTGTCGGTTACTTTGTGATGAACGGTCAGCGCCATCTGATGTGGGATTGGTATCCCAATGGGATGGAACTTCACAAAATGAAGTCTTTGTAGGTAAAGGACATTCTTTCTCCTTTGAGAACTTTCTCACTATGAGTCGTTTTGATTCAAAAATTCGCAGCATTCTTTATGCTGCCTTTTTGTTTTTATGGGCTTTTCCCGCTTGGAGTCAGGTGACCTATGGCAATCAGGAACTTGCCCGAGGCGGGATATCGACCAATTCATTTAAAATTCTTGGATTTTCGCGGGATAACCAGAAGTTGTTCGCCATCGAAAAAGTCAATGATATTAGACGCTTAGCCAAAGGTTCGGCGTTTTACTTGCGCGTCATGGATGTCCGCCTCGATCTGAGAATTTCAACCATCAATACTTATTTGCTTCCGGTGCGTGAAATTGACGGCATTGCGTTTTCCGATGACGGTAGAAAAGTGCTGATTTCAGGGGATTACGGCACACGGTTTCTCGAGTTGAACGTGCCGACGAGAGCCATTCGCACCATTTTTCAACGCCAAAAAGGACAGGCCGGCTTCCGCTCTCAAACCATTCTGGTTTATCGAAAAGGGCAATTTATTTCGGAGGGGTATCGTTACGACGATCAAGGTTATTACTTAAATACTGCGGTTGTGAAGTTGGATTTGGCGCACGCGAATAGCCCAAGTTTGTTTCAAGAAACGTGGAATGTCACTCAAACTGAGAAAAAGCTGGGTCCAAGAATGCGCGAATTTTTAGCGACCGCGACCACTGCCTATTTAATTCCAAAGCCTGCGTCCAAGGAATACACACTTTGGTATTATAATAACGGGGCGTTAACCCAAGTCGACAAAGGACCGGAATTTGGAGGTTGGGCAGGGACCGAAGATCGATTGCTTTACACGGTCGATCGCGGCGATAAAGATCATAAGATTCGCTCCGTCATCCTGAAGGATTTTCAAAGCGGAAAATCTTGGACACTCTCCGAATCAACCGCACTTTATACGTATCCTTATCTGGCGGACGAAGGCCGGTTAGCGATTGTCAGTTTATTTGACGTCATTGATAAGAAGCCCGTCATTTCGTTTTTCTATGCAAGAGAGCATCATGGTTTTACGATAAAGCCCATCCCTGAATTGCAGAAGATGCCGCTGGGCATTTTCCGCCCATCGGATGACGGTCAATTTTATATCTTTCAAAATCAAAAGGGGATCACCCTAGGTCGAATTCCATGAATCCTGAAGCGATTGCCGTAGAAAAACAACCCGGAGAAATACAAGTTTTAGACAAAGGGTTCGTCCGCCTGGTCGACATGATGGGGGACGACAGTTCCGTGGTGCAAGCCGCGCGCGTTAGTTATGGCAAAGGGACGAAAACCGTTCGCGAGGATCGCGGCTTGATTCGTTATTTGATGCGCCACCGCCACACGACGCCCTTTGAAATGGTCCAAACGAAGTGGCACATCAAGTGTCCGATTTTCGTGGCGCGGCAATGGATGCGCCACCGCGCCTGTTCCTACAACGAGTACAGTTTGCGATACAGCGAAGCGCGCGACGAGTTTTATTTTCCGGAAGCGACCCGCATTCAATTTCAAAGTAAAGGCAACCGTCAGGGGTCAAGCGCCGAGGAAGTTCCAGGCGACTTTCAAGCGCTTTTTTCAAGCAGTTTGGATGAAATTTCGAAGTTGGCGTATTATTGTTACTCCAATTTAAATGATTTGGGATTGGCGCGTGAATTGATTCGCGTTTTTCTTCCTGTCAATTTATACACCGAATTTTACTGGAGCATCAACCTTCACAATCTGATGCATTTTCTTCATCTGCGGATGGATGCGCATGCGCAGGAAGAAATTCGCGCGTTCGGCCTTGCATTGGCCGGAGTGCTGAAAGAAAAAGTGCCGACGACGTGGGAAGCGTTTGAAGATTACGTGTTAAACGGAAAAAACTTGTCGAAACACGAATGGATGTTGATTCAAAAAGTGGCCGACCTTCCGAAACTGAAGAGTATGATGGAAGCTGGAGACGAAACCCTAAGCAAAGGCGAATGGCGCGAATTTCTCGACAAACTCGTCTAACCGGGGACAGGCTTGTGGTATAATATGAAAATGGAGTGGAATCGCAAGGCTTGGATGAGTGCCGGAATTGTTGTTCTGGTTTTATTGGTGGCGTTTTTTGTCGTTAGGGCGGCGGTTCAGGCCAAGTTAAACCCCAAAAATGTGGAAGCTGAGATTTCCAAGTCGCTGGGGCTGGAGGTTCACACCGATGCCGTCAAGCTGAGTTGGACGGGCGTTTTCGAGCTGATCGGCTTGAAACTGGAAACCCAGGGGAAACCGTTTTTATCGACACCGATCGCCGCCATCAATCTTCATCTGTTTGATTTGCTTCACGGAAAAATTTCCGTTCAATCGATGAATTTACAAAGCCCGGCCATTGAACTGGATCCTTCTTCGCTCTCGCAACTTTCGGAGCTTATGTCGCATAAAGCGGCCGCCCCGCAGCACTTTAAAATCAATCTCTCGAATGGAACCTTCGATTACACTGCGGCTAATGGTAGAAAATTAACATTTAATAAAATCAAGGGAACCCTTCAACTGTCCGGGGAGGCGAACCCCATCGCATTGCGTTTCCAGGATGCATCCGGCGGCAGTTATGTTGTCACCGGAACCACGACAACGACCGGCATTAACCTTCGCGGAACGGTGAAAAAACTTTCGTTCGCGGAGATCATGGGGCCGGTCGGCATCAATCCACTTCCCGAATATCAAGGGGATCTCAATGGTGAATTCACCGTGGGCGGGACCTTCAACAATTTGGCGTTTGATTCTGATTTCGTGGTCAGCTCAGGACTTTTTAAAGGGACCGCCACATTGTCGGCGGCCCTGGAAACGAAGAAAAACAAAACATTGCTGCACGGAAAGCTTTATTCCGGCAAGGGGACCATTGAAAATGTCGGAGCGTACAAGAGTTTTGGCTTGAATTTTTCCACACCCTCGAACGGCTTTGTGTTTCAGGACGGAATGATCGAATTTCCCAACGGGACATTTCAATTTTCAGGGGAGATTGACCGGCGAAATCGTGTGACGGTCAAGTTTAGAAGCGCGGCGTTTGATCCGTTCGCGCTTCCCAATTTTTCAGGATGGGGCGTGAAAGGGTCGGAGGGGAAAATCGCCGGGAAAACGTCCGGCGGATTTCCCAATTTGACGTTGGAGGCGCGCGGAAGTTTTCCTGTGATTACATTCGGGAATCATTCGATGAAAAATGTGTCACTGGCGCTTCTATCCAAAATTTCATCGCAAACGCTTGTCCTTCAGCAGTTTCGGGTGACGGCCAATCATGCGTCGTTGGCGATGAAAGCGTTCGCCCGATGGGACAGCGCGCGAGACATCACCCTGAAACTTTCCGCGCTCGATGCCGCCGATTTGGCTGGAATCTTCGGATTGCGCAGCCAGCTGTCTCCCATGAAGATGAGGCTATCTGTCGCTGTCGATTACGATCATGCATCGAAAACATGGAAAGGGAAAGTCATGTCGGGAAATGGGAAGATTGACGGCGTCCTGTTTGATTCGTTTGGCGGAAATTTTTCATATTTTCCCGGGAAACCGGTTGATTTTTCGGGTGGTTTCGAAAGGCTTGGAAGAACGGCGTCGATGACCGGAAATTGGATGAATGGTGGCGGTACTTTGCAAATGGACGCATCAGGATTTCCGTTTGCCGAGGGTGAATTCCGGGGGGACGCCGATGTCCACGCGAAGTTTGCCATTCCGTTGAAAGGCGAGAATCGCGTCAGCTTTACGTTGACGCACGGGGCGTATCAGGGGAAAGCACTTCCCGAAATCTCCGGTGTCATTTTGTTGTCATCCGATATGGCGACCTTTGATCCGTTGACGGTTTCGGGGGTGAAGCCGGCACTCGTGCTTACGGGGAAGGTCAACACCCAAACGCGAGGGCTCCACCTGTCGGGAACGCTGTCGGGACAGTCGATTTCCTCATTGATGGCGTTGGCTGGCGGAAGCGCTTCAGGCGTGGAAGGCAATTTAACCGGACCGCTGACGATTTCGGGTTCGACCGGCGCGCCCCGCCTTGATTTTCGCGGAACCGCGTCCAATCTAGTTTACAAAGGAATGAAACTTGGCGAAGGGCATCTCGATTTGGCCGCCACGGGAAGCACGTTAAACGGAAAACTTGCGCTTAATAAGCCGCTCACCGTTAATTCGCAAAGTCCGGCGATGGCCGGCGCAATTGGGCAGATTCACGGTGTCGTCGGAAACATTCTTGGCCAAGTAGCGGCCAACATAGAGATTAGCGGCGTTCTTCTTCGCGGTTCCCCGCATCATCCTGAGATTACCCCCCTCTTCAATCGTGTCGGGCGGCAGGCATCGTCGCCCCAGCAGAAAACGATAACCCCCCAAAATGCCGTGAACGGCATCCTCAACCAAATCTTCAAATAGGGACATCGGCTAGTTGGAGATATTTTCAATTATTCCAAGGAGAACTGTTAAGAGTGCCGCATCCAGTAACTTGATTCGTCCAATAGGGATCGTTCTGTAAAGTTACATCAAACGTAACCGAAGCATTTCCCTTCGCATCTGTAGCAACGTCTATGGAGAGAGGGTTGATCAGCACATTATAATATGCCACATAAACGGAATCAGTATCCGGGCAGGCACATTGAGCCGTGGCAAAACCTGTAGTACCACTTGGAAGTCCACCGATTATCGAATAATGAGTATCCGGATCTGCGGAAAGTTTTCCTTGTGTATCGGGAGCGTTAATTAGGATCGTATTTCCAAGAGGTTTTTGAGTGAAATAGACACTAAGACCTGGCACCTCAAGCCTGGACGCGTCAGCAGAATCAAGGAGCATGCATGATGGCGGAAGGTTAGGGATGGTCGGCCAATTCACATTCACAAGAATATTGCCTTTTACAGGAGGAGCCGGTCCCAAATTAGGAGGGGATGGATTATACGATGGAATATCCGAAAAGCTGTACTTCGGCATAGAAACCAGAAGGATAAAAAGAAGCGTCAAGTTGCAGATTTTTTTGATCATTGCACTCCTCCAAAGAAGTCTCTTGCTTTATTATATACGAAAAACAAAAAGAAGTTGTTTCCAAAAAGAGGGTTTTTGTAAATTTTACTTCATAAACTTGTAAATTTTTTTTAGGAAATAACGGGGAGTTGGAGGGAGGCGTCGGCGTGGAGGACGCTGATACGCCCGGCCATTTTTCCGGCGATTTCCTTGAAGGCTTGAGAAGCGGGAGCTTCGGGGTGGAGGACGAGGATTGGCTTTCCAAGGTCGCCCGATTCGCGTATAGCGCCATCCAGCGGTACTTGGCCGAGGAATGCAATCCCACTGTCAAGGCTAGCCCGGAGGCCGCCCCCCTCACCGAAAATTGTTTCACGGTGGCCACAGGAGGAACATTGATGAAAGCTCATATTTTCAATGATGCCAAGGATTGGAACATTCAATTTTCCGAACATGCTGATTGCTTTGGTTGCAATCGTGGTGGCGGCTTCTTGCGGGGTTGTTACAACGACCACGCCGGTGAGGGGAATCATTTGTGCAATGGTCAGCGCGGCATCCCCGGTTCCCGGAGGCAAATCAATCAATAAATAATCGAGTTCGCCCCAATCGACTGCCGTTAAAAACTGTTGGACCATTTTAGCGACCATCGGCCCGCGCCATACGACCGCTTCGCCTTTCGGCAAAATCAGCCCCATGCTCATCACTTTACATTGATAGCGGACCGGCGGCGTGATACGCCCGGCAACCGGCGGCGGAAGTTCGTGGACGTTCATCATCAGCGGAACGGTGGGGCCATAGACATCGGCATCCATAATGCCGACCTTCGCGCCGTATCCCGCTAATGCTATCGCCAAATTGACGGTCACCGTTGATTTGCCGACGCCGCCTTTTCCGCTGGCAATCGCGAGGGTGTTTTTAACCCCGGGAAGAATAGTTTGTTGTCCCGCGATCCCTAAGCGTCCGACGGTGTTGGCGGAAAGGTTGACGATCGCTTCCACCGCGCCGGCTTGAAGAATCGCCTGCCGCACGCTTTCCTGAAATTCGCCCTTGATGGGACAAGCCGGCGTAGTTAAGACCAGGGTTAAGCTGACGCGGTTTCCATCCTCAATCTTTAGATCTTGAATCATATTGAGGCTGACGACATCCCGTCCGATTTCGGGGTCTTTCACGGAACGAAGCGCGGTCATAATCGTATCTGGCGTTAAGGTAGACATGTTCTTACACTCCTACTTATAGAAAAGGGAAGCCTTTTCCTACGTTTTTTAGATCCCGCATTGATTTTTCCAAGAAAGTCTTCGCTTCCAGAATGGCCTCTAATAAAGGAGTTCCTTGAGCTAACAAGGCGGTCACGGCTGCCGAATAAACGCAGCCGGTTCCGTGAGGGGTTTTGTTCGCAAAATATTTTCCTTTGATCTCGTGAAATCTTTTGCCGTCATAGAAGAGATCAATACCGGGTTGAAATTTGGCGTGACCCCCTTTGATGAGCACCATCGGACCCAGCTTGTGAGTTTCGAGGGCCGCTTCTCTCATTGCTTTCGGCGAATCAATTTTTACTCCTGACAGCACTTCCGCCTCGGGAACATTGGGTGTTACGAGAAGAGCGAGCGGAAGAAGCGTTTTTTTTAATTGCTGAGTTGCATCCCGCTTCAACAATCGAAAGCCGGATTTTGAAATCATGGCGGGGTCGACGACAAGTTTTCGGGCGTTTTGACGTTTTAGCACGTTGAAAACGGCATTGATGATGGCGGCGGTGGAAAGCATGCCGGTTTTTACTGCGATGATTTTAAAATCAGCGAATAATGCTTCAAGTTGCGCTTCTACGAACGCTGGCGGCAAGTCGAAGGCCTTCACAATGCCTCGACTGTTTTGTGCCGTGACCGAGGTGATCACGGATAATCCGTGAACGCCGTGCGTGTGAAACGTTTTCAGGTCGGCTTGAATTCCGGCGCCGCCGCTTCCGTCCGAGCCGGCAATGGTGAGTGCAATGCGGGTCATGAAGTTAAAATTTGGAAACCAACGGTATTTTTTGTGAGGACAGATTAAGATAGTCTTTTAACGTTTTGGTTGCGATTTCGGGATTGTCCGCCCGGCACACCGCGCCGCATACCGCGATTCCTCCCGGCCCGGCTTCCATCACCGATTTGATGTTTCCTAAATGAATTCCGCCGATCGCAACCACTGGAATTTTAAGCGCCTGGCAGACGCGCTTCAATTCGCTCACCCCTTTGGGGGAACCGGTTTTGACTTTGCTTGAGGTGGGAAAAACGTGTCCGAATCCGACATAATCCGCTCCTTGGCGTTCCACTTCGAGGGCTTGCTCCAGCGTGGCGGCAGTTCCCCCGATGGTCTTCTGTGATCCCAAAATTTTCCGTGCGGAAGAAATGGGCAAATCGTCTTGACCCAAGTGAATCCCGTCGGCATCACATAAAAAGGCAATATCGACGCGATCGTTCACGATAAAGCGGACCTTCGCTTCTTTGCACCATTGACTGATTTCTTGAGTGATTGCCAAAAGTTGTTGAGTTTTCATATGTTTTTCGCGAAGTTGAATGGTGTCGGCGCCTCCACGAATGGCAAGCTGCACCAGCTCCCGGTGCGAGAAGCGATGCTGAGTCAAAATGTCAGTGATGACAACTAAACGCATCTACAACTCTCCCAAAATGCTTCTAAACTCGGATACTGCATCACGAATGGACGGTGCTTCCAAAACGGCTCGAATCAGTGCCACCCCGTACGCGCCGGCTTCCAGCGCCAATTTTGCTCTTTCCGGCGTCATTCCACCTAAAGCAAAGACTGGAATCGAGATGACCTCACAAACGTCCCGTAACGCATTTAATCCTCTTGGCTCAAGTATACCCTTTTTGGATGGAGTCTCGAAGATGGGGCTATAGGTGATGAAATCGGCGCCGTCTTTTTCCGCTTGAACCGCGCCTTCGAGCGTATGAACGCTTTTTCCGATCAATCGATGCGGAATGTGCGGCCGGAGCGTTTTGACAGGAGCTCCTTCTTCAGGAACGTGAATGCCGTCGGCGGTAGTCGTCCACATTAAATCCAGACGATCGGTAACAAAGAACGCCGCACCGACCCGATCGGTGGCGTCCCGAAGCTTTCTTGCGAGGGAGAGTGTCTCTCGTACTGTAGAATGATGATCTCTCAAGCGCACCGCCGTGATGCCGGCTGCCAAGGCCTCTTCAACCTTCGAAACTAAGTTTTCAACCTGTGTGTCCGCAATCAAATACAATCTCGAGGACACACATTGTGGAGATTTCACCTTTAAAGACAACCCTTCCATGAAGCTCATCTCCCGATGAGCCCTTCGAGGGGCGAAGAGGCTTTCGCGAAAAGTTTGCGCGGAATCCGTCCGGCTTCGTACGCCAACCGTCCGCCTTCCGCCGCCAATTTTATGGCTTTGGCCATTTTAGCCGGATGTTCGGCGCCTGCGATGGCGCTGTTTAACAAGATACCGTCGCATCCCAGTTCCATCGCAACCGCCACATCTGAAGCGGTGCCGACCCCAGCGTCGATAATCACTGGAACTTTCACTATTTCTCGAATAATTTGGATATTGTATGGATTGCGGATTCCCATCCCGGAACCGATGGGGGCTCCAAGCGGCATCACGGCGGGACAGCCCATTTCGGCCAATTTTTTGCAGGTGACGGGATCATCATTGGTATAGGGAAGAACGATAAATCCGTCGGCCAGCAGTTTTTCAGCCGCCTTCAACAGTTCGGGAACGTCCGGGAAAAGCGTTTCATCATCGCCAATCACCTCAAGCTTAATCCAGTTTGTTCCAAGCGCTTCACGCGCTAAGGCGGCGGTGAGAATTGCTTCTTGCGCGGTATAGCAACCCGCCGTATTCGGCAAAATCGCATAGCCGTTTTCGCGTAGAACCGCCAGCAAACTTTGGCGTGCTTTGTCATGAACGTTCACGCGGCGAATCGCCACGGTTACCATTTGAGTACCGCTTTCTCTCAACGCATCCAGCATCACCGATTGGTTCGGGTAATGCGACGTCCCCAGAATCAATCTCGATTCAAACTCTCTATCCGCAATCTTCATGTTGCCTCTCCCGTGGGACACGCCCAACCGTGCCTGTCCCACTTGTGCCTGTCCCGGTTGGGACAGGCTTTAACCGCCTGCGACTGCATTGACAATTTCGATTCTTGCACCGGGAGTGATTTTAACCTGATCCCAGTTTTTCTTCGGGATGACTTCGTCGTTGACGGCAACCGCAACGCCTTGATTTTGGGTAAGCGACAATTGCTCAAGCAGGGCTTGAAGATTGATTTCCAATTCCAAGGGATGCGGTTTGCCATTGACTGTTATCATCGAATCGTTTGAGGGAGAACTTCTCCAAAAGCGCGGAATTTCCGCTTAAAATGAGGTTAGAGATTTCCTCGGCGGTCACTGGGGTCAACAAGATGCCGTTTCGATAGTGGCCGGTGGCGTAAATCAGGCCATCGATCGAGCTTTTTCCCAAGATGGGAGCGTTGTCCGGAGTGCCTGGCCTTAACCCGACTCCGATTTCTTCCAATTGACAGTCAAAGATAGCGGGCACGGCTTCATAAGCGCCTTGCAACAATTCCATGATCGGCCCCGCCGTTTTCGTGACGTCGTAACCCATCTCTTCGTTGGTTGCGCCAACAATCCATCGGCCGTTCTCTTTTGGAGCAAGGTATGCTTCCGGCGCGCGAATGACGTGAGAAAGTTTACATGTCGCGTCTGCGCGCAAGGTGATGATCTGGCCCTTCACGGGCCGAATCGGCAATTGTTCCGAAATTTGAGGAGACCAGCTTCCCGCCGCGAGAATAACTTGATTCGCATCGACGGCCATTTCATCCGAAAGCCTAACCCCGAAAACGCGGTCGCTTGTTGTCAGAAGCTCCCGGACCTCACAATTTTCTTTGAGGATTCCACCGCGTTTGGCGAACGCAACTTTCAATGCCGCCAGCAACTCGCGCGGCTCGATCTGCAAATCATCGGGGATAAAGACGGCGCCAATCACGTTGGGAGATAAGAGCGGCTCCCGCTCACGCGCTTCGCTTCCGGTCAACCACTGCACGGACAATCCAAGCGACACTCTGAAATCGAAAAAACGTTTCAGCGCTTCGAGATCGTCTCGATCCAAGGCAACAATCAGGGTTCCTTCGTTTTGCAGTTTGACGGTTTGTCCTGAATCTTTCCGCAGTTCTTTTAGGAAATTAGGATAGCGACGCAAACTTTCGAGTCCGAGTTCCAGGAGTTCGCGTTCCTCGAATCCTGCTTCCGTCTGCGGCGCCAGCATTCCCGCGGCATATCGGCTGGCGCCATAGCCCACCGCATCACGCTCAAAAAGCGTAACCGTCTGTCCGGCTGCAGCAAGTTTCCAGCCGATCGCAAGTCCAATCACCCCTCCGCCGACGATGATTGTCTTTTGATTGAGGGACACGCACTAAACTTAAATGAATGAGTGGTGTGTCCCTCTTTTACCCCTGACCTTCGCCTCCACAGCAGGGAAATTGTGGCCCTGAATAAGGGAAAAATTGCGCGCCGGGTGCGATCCCGTTAAACTTGGTTAGCGTTTGTGAAGAACCGTTCATCACCCAAACATTTCCGAAAACGTCAATCACCATTCCAAGGGCATTGATTCCGACCGAATAGGTGCTGATGATCGTTCCCGACGAATTTAACTCAATCAACGTATTGTTGCCGGTGCTGGCCACCCAAATATCTCCGGAGGTGTCTACGGCAACCGATTTTGGAGCTGACCCTGGACTTAGGCTGAATGTTCCCAGAATAACACCATTGGGATTAAGTTTGGTGACAGTATTCGTTCCCGAGTTCCCGACCCAGAGATTGCCCGAAGGGTCAAACGATAAAGCTTTTGGACTAGAACCGACCGCATCGGTGCCCAGCAAAACGCCGCTGGAGCTTAATTCCGTTACCGTATTCCCTGCGCCTGTATTGGTGATCCAAGCATTTCCGAATTGATCAAAAGCGATACTCGAAGGCGTTGGACCTGCATTGCTGAAAACGCCAAGCAGCGTTCCCGAAGGAGAAATTTTAACCACGGAATTGGTTGTATCGTTGTTAGTTGCCCAAATATTTCCAGCCGGATCAATCCCGATTCCGCGTGGATTTGTCAAGCCGTTTCCATTTGGAAATGTTACCAGAATGGTTCCACCGGGGTTGACTTCTTGAATAGAACCTCCGCCGCCATTCACAGTCCATGCGTTTCCTTGAGAGTCGATGGCTGAAGAAACGTTCACTGCGGAGGTGGTTGAAAGCACGGTCCCTTGTTGATTAATTCGCAGGCCCGTGCCACCGACAAAGATGTTGCCGGAAGCATCCGCAGAAATCGCCCGGTTTCCCGCTCCAACCGTAAACGTGTTGGTGATAGGAGCCAGCGGATTATTAAACGTAAATCCACTTGGCATTGAACTCGACGTCAACGTGAATCCGGTGTTGGAGTTGAGCGGAAAAGCAAGCGTATAAAGACTGCTTGCGGTATTTGTACTGTTGCTTAGTGCATTGAATCCCGACTCTAAAAGACTGACGGCCGATGTGCCGGCGGACGACGTTGCAGTCGTGAACAACGTGCTGCAACTGGACGGGGATTCGATGCACGATGCAAATGCATTGGCCATGGTCTTCAAGCCGTTTTGGGTTGCCGTCCCTAGGTTCGAGTTGGCGGTGTTCACGTTTCCCGACGCGATTAAGTTACTGTATTGTGCCACGATATTGGTTGCACCGGAACTGTTGCCGGGAGCATTCAAACTTAAGGCTCCATTCGTGTCTTGTAGGATTCCAAAGTTAAAGGCGATTAGTTCTGTAGCCGCAGTCGTCAATTCATTGATCCGCAAACCGGTAAGGGGAGCGGCCGTGGTTCCCGCGATCGAAAGAAACTGGTTGTTGGCGGTTGTCCCATGGCCGGCATTTCCGCTGCTGGAAGCCAAATACAGCAAACTGTTTCCTCCGGGATTCGTGAAAACCAGATTGAATGATCCGTCTGAAGCGGTGTTAGCGCTGGCAATCGGCGTGGGATTCCCTGCGATCATTAAGTTGATTGTTGCATTGGCGACACTCGCAAGACCGCCGTTGACAGAGCCATTCATTGAACTGCCGAAAGAACCGGACCCTCCGGAACTTCCGGTGAGCACGCCGCTTTTCGTGCAAGAAACAAAAAACGCCGGCAATAACAGCACCAGCACTAACATTTTTTTCATATTAAGGCGATTTGGCCCACATGGGGCCGGAATACGGGAAAAATTGAGGGCCGAGCGCAGCGCCGACAATTTCGGTCACGGTGGTTCCGCTATTTTGCGCCACCCAAACATTTCCGTTTATATCGATTTGAACGCCTCGGGATCCTGCATTCATCGTATAGGTTGCAATTCGTAATCCGTTCGGATTCATTTCACCAATCTGGGTCGCGCCTTGATTTCCTGTCCAAATGTTTCCAGCGGAATCAATGGAGGTACTTTGACCCGCCGTCCCTGAACCGCTTGTCAAAAGCGTTCCGTTGAGGCTGTATTTGTTTCCTGCGGTGCTCCAAGCATTTCCAGCGGAATCAATGGCCAAACCAAAGCTTGTAGTGGCGCTGAATTTGTTAATTAGAGATCCTGCGGAATTGATGACGGTAATGCCACCGGAAATGAGCCAGATGTTCCCTGAAGCATCGATCGTCATTCCTTGTCCCGTGCTGGAGGGTGTAGCAAACGAATTTAAAACGGTTCCCGAAGCGCTGATTTCGGTGACATGATTGCTGGCCGCGCCGTTTCCGGCAGCCACCCAAATATTCCCCGTCGGATCGATGCCAAGGCCGACCGTCTGAGAATTCATACTGATTGAGTTTAAAAGAGTCCCCGAGGAGTTTATCTCGGTAACCGAACTATTGCCGATATTGGCTAGCCAAATATTATTTGCGGCATCAATCACAATTCCGAAAGGACTGCTCCCAACAGAGAAATTGTTCAATAACGTCCCCGTCGCGCTTAGCTCCACGACGCCGTTGCCGGCACTGGAAATCCACGCGTTTCCCGACGCGTCAAACGCGATGCACTGCGGTCCTCCGCCCACATTAAAAATATTGGTCGACGCCGGAAACGCATTGTTAAAGCTAAAACCCCCCGGCATCGACGCAGAAGAAAGCGTGAATCCGGTATTTGCATTCAGCGGAAACGCAATCGTGTAAAGTGAGCTGGCAACATTGGCGCTATTGTTGAGCGCATTGACGCCGGATTCCAAAAGAGTGACGGCGGAAGATCCTCCTGTTGAGACTGCCGTATTAAAAAGCGTGCTGCATTGGGCCGGCGCTTCGATGCACGAAGCGAACATATCGGCCATCACTTTCAATCCGTTTTGCGTGGCAGTGACCAGGTTCGCGTTGGCGGTATTCAAGTTTCCCGTCGCAATGAGGTTATTGTATTGTGTGACGGCATTGGTTGCACCGGCTCCGTTCTTGGGAGCGGACAGAGTAACGGTGCCGTTGGTGTCTTGCAAAATGCCTAAGTTGAAGGCGTCGAATTCAACGGCGGCGGTTGTCATTTCATTTACTTTTTGATTCGACAGAACTGCCGCCGTCGTTCCCGCAATCGCCAAAAATTGATTTTTCGTATTAATTCCGCCACCCGCGTTTCCGCCGGTGACGGAAAGATAAAGCAAACTCGTTCCGCCAGGATTGCTGAATGTTAAGGTGTAGGATCCGTCCGAAGCTGTGATGGCTGTGGCTAAGGGAGTTGCGTTCCCCGGGATGAACAGGTTAACGGTTGCTCCGACGACACTGGACAATCCGCCGCTCACCGAACCGCTAATTCCGCCGCTGAAGGATCCCGATGAACCCGAACTGCCTCCGGTGAGCGCGCCGCTTTTCGTGCACGAAGCAAAAAGCGCCGGCAGCAACATCGCCAGCGCTAAAATTTTCATCCCCCGATTTCGCATTTTAAATTATTCGTTGGCATCCAGGACGATCCTTTATAAAGAGTTAAAGGGGAATTGCGGGCCGGAATACGGGAAAAATTGCGGGCCGTTGCTGACGCCCAGGTATTCGGTTACCTTATTGTTAATCGCACTGCTTGCCCAAACGTTGCCGGAAGCATCAATCGCCAACCCTTGACAACCGGATCCAATTGCGTAGCTTGCCAAAGACAGACCGGAAGATGAAATCTCCTTGACTTTACTCGCCGAATAAAGACCGCTCCAAACATTTCCGGAAGTGTCGATTCCCACTTGAACCGGTCCGGAACTAAGCGCGTAAGTTGCAAGCGTTCCTCCCCCGGAACTTAATTCCGTCACCGAATTTGCTCCGAAATTTCCAATCCAAACATTACCGGACGGGTCAATTCCGACGCCAATCGGCTGACTGCCGCTTGGAAATGGGAAAATTCCCAGCGTTGTTCCTGCTGAATTCAACTCTCTGACTCCCGGTGATCCCGATTGAGCGCGATCGGAAATCCAAATGTTTCCTGAAGCATCGATCCCAATCCCCTCGGGGTCGTCTCCGTCCGGAAACGTTCCAATTTGAGTTCCGGAGGAATTTAATTTAATAATGTTCGCATTGCGGGTGTTATATTGGGGAACCCAGATATTGCCGGATGAATCGATCGCAATGCTTTGCGAAGCAACGGCGGCAAAGGTGCCAATCAAGGTTCCGGAAGGGGAGAGTTCAGCAACATTGCCCCCACCATGATCGGAAACCCACACGTTTCCATTGGCGTCGATGGCAACACCGGTCGGATTGGTAAGCCCTGCCGTAAATTGTCCCAAAACGCCGCTCGTTGGACTGTATTTCGTCACCGTATCTCCGGATTCAGCCGCAATCCAAGCGTTTCCGGAACTGTCAAATGCAATCGTGTATGGGTTTGTCAATGGGAACGTAACCGCTGTCGCCGCCATCGGCATATTGAAACTGAATCCTCCGGGAGCACTGCTGGGAATAGTAAAACCGGTTGAGCCGCCCAACGGAGCGCCTAAATTGTAAACGGAAGAGGTTATCGTCGTGTTGGTTAACACATTATAGCCCGCTTCCAACAATGTTGCCGCCGCGGTTCCTGAAGCATTGGCCGCGGTTGAAAAAAGAGTTTGGCATCCGCTTAACCGTTCCACGCAGGAACTAAACGCATCCGCCAGCGCACTTAACGTTTGCTGACTTGCGGTCACAAGATTGGCATTCGCCGTATTTAATTGACCGGTTGAAACCAAATTGGAATATTGAGAAATCACATTGCTCATAACCGTTGAATTTGTCGGGGCGGACAAACTGATCAAACCGTTCTTGTCCGATAGAATTCCGAAATCCAAACCGACCTCCAACACCGCTCCAGTCGTGAGTTCATTGATAGGGACCGCTCCGGAAACGGTTGAACCTGACCCGACGAAAGCCAAGAATTGACTGCTGGTATTGCTGCCTCCACCGGCGTTTCCGCCGGTCACGCGGACATAGAATAAACCGCTGCCGGGATTGGTATAGTTCAAAGTAAATGCGCCGGAGGTCGTGGTAGTCGCAGCGGCTAACGGGGTAGAGTTTCCCGCCGCAAACAAACTGACTGATGCGCCGGCCACGGGAGACAATCCGCCGTTGACTGAACCGTTGATTGCATTGTTAGAGGATCCGCTCCCGGCAGTCCCGCCGGTCAAAGCACCACTCTTCGTGCACGAAGCAAAAAGCGCCGGCAACAACATCGCCAGCGCTAAAATTTTCAATCCTCGATCTGCAATCGAAAAAAGTTTTTTTATCTCCATGCTGAGAAAAAATTTCTTCACCCTCCGGTTACTTCCTTTTTTCAATTAATAAGATAAATGCTTTAATCACAAAAGGTCGCCGGAAGGCACTGAGAGAATCTATTTTTATATCATTATGAGTAAAGATCCGAATCAGTGGCTCCTTCAAGCCGATTACGATCTTGCCGCCGCTTTAACAATGCTTTCGGGCGGCCGATACTTGTACGTGGTGTTTATGTGTCATCTTGCCATTGAGAAATCTTTAAAGGGGCTTTATCAAAAGAAATTAAATGAGTTTCCTCCCAAAACACATAATCTTATTTATTTTTTGAATAAAATCGGATTAAAGCCGCCGGAACATTTTGGAAAATTTATCGTCAGTTTAAATGAAGCGAGTGTCGTTACTCGATATCCGGAAGATCTAAATCTGCTTCAGAAAGATTATTCAAAATCGATTGTGGAAGATATTCTAAAAAAGAGTCAGGAGCTGCTGATATGGATAAAAAATCAGTTTTGAATCTTCTTGAAAAATTTCAGAAAACGCTTGATCAAAACGGGACCAAAGTGGACAAGCTAATTCTTTATGGCTCTTATGCCACCGGAACTTACCGAGAAGGAAGCGATATAGACCTGGTGGTTATTTCAAGGGATTTCAAAGGCTTAGGACGTTGGGAGAGAATTGAAATTCTTTCGAAAGCTATCTATGAACTCTTTGAGCCTATTGAAGCCGTCGCCATGACGCCTGAAGAATGGGATCAGGGAGAATCCTACATTGTGGACTATGCCAAACAAGGCGAAGTCGTTTATGGTTAATTGGAGAGCGACCCCACTTCATCCTGAACTTCCCCCCTTAAAATGTCCTCAATGACTACTGTGAAGTGTAGGCGTCTCATTCATTTCCGTAGGGATATTGGGGTCCTTGATAAGGGAAAAACGTTGGCCCTACGGTAACCCCGCTGATTTTGGTTACGCCGTTGCTGCCGGTCTGGTTCACAGTCCAAACATTTCCGGCCGTGTCAACCAATAAGTTACGAGGACTGGACGTTGCATAAGTGCCGATGATGTTTCCCGAAGGGCTTAGCTCCTTAATCCCTGCCGTACTTCCAACCCAAATGTTCCCGGACGCGTCATTGGTAATTCCCGTCGGGTTTGATCCCAAGCTGAAGGCCCCGATTTTTGAACCCAATGAATTGAGTTCGGTGACTTTTGAAACTGATAAATCGCTTACCCAAAAATTTCCTGAGCTGTCAATGGTAATTCCGTCAGAACCTGAACCTATCGAATAGGTGCTAACCAACGCTCCCGATGGAGTAAAGCGACTTACAAATGTACTGCCGTCGTTTGTGACCCAAACGTTGCTGGAACTGTCGATCGCTACCGAAATCGGATTGGATCCCGTCGTTGAAAAGGTTCCTAAGCTGGAACCCGAAGACGATAGCTCCGTGATTGATCCGCCGGAACGATTCACCACCCAAACGTTACCCGATGGATCAATGCCGACCCCTTCAGGTGAAGAACCCACTCCAAATGTCCCTAAGACAGTACCGCTTGAATTAAGCTCGATCACCGAACTGCCAAAATTGGCAATCCAGAGATTGCCGCCGGCATCAATGGCGATACCGAGAGGACTTCCTGAAATGGTAAAAACACCTAACGTTGAACCCGAACTACTAAGCTTCGAGACCGTTCCGGCTCCAAAGTTCGCCACCCATAAATTCCCGCTGGCATCTAAGGCAATACCTCGTGGATCGCTAAGTTCCGTAGTGGTCGTTATGGAAGTGGGCATCGGAATGCTCAGCGCGCTCGGAGAGGCGGAAATCAAGAATCCGGTGCCGGATGATAAGGGTTGAGCAAGATTGTAGATCGGGGTCAAATCGCTGCTCTTGGACAGCATATTCATCACGGAATCGAGCATCGCAACCGAGGCCCCTCCGGTGCTGTTCTGCGCATTATTGAAAAGCTTTGAGCAATTGGCCGGAATTTGTACACACGATGCCAGCGCGTTAGCTACCGTGGAAATTGCATTCTGAGTGCCGGTGCTTAAATTTGCGTTACTCGTATTCAGTGTATTGTTCGCCATTAAATTATTCCATTGCGCTAGCACATTATTCACAGCGGCGGCATTGGAAGGCGCGTTGACGGTCACCGTACCGTTCGTGTCTTTCAAAAGACCAAACGCATAAGTGATGCTGGAAAACGCGGCGGTCGTCAATTCATTGATTGCGATGGAATTAGGCGGACTGGACGTTGAACCCAATAATGTGATGAGTTGAATATTGCTGTTTGTCCCGCCTCCGGCATTTCCTCCGGTTACTTGAAGGTACAACAGATTGGTTCCGCCGGGGTTGGTATAACTTAAGGTAAACCCACCGGTCGAGCCGGTGGTGGTAGTAGCCAGAGGCGTGCTGCTCCCTGCCAGCATCAAGTTAACGGTTGCACCGCTGTCAGGAGAAAGGCCTCCGCTTACCGATCCGGAGATTGAGCCGTTGAATGCTCCGGAAGAGGTCGTGCTTCCGGTGAGCGCTCCGCTCTTCGTGCAAGAAGCAAAAAGCGCCGGCAACAACATCGCCAGCGCTAAAATTTTCATCCCCTGATTTCGCATC
>Ga0207024_10164_pt1 | contig 19542 bp, 11 predicted proteins | sample Alteio_BWMinCont_44_FD_153470 | JGI IMG/M metagenome (GOLD analysis project Ga0207024, IMG submission 153470) | Enriched cells from forest soil in Barre Woods Harvard Forest LTER site, Petersham, Massachusetts, United States -... | ecosystem: Environmental > Terrestrial > Soil > Temperate forest >...
CCTTCTCGGAACCATCTGTTAGCGTAAACGCTCCTCGAGTGCGGGCTCGACTTGCTTGTCCTGACGCAGGAAAGAGAGCCCGCCAAAATTATGGAAAACATACACATCACAATGCCGGACGGCGCCGTACGCGAAGTGCCCCTGGGCACTACCGCGGCCGAGATTGCACATCAAATTTCACCGCGCCTGGCAAAGGAAGCTTTGGTTGCGCGAATCACGCCGATGAAAAAGGCCATAGTCGCTTCCGTTAGCACTTCACCGGATGCGGCGCCCGAGGCGGTGCTCGACTCGGCAGGCAATGGCGGAGGTTTTCTGGTGGATCTGCGCGCGCCGATTGATGAAGACGTGCGCCTGGCAATCCTCACGCCGAAAGATGCGGAAGCGATTCAAGTATTGCGCCACTCGGCCGCGCATTTGCTGGCCGCGGCGGTGCTCGATTTATTTCCCAACGTAAAACTTGGCATTGGGCCGCCGATTGACACCGGATTTTTCTACGATTTTGTGCGTGAAGAGCCGTTCACGCCGGAAGACCTGGCGCGCATCGAGAAAAAAATGCGCGACATGGCCTCGCAGGATATTCCCAACGAACGCAAGATGCTGCCCAAAGCGGAAGCGATCGAGATGTACCGCAAGTGGGATCAGGGCTTCAAGTGCGAACTGGTTGAAGAGCGCGCGATCGAGCCGATGGTTTCGTTTTACACCACCGGAAAATTCATGGATTTCTGCCGCGGGCCGCACGTTCCCTCCACCAACCGCATCAAGGCGTTTAAGTTGATGAGCGTTGCGGGCGCGTATTGGAAAGGCCAGGAAGGCAATCCGCAGATGCAGCGCATCTACGGCGCGTGTTTTTACACGCAACAGGAACTCGACGAATACTTGCACAAGCTGGAAGAAGCCAAGCGGCGCGATCATCGCCGCCTGGGCGCGGAACTCGATCTGTTTTCCGTTCAGGAAGAGGCCGGGCCGGGGCTGATTTTCTGGCATCCCAAGGGCGCGCTGATCCGCAAGCAAATGGAAGACTGGCTGCGCGATGAATTATTGCGCCGCGGTTACGATCTGGTGGTGACGCCGCACATCATGCGCCTGGATTTGTGGAAGACCAGCGGGCACGCCGGATTTTATAAGGAAAATATGTTTGGGCCGATAGAAGTCGAAAAAACCGACTACCAGCTCAAGCCGATGAATTGCCCGGGGCACATTCTGATTTACAAATCTCGCCTGCGCAGTTATCGCGAGCTTCCGGTTCGCCTGGCCGAACTGGGCACGGTGTATCGCTACGAGCGTTCGGGCGTGCTGCACGGACTGCTGCGCGTGCGCGGCTTCACGCAGGACGACGCGCACATTTTCTGCATGCCCGAACAGATCGAATCCGAAGTCGAAGCCTGCATTGATTTCGCGTACGCCGTCATGCAGACGTTTGGATTCGACAAGTATGTGGTGGAGCTTTCCGATTGGGACGCCAAGCATCCGGAAAATTACGCGGGCTCCGCGGACGATTGGAACCGCGCAACCTCCGCGCTGCAAAATACGCTTACCAAGCTCGGCGTGCCTTTCAAGCGCATCAAGGGCGAAGCGGCATTTTACGGCCCGAAAATTGACGTGAAGCTGATTGACGCCATTGGCCGCCCCTGGCAACTCACCACAGTGCAGTTCGATTTCAATTTACCCGGGCGATTCGGCCTGGAATACGTCGGCGAAGATGGCAACCGCCACCAGCCGCTGATGGTGCATCGAGCGCTGTGGGGCTCGGTCGAGCGGTTCTTCGGCATTTTGATTGAGCATTACGCCGGAGCGTTTCCCGCGTGGCTCGCGCCCGTGCAGGCGGAAGTGTTGCCGCTCAGCGAGAAATTTTCGGAGTACGCGAAAACCGTCACAGCCACTCTAAAAGAGGCCGGATTCCGCGCACATCTGGACGACCGCAACGAAAAGCTGCAAGCGAAAATTCGCGACGCGCAGTTGCAGAAGATTCCCTACATGCTGATCGTCGGCGGCAAGGAAGCCGAGGCCGGAACCGTCTCGGTGCGGCATCAGAGCAAGGGCGATTTGGGACCGCGTCCGCTGGCGGAGTTTATTTCCGATTTGCGGCATCAGGTTCAATCCCGGGCGATTTGAGAATTACCCGGGTCCAGGTGGTCTGCCGCTACTTCCGAACCTGAAGGTTGCTTTGGTCAAGCGCACCCTATTGTCAGGCCGCATGACCGTGCTATACTTTCGGGTCCATCCCCAACTTGAGGTGGAATCGCTATTTTGGGTGGGGTTGCGGACATGATTTCGGGCTGGGTGCATTTTTGGAGGTGGGTTTATCGCTGAACGGAGCTTTCGGCAGGCTGACCGGATCCGGATTAATGATCGCATTCGGGCGCGTGAAATTCGTGTGGTGGATGATGATGGCGGCCAGCTTGGGGTGATGCAGCCGTTTGAGGCGATCAAGCTTGCTCGCGAGAAGGGTCTGGATTTGGTGGAAATTTCGCCGACCGCCGACCCGCCGGTTTGCAAGATCACCGATTATGGCAAGTACCTCTACCAGACCAACAAGAAAGCGCATGAGCAGCGAAAACATCAGAAGGGCTCACAGCTCAAGGAAGTAAAATTCCGCCCGGCTACCGCGGAACACGATTACCAGGTTCGCAAGAACCAGATCATCCGGTTCCTGGGCGAAGGCCATAAAGTGAAGGCCATGATTTTCCATCGCGGCCGCGAAATGGCTCATCAAGAAGTGGGCCGCGCAAAGATGAACCGGTTGCTGCAGGAAATCGCCGATCACGCGCTGGTGGAAATCGGGCCGCGCATGGAAGCCAACATTATGATGGCGCTCTTGGCCCCCAAGCGGGGCGGCGGCGCGCCACCGGCGAAACCAGCCGGGGCACCCGCAGGCGGACAAGCCTGACGCAATGAATTGTCCAGGCGGGCTTCAAGCAAAGCCCGCACCCGCAAGAATTTTAGAGAGGAAACGTTCGTGGCAAAAAAGGTAAAAAAACTTAAGTTGAAAACGCATCGCGGAGCCGCCAAGCGCTTCAAGATTACTTCGACCGGAAAAATCATGCGCATGCATTCCGGCAAGCGGCACCTGCTGGGCACCAAGAAAGCCAACCGCATGCGGCGCCTGAAGAAGATGGGGCAGGTTCATGCCGCGGACGCGAAGAATGTCCACATGATGTTGCCGTACGGATAGTCGTTGCAGGGTTTAGGTTGTAGGTTGTAGGTTGTGGGTCAGGGCTTCAGCCCTGACATGAGTGTCAGAAAGAGTGGGGCTTTAGCCCCTGATACTTCAGGGCCTAAAGGTCCGACCCACAAATCAGTTTTGATTTTTTGCTGTGCCAGGCAGAGCGCAACCCGCCACGGTGGGCCTGTCGGCCAGCGGTTCGGTCGTACTTGTTTTAATGACTGGACCAATGCTCATGCGACATTCGCGCACCTTGCGGATTTGCGTTGAGCTTCCAAACACGCCGTGGAGATGCCATCGCTTTCTGATCGTGTGCCGGTTCCCCTGCGCGGGGACGGCTGCGATGTTTCGGAATGCGCTGCGTCTCCGCACAGGAGAAAACACCATGGCTCGAGTTAAACGCGGAACTAAACGCCGCGCGCGCCGCAAAAAGATTTTACGGCGCACAAAAGGATTTTTTCTAACAAAGTCCAAGCTCTATCAATCCGCCCAGGAAGCGGTGAATCGCGCGGAGCGATTTTCCTACCGCGACCGCCGCGTTAAAAAGCGCCATTTCCGCAGGTTGTGGATCCAGCGCATCGGAGCGGCCGCGCGCCTTGCGGGAATGTCCTACAGCCAGTTAATGCACGGGCTGAAGGGCGCAGGCATCGAGATTGACCGTAAGATGCTGTCCGACATAGCCGTGAAGGATGCCGCCGGATTTGCGCAGATTGCCGAAAAGGCGAAGGCTGCGCTGGCAGCGGTAAAGGCCAAGAAGTAGCGGAACGCTTCTTCGTGAAGTTTTATTTTTTCCCGGGACGGCGGTTCTTGTGGCGCCGCCGTCCCGGCGGCGTTTTCATGGACCAACGAACGCCGGCAAGATGCCGGCGCCACCCGGAGATTCCATCTCGACATGGACCGGAATCCAGCTTCCGCAGGACAAGCACTTCCTCCGCTCGACGCCGCGACGCCCGAACAGGTGCCGGAGCGTTTCGCGGAGCTGCGCGCGCGATTTGATCGCGACGCCGCCGGCGCAAACGACGAAAATTCCTGGAAGATTCTTCGCGATGCTTGGGCCGGGCGCAAATCCGGCGTGTTAGTACAGGTCACCGACACTTGGCTGAAACCCGCGAAACCAGAATTGAAACGCGCAGTTGGGCAAGCCCTCAACGAATTTAAGGCGCACATCGAAACAGCGCTTGAAACACGGCGCTTGGCGATCGAAGCAGCCGCCGATCAGGCGTCCCTTACACGCGAACGCGAAGACCTTTCCCTGCCAGGCGTGATGCGCGCGCTCGGCACGCGGCATCCGCTGCGACAGACATTCGAGGAAATCGAAAAGATTTTTCTCTCGCTCGGATACTCCGTGGTGGCCGGGCCGGAGATGGAAACTCCGTATTACAACTTCGAGGCGCTCAATATTCCCGAGCATCATCCCGCGCGCGATAATATGGACACGTTTTATATGGCCACGCCGCCGGGCGCTTTCCCTTTGCTGCTTCGCACGCACACTTCGCCAATGCAAATTCGCACCATGGAAAAGCAGCAACCGCCCGTGCGCATCATCGTGCCGGGCAAAGTCTATCGCCGGGACAATCCTGACGCGACGCACGGTTTTATTTTCCATCAGATCGAAGGCTTGGCCGTGGATACGGACATCACGTTCTGCGATTTTGCCGGCACAGTGGAATATTTTGTGCGCGAATTTCTGGGGCCCAAGGTGAAAACGCGGCTTCGCCCCAGTTATTTTCCTTTCACCGAACCGTCCGTGGAAGTGGACGCGACGTGTGTGTTTTGCGGCGGCAAAGGCTGCAACGTGTGCAAGCAGTCGGGATGGATCGAACTGTTTGGCGCGGGCATGGTGGACCCGGCCGTGTATGGCTTCGTGAATTACGACGCCAAGAGGCTTTCGGGCTTTGCGTTCGGCCTGGGCGTCGAGCGGCTGACGCAGCTGAAATACAACGTCAACGATTTGCAGCTGTATTACCAGAACGATGTGCGGTTTTTGCGGCAGTTTGCGTGACGTGTTGTGGGTCGGAGCTTTAGCTCCGACATTTGGGCGAAATAGAGTCGGGCTTTAGCCCCTGAGCCAAGGGCGCTGATCTGGGTAAGTGGCATTCAACCCAAAGCGCCAGCGGCTAAAGCCGCCCCCGAGGTTTCGTTTTTGTCACGGCTGAAGCCGTGACCCACAAACAGTTTCGCGCAATCAAACTTGCGACTGTCCGCGCACGCAGGGAGCAAGGGTTCACGCCAGAAGCGACGGAGTGGTTCCTCGCTGCGCTCGGAATGACGGGAAGAAAATTATTAGACGATGAAAGTTCTCTACAACTGGATCAAAGAATTCGTGGCGCTGACGGCGACGCCGGAAGAGTTGCGCACACGGCTTTCGCTTTCCGGCACTGCCGTGGAAGCGTTGGAGCAAACTGCCGCCGGTCCGATGCTCGATGCTGAGCTGACGTCGAATCGCGCGGATTGCCTGGGGCATTACGGGATCGCGCGGGAGACTGCCGCGCTGTATCGCCTTCCTCTAGCGGCCGTGGCCGCTGCACCGCGCGAGATTGCGGAGGCTGCTTCATCGGCAACGCGTGTCGAAATTGAATCGCCGGAACTGTGCGGGCGCTACACGGCGCGCGTGCTGCGCGGAGTGCAAGTGGGGCCGTCGCCCGACTGGCTCCGCCACCGCCTGGAATCGCTGGGACAGACTTCCATCAACAATGTGGTGGACGCGACGAATTACATGATGCTCGAACTGGGGCATCCGCTGCATGCGTTTGATCTGGATTTGCTGAGCGAACACCGCATCGTGGTGCGCCGCGCGCGCGCAGGCGAAAAAATGCGCACGCTCGATGGCATCGAGCGCACGCTGACGCGCGACATGTGCGTGATTGCCGATGCGGCGCGTGCCGTGGCCATCGCCGGAGTGATGGGCGGCGCGGATTCTGAAATTCGTTTGGCGAGCCGGAATATTTTGATCGAGGCAGCGTGGTTTGATCCGATTTCGATTCGCCGCACATCGAAACTGCTCGGCCTGCGCACGGAAGCCTCGATGCGTTTTGAACGCGGAGCCGATCTGGAAATGGCGGAGCTGGCTTCGCGGCGCTGCGCGGACCTGATCCAAAAATTGGCGGGAGGCGATGTGCTGACCGGCGCGGTGGATATCTATCAGGCGCGGACGACGGCCCCGGCGATCCAGCTCACCCGCAAGGAATTGTTGCGCGTGATGGGCGCGGACGTGCCCGACGCGGAAATCGAGGCCATTCTTTCCGCGCTGGGGTTTGCGCTGATGGGCGCCAACGCGGCGCAGGCAAGCGCGAATTCACCGAGCGCGGCGTGGACCTGCCACCGTCCTTCGTGGCGTGGCGATGTGACGCGCGAGATTGATTTGATTGAAGAGGTCGCACGGCTTTACGGCGTGGATAAATTTCCCGCGCGCCTGCCTGCAGCGAAACTTCCCGCCACGCGCCTGGAATACGCGGAGGCCGAAGATCGTTTGCGCGAATGGCTGATCGGCCTTGGCTATCAGGAAATCATCACCATTCCGATTGTGGAAGAAGCGAGCGACGCCCTGTTTCGCGCCGAAAACGCCGCGCCCGCGCGCATCGCGAATCCACTGGCCGAAGACGCATCCGTGATGCGCTCGACCGGCGCGGTGACCATGGCCGCGACGCTGGAATGGAATTTGAATCACGGCCAGCGCAACGTGCGCCTGTTTGAATTCGGAAAAACATACGGTTGGAAGGGATCCGAGCCCGTCGAGACTCGCATCCTGACGCTGGGCGCGACCGGCCTCGCGCGCGAAAAAGGCGTGGCCGAAAGCGAACGTGCATTTGGATTCGCGGATTTGAAGGGCGACCTCGATCAGATCGGACGCCTCCCCGGAGGATTTCAGTGGAAGGCGGGCGGCGCGGAGTGGTTGCATCCCGCGCATGCGGGAAAGATTTTTCTGCAAGGCGGGGGCGCGGACGCACGCGCACTGGGTATCGCTGGACAGGTTTCGCGGCGGGTTTCCGAACGATTCAAGCTGCGACAGGACGCTTACATTGCGGAGCTGGAACTTGAGCCATTGTGCGCGGGCTACAAAGACGCGCGCGCTGCGCTTCGCTATAAACCGCTCTCCCGTTTTCCAGCGGTGGAGCGCGATTTCTCTCTTGTTCTCGCCGATGGCACGCCGTTTTCCGCGGTTGCCGATGCGATTCGATCGCTTGGCATTGCGGAAGTTACCTCCATGGACGCGGTGGATTTATATCGCGGAAAGAATATGCCGGCGGGAAAATTTTCGCTGCTGGTGCGCGTAACGTTTGAAAGCCACCAGGCCACGTTGACCGAATCACAGTTGACGGAATTTTCCTCGCGCATTCTTGCGGCGCTGGAACAGAAACTCGGCGCAACCTTGCGAGCGTAGTTGCCTCTACATGGAAGGGCACGGCAGTGCCGTGCCCCTACAAGTCTGAATTTCTCATCAACCCAGGCGGGATTGCTTACAAATTCGTCAAGCCGCGATGCATTTGGCCGGTATTGCCGTGCCCTTCCAGCTAGGTTAGGGCGTACGTTGCGAGCCTGCGTGGAATATGGACAGGCAGAGATTCTTTGTTTCTAACGCTTGCCTCGTGTCGCGGAAAAACGCAAAATAGGCCAGTCCAGCAGGGAGCGTATTACATGCCGAATCGCGTGAAAGTGGAAATTTACGGCCAGAGCTATACCATGAGCGGAGACTTGGACGAGGGCTACGTCCAGAAACTTGCGCGGTATGTGGACGAAAAAATGCGCGCGGTATCCGAGGCGACGCAGACGGTGGATTCGGTACGAGTGGCTGTATTGACGGCGATGGCGCTGGCTGATGAGTTGCACACGCGTCAGAACGAAACCGGCAAACGGGACGACGCGTTGCGCGAACGCGCTCAGCAGTGCCTGTCGATCCTGGAACACGCGCTGAAACAGACTGCGTAGGCAGGGCACACGATGGAAATGCACATCGCTTCAGCGGCTGTAGAGTTTGTGTGGCAACAACCGAATCCTTGTAGGGCACGGCTTCAGTCGTGCAGTAAAGCGTACAGAATGAATCCGGCTTTAGCCGCTGGCGTTTTGATTTTGTAGTTCTCACACAGACTCTGAAGCCCCAATCACCCCTGCTGCGTGCAACCGCTTCGCGCTTCCCCTTCGCCAATAACGACGTTACTAATCAGCGGAATGTAACGGGCAACGCTTTACGTGCGTCCTACATCTAGATATCATTGCAGAAGTGTCAGTGTACGCGTATTTACTCTCGTCTAGATTCGTGAAACATTTGTGCGTAAAGTAATCCGTATTCTCGGCATCTCTCTGGCGCTCATCGCCCTGCTGGCGTTTTCCACGGGTGTGGTCAGCGACTGGAATCATCATGATTCTACGCATGACGCTCGCTGCCCGTATTGCCATCTGAGCCATCAGGCGGCCGCGCAAACCGAACAGAGCCATTGTGTTTCAGTTCTGAATCCGGTGGATTCCCTGCCGCTGCCGGAAGATTCAGCACTCGTCGTATCTCCCGTCCCATCAAATACTTCTTCCCGCGCGCCTCCTACCGCATAGTCCCTCGCTCAAGCGCCTGTTGTTTCGGGCGATGCCAATTCGAAGGCCATTCCCTGCGTTTTTTTGAGCCGTCCCGGCATCTTTCATTTTTGGGGCGATGCTTAAAGGGTCTCGACCAATTTCAATAACGGCGGGCTTCGCGTCCCGATTTCATAGGGTCGTTCCAAGAAATAGCAAAGCCCGCAAACGAGTTTTCAGACGGGCTCCAAGTAGAGCCCGAACCCGCAGGAGAGAACCAATGCACACGAAGTCCAGGGCCATTTTCAGGTGGTCCATTATTGCAGTCGGCATTTTGGCGGCGTACGCGCCAATGCCCGTGGCGGGACAAGCCGCGCCGCAGACCCCGCCGGCGGGGGCGCTGGCAACGCACGTGACGCTCGATCAGGCGATTGACTTGGCGCTCAAACACAATCACTCGTTGCAGGCGGCGCGCACGATGATCTCGCAGAATCAGGCGCAGGAGATCACGGCGAATCTGCGGCCAAATCCCGTGGGGCTGATTGACGAGCAGTACCTGCCATTTTTTTCGCCCAGCGCGTTTACGCACGATTATGTGAACACGAACGCGGTATTCGATTTGGGATTTTCCTACCTGATCGAGCGCGGCAGGAAACGCCATTGGCGGTACGAAGCGGCGCATGATCAAACCGCGGTAACCACGGCGACGGTGACCGACGACGAACGCGCGCTGACGGCCAACGTCGCGCAGCAATTCGTCGCGGCGCTGCTGGCCAAAGCCAACATGGACTTGGCGGAGCAAGACCTGAAGAGCTTCCAGCAAACTGTGGACATCAGCCAGGCGTCGTTCAAAGCCGGCGCCATGAGCGAAGGCGACCTGATAAAAATCAAGCTGCAACTGCTGCAATTCCAGATGGACTTGTCGGCCGCCAAGCTGGCGCAGGTGCAGGCGATGGCGAGTCTGCGGCAATTGATCGGGTTTGATGCCGTGCCCGAAAGCTACGAAGTGGATGGCGACCTGGCGTACGAAAACGTGCATTTGAATCTCGACGATTTGAAGATGGTGGCGCTGCGCACGCGGCCCGATCTGCGCGCCGCTGTGCTGGGCGTAAAAGCGGCGCAAAGCCAATTCTCGCTGGCCAAGGCGAATGGCAAGCAAGACCTGGGCGTGACGTTCACGTACAACCACCTTGGCGGCGTCAACACCGGATCGCTTTTTTTCAACATGCAAATTCCGATCTTTGACCGTAATCAGGGCGAAATCGCGCGGACGCGCTATGCGATTACGCAATCGCAGGAGCTTTCCAGCGAACAAGCGTCGATCGCACTCACCGATGTAGTGAACGCGTACGAATCCGTGCGCACCAGCGACGAGGTCGTGACGCTTTACCAGTCCGGTTATTTGAAGCAGGCGGAAGAGTCGCGCGACATCAGCCAGTACGCCTACCAGCGCGGCGCCGCCAGCCTGCTCGACTTTTTGGACGCCGAGCGCAGCTACCGCTCAACGGAACTTGCCTACCGGCAAGCGCTCGCGGGTTACATGTCTTCACTCGAACAATTACGGCAGGCCGTGGGAACGAGGGGTTTGCAATGAAAATGAATATCAGAAACGCGGATGGATTTTGGACGCGGTTGCAGCGAGGCTCCGCGTTCAGCTTTGCGGCTCTGGCCGCCGCCCTTACGCTCGGCGGTTGCGGGGGAGGCGAACAAGCCAGCAAGATGACCTCGTTCTCCACAACGGAGAGCGCGGAGAGCAAGGCGGAACTCTTCACGCTTCCGGCTGATCAGATGGCGCACATTCAAATTTACACAGTCGCTGCTGCGCCACTGGTGCGGACGCTGCGCCTTTCCGGAGCTGTGGCTTACAACAATTTCGTGACCACGCCGGTGATTACACAAGTGGGCGGCCCGGTAAGCCGCGTCGTGACGTTTCCCGGTGAGCATGTAAAGGCTGGTCAACCCATGCTGTACGTCGCCAGCCCGGACTACTCCGTCATGCGCTCGGCCTATATCAAGGCGCGGGACGCTTTCCAGCTTGCCGACAAATCGTTCAAGCGCGCCCAAGACCTGCTGGCACACAAAGCCATCGCGCAAGCGGACCTCGATCAGGCCGAATCCAACCGCACGCAGGCGGAGGCCGATTTGCAATCCAGCGAGCAGGCCATTCGTGTCCTGGGAATCGGCGATCCGGAGACCGTGCTGAACAATCCTCCCTCCGCTGAATTGCCATTGACCGCGCCAGTGGCGGGAGAAGTTGTGGACGGATCCTGCTCGAAGGGTCAATTGCTTTCGGCGGGAGCAACGCAATGCTTCACGCTTTCCGATATGAACAGCGTGTGGGTCCTTGTGAATGTCTACCAGAATGATATCGCCTATGTGCATGTGGGCGAAGAAGTAACGATCGAGAACGAATCGTATCCGGGCGCGGTGCACGGCAAAATTCAATTTGTTGCGCCAACGCTCGATCCCACCACGCGAACCATGCAGGCGCGCATCGAAGCCACCAATCCCGGCGAGCGGCTGAAGAAAGATATGTACGTGACGGCGGAAGTGCGTGCCGGCGTGGAACTAAATGCGCTGATGGTTCCCGATGCGTCCGTGCTGCGGGACACCGAAAACATGCCCTATGTGTACCTACAGACCAGCGATAAAAAATTCGGCAGGCGCATGGTAACGCTGGGCGAAAACCAAGCCGGAAAAACACAAATTGTGAGCGGCCTGCAAGCGGGCGACAAAGTGGTTGGAGACGGAAGTTTGTTCCTGCAATTTCAGAATTCGCTGCAACGTTGAGCTGAGGGCAAAAGACCATGATTCATCATTTCGTACAATTCGCTCTCCGCCAGCGTTTTCTGGTTTTGATGCTGGTCGTACTGGTGATTATTGCGGGCGCGCTCTCCTTCCAGCGCATGCCGATTGACGCCTACCCGGACCTTTCCCCGCCGATGGTGGAGGTGATTACGCAGTGGCCGGGCCACGCAGCCGAGGAAATCGAGCGGTTGGTGACGCTCCCGATCGAAGTGGAAATGAACGGCGTGCCGCACATGGCAGTGATGCGCTCGATTTCGCTGTACGGACTTTCCGACGTCATCATGACGTTCCAGGAAAAGACGGACGATTATTTCGCGCGGCAAGTTGTCAATGAACGGCTGGCGGGGGCGCAAATCCCCTCTGGCGTGACACCTAGTCTGTCGCCTTTGTCGAGCCCGTCGGGGCTGGTGTACCGCTACGTGCTGGAAAGCCCGGACCGCAGCGCTCAGGAATTGCACACGATTGAAGATTGGGTAATCGAGCGGGCCTACAAATCGGTGCCGGGAGTGGCGGACGATTCCGGATTCGGCGGCACGACGATGCAATATCAGGTGCTGCTGGATCCGGCGAAGATCTACAGCTACCACATTCCCATGCCGCAGGTACTTTCGGCGCTGGCGGCGAATAATGCCAATGCGGGCGGAGGATTTTATTCGCAAGGTTCGCAGTTTTTCTATGTGCGCGGGATGGGCTTGGTCACCAAGACCGAGGACATCGGAAACATCGTGGTCGGAAATAACAGCGGCGTTCCCGTGCGCATCCGCGACGTTGGCGAAGTGACCATTGGTAACGCGCCGCGTCTCGGAGAATTCGGATTCCAGAAAACCGACGATTCGGTTGAGGGCGTGATCCTGATGCTCCGCGGCGAGCAGACGCAAAACGTGCTGGCCGGAGTGGAAAAGAAAACCGAAGAGCTGAATCACGGCATCCTGCCGCCGGATGTGAAAATCCATCCGTATTACGACCGCAGCGATCTGGTGCGGCTCACGATTGATACGGTCGAGCACAACATGCTGGTCGGAATGATCCTTGTTTTTATCGTGCTGCTGTTTTTTCTGGTCAGCTTCCGGGCGGCGATCATTGTGGCACTCACTATTCCGCTTAGCCTGCTGTTTGCCTTCATTTTGTTGCATGGGCGCGGCGTCCCCGCGAACTTGCTTTCCATCGGCGCGATTGATTTCGGAATCATCATTGACGGCACTGTGGTGATGATGGAAAACATTTTCCGGGAACTCGCCGCGCGCCACGGCCAGGAATACAAACTCAGTGAGGTGATCGCGGCTGCGGCACGCGAAGTGGACCGGCCGATTTTTTATTCCGTCGCGGTGATCCTGGCGGGATACCTGCCAATTTACGCGCTCACCGGGCCTTCCGGTAAATTGTTCCTGCCGATGGCCGAGACGATGTCTTACGCGCTTCTGGGCTCGCTGATTTTCACGCTCACGCTGGTGCCGGTGCTGGCTTCGTATTGGTTCAAGAGCGGCGTCAAGGAAGTCGTGAACCGGCCGTACGAGTGGGTGAAACGCATCTACGCCGGGGAACTCGACTGGTGTCTGGATCATCCAAAGACGACGATGATCGTCGCGACGATTATTTTCGGAGCCTCGCTCCTGTTGGTGCCTTACATCGGCGGCGAATTCATGCCGCATCTGGATGAAGGAGCGCTGTGGGTGCGCGCCACCATGCCGTACACGATTTCGTTCGAGGAGTCGTCCAAGTTCGCTCCCGAAGTGCGCAACATTCTCATGTCTTATCCCATGGTGACGGAAGTCGGATCGGAACTGGGACGACCGGACGATGGCACCGATCCCACCGGATTTTTCAATTGCGAATTCTACGTGGGATTACGGCCGTACAAAGACAAGTTATGGTCGCAAGGCCCTATTCACAACAAGGCGGAACTAACCGCGGACCTGCAAAAGAAGTTGGACGCCTATCCCGGCGTGATTTTTAACTTCACGCAACCTGCCGAAGACGCTGTGGACGAGGCGTTGACGGGCCTCAAGAGCGCGCTGGCGGTGAAAATTTATGGGCAGGATTTGCAGGTGCTCGAAGACAAAGCGGTCGAGATCAAACGCGTTTTGTCGCAAGTGCCGGGATTTACCGAACTAACTGTGGTGCGCGAGCTGGGCCAACCCAGCGTGCAAATTGACGTGGACCGCGAAAAAATCGCGCGTTACGGCATCAATGTTTCCGATGTCGAGGGCGTCATCGAAGCGGGAGTGGGCGGACAAGCGGCGACGCAAGTGATTCAGGGAGAGCGCCTGTTTGACCTGGTCGTGCGCATGAAACCGCAATACCGCTCCAGCACGCGGGAGATCGGGAATCTGCTTGTGCCCACGCCGGGCGGGCAGCAGGTGCCGATCTCCGAACTCGCCAGCATTCATCAAGGAAACGGCGCATCATTTATTTATCGCGAAAACAATTCGCGGTATATCGGTGTGCAATTCAGCATCGAGGGCCGCGACCTGGCGCGCGCAGTAAACGAAGCGCAGAAGGCGGTGCGCCAGACTGTGGTGCTGCCGCAAGGCTACACGCTGGATTGGGGCGGCGAGTACAGCGAGTACGTGGCCGCTCAAGAGCAGTTCATCGTTATCGGGCCGCTGGCGATTTTGCTGATCTTCATAATCTTGTTCGTGCTATACGGCAATTTTAAGTTCCCGGTTACAGTGATGATTGGCGTGGTGATGACGGAGCCGGTTGGAGCCTTGATCGCGCTGAAACTGACACACACAGCGTTCAGCGTAAGTTCCGTGCTGGGTTTGCTGGCGCTGATGGGTGTGTCCGTGGAAACAGCCGTTATTCTAGTGTCCTACATCAACAAGCTGCGACTTGAGAATCACGATATTCGTACCGCGACGCGCGAGGCGGCGCTGTTGCGCCTCCGCCCGATCATGATGACGGCGCTGGTGGCATGCCTCGGCTTGCTGCCCGCCGCGCTTTCCACGGGAATTGGCTCGGACACGCAAAAGCCTTTCGCCATCGTGGTGGTTGCAGGATTGATTTCGCGGCTGTTCCTGGGGTTCTTCGTGAACCCTGTATTGTACGAAATGGTTGCCAAACAGGGCGACGTGCTGCAGGTGTGACAATACAATTACTCCGCATTTACATCGGCGCAAAATGGCTATAAGATGAATGGGATTTTCGTCAAGGAGCTTCGACCAACAAGTATGAACGCGCGTAAGACAATTCGCATATTGGCGGGCTCTTTCGCGGTCCTCGCACTGCTTGTATTTTCCACGACGGTAGTAAGCGACTGGGATTGCCACACTGCAGCGGATGACACGCAGTGTCCCTACTGCCATCTGGCGCATCAGGCGCCTGCTCCGGAACCAGAGATTTCCCAAAACGTTTCCGTACTCCAGCCGGTCGCTTCCCTGCCTTTGCCGGAAGATGCCGGTCTGGTCGCGGTCCCCGTTCGGTCTGAAACCTCTCCACGCGCGCCACCTACCGCCTAAGGAATTACCAATACATCCGAATTCCATCTGCCGCGGCCCTTCTTAGGGGCGGCGGCAATCCATATTGGCTATTCCTTCGCGCCTTTGCACTGGCGCCGATGCACGACCCTAGGAGGATCGGCATGCGATTTATTCGATATCTTATATTGGTAGGAATGTTTGCATTTTTTCTAAATGCAGGACCATTGACGCGCGCGCAGGGAGTCGGAAATTCGGCTTCCATCACGGGCACGGTCCTGGATCCGGCCGGCGCCGTTGTTCCAAAAGCGACGGTGGAGCTTCATAACGTCGTCAGCGGCCTTAGCCGAACAGCCACGACGGATAATGGGGGAAATTTCAGCTTTGTAAACGTTCCCTACAATCCCTATCACCTTTCCGTGGACGCCACCGGGTTTTCTCCCTACGCACAGGATGTAGACGTTCGATCTTCGGTGAGCGTGAACGTGAAGATTAATTTGACCCTCGCCGGACAAGTCAGCAATGTGACCGTGGAAGCGTCGGGAGGCGATTTGATCGAAACCGAATCCACGGCGCACACGGACGTGGACCGCGATCTCTTCGATAAGCTTCCCCTGGAAAGCGCGTCGTCGTCGCTGAGTTCACTGGTTACCCTGGCCTCACCGGGAATCGCGGCCGATTCTAACGGCCTTTTTCACGGGCTAGGCGATCACGCGGAAAACTCCTTTTCGGTTGACGGACAGCCTATCACCGACCAACAAAGCAAGGTTTTCTCCAACCAGGTTCCCGTGGATTCCATCGAGTCCGTAGAAGTCATTCAGGGCGCTCCACCGGCTGAATACGGCGGCAAAACGAGCTTGATCATCGCCGTTACCACACGTTCGGGCCAGGGAGTTACGACGCCCCACGGCACCGTGACCTCATCCTACGGCACTTTTGGTTCGGCCGATGCCGGCTTCAACCTCTCCTATGGAGGCGAGAAGTGGGGAAATTTCATTACCGCCAATGGTTTGAACACTGGCCGCTTCCTGGATCCCCCGGAATCCGTGGTCATGCACGACAAAGGGAATGAAGAAAACGTGTTCGATCGCGTGGATTTAGTAGCTTCCGGCGCGGACTCCATCCACCTGAATTTCGGCTACACTCGGTCCTGGTTCCAAAATCCCAATTCGTACGACCAGCAATACCATCCTTGCACCGTGGGCGTGACGAATTGCGGTGCCACACCAAGCACCAGCGCTTTCACGGTCATCCCTGGGACCAACACACCACTCGGGCTGTCCGATCAACGCTCGCAAATCGCGACGTTTAACATCGCTCCGACGTGGACACATACCTTTGGCACGTCCTCTGTTTTAACTTTTGGCGGCTTCGCACGGCGAGACCACTACAACTACTACCCGAGCGGTAATCCATTTAATGACTTTAGTCCCGACCTGCAAAGCGTGACCATTCAACAGGACCGCACGCTCCTGAATGCGGGCGCGCGCGCCAGCATCTCCTACGTTAAAGGCGTCCACAATTTCAAGGCCGGCGTCACCTATCAACACACGTTCCTCACCGAAGATGAACATCTGGGAGTGGTTGATCCCGGCTACGTCTCCAGCCCCGCCCCTGGCGTTGCTCCGTTTCAGGCTTCCGTTTGCACCAGCGAAGGTGACCCGGCCGTCGGGACCCAGGCCGCGTGCGGTATTGCGCGTGCCTACGATCTGACGGCTGGAGGCACGCTGTTTCACTTCCACGGCCACACGGATATCAAGGAGACCGCGTTTTTCGCCCAAGACACTATCTCCGTGAGGAATTGGTCTTTCAACCTCGGCATTCGCGAGGATATTTACCGGGGAATCAGCCATAGTACGCAGGCTGAACCTCGCGCCGGTATCGCCTACAACATCAAACCGACCAATACGGTGCTCAAGATTTCTTACGCCCGAACCATGGAGTCGCCGTTCAATGAAAACCTGATCATCGCCAGCACTGGATGCGGAAGCCCGGTCCTCGCGGAACTTATTCCTGTCCCCCCCTCATTTTGCGGGCAAGGAAACGAGGGACCGATCGTTCCCGGATTCCGAAATGAATTTCATGCCGGTATCCAGCAGGCGTTCGGGAAGCATCTGGTCATAGACGGCGAATATATGTGGAAGTACACCCACAACGGCTACGACTTCGGCATCATTGCTGCCACACCCATCGCCTACCCGATCATGTGGCAACGGTCCAAGATACCCGGATATACCGTTCGCGCGAACGTGCCGGAATGGCATGGCTTCACTGCCGTCGTGGTGATGTCCGGCGTGTCTGCGCGTTTCTTCCTGCCGCAAGTTGCAGGGATACCCGTCATTGCCCCGGCTCCAGCCGTCTTTCGAATTGACCACGACGAAAAATTCAACCAAACAACGCACCTGCAATACCAGCCGTGGAAGGCCGGGCCGTGGTTCGGTTTCAACTGGAGATATGACAGCGGACTCGTGAGCGGTGCAATCCCGTGTTATGGACCAACCGCGACGTGCTCGGCTTCGACGCCTACTGTGGATGGGGGCGCAAATTCGTCTCTCACCACGGGCCAAATCGGGTTGACCAACAACATTACGGGCGGCCTTTTGACCGCCGATCAGGTCTTCCAGGCCGGGTTCACCTGCAATGGTCAACTGATTGCCCCAAATCCGCTAGCCACAGCCACCCAGAACCCGCTTCTCCCCTGTGCCGCGACCGCTTTCGGTGCCTTGAATGTGCGGCCACCGGCTCCGGGTACAGAAAACGACGACCACAACCCACAACGCATCGCGCCGCGACACCTGTTTGATCTCGCCGTGGGTGATGACAACCTGTTCCATGGTGAACGGTTCAAATGGAGTGCGCGGTTCACTGTCATCAACGTAGCGAACAAGCAGACGCTGTACAACTTCCTGTCCACGTTCAGCGGAACGCACTACGTCACGCCACGCACGCTGACCGGCGAGCTGGGTTTCCACTTCTAAACCCCTTGGGTTCTGCCTGGGCGGCCTCCGGACGCCGCCCGGGCAGAACCACGGGAAAGTGTGCTGGTACGTAGTCTTGGTCCGATTGCGAGGATATGGTTCCTGCCGGGAGGAGTAGACCGTGCCAAAGCATCTGGGATTTAAGAGACGCGACGCAACCAAGTTGGAGGCTCGCCGGTTCGCGGCCGTGGCGCGGGTGCGGCGTGGCGAATCAACTTCCACAGTCGCACGGTCTCTGGGCGTGTGCATCCAGTCGGTGCAACGATGGGCTCGCTGTTATCGTGTGGATGGAAAAGCGGGGCTGCGACGCCTCCCGAAATCCGGACCTCATCCCAAGCTGGATCGAAAAAAACTAGCACAGCTCCCCGCCTTGTTGGCGCGAGGACCAGTCGCCCATGGATTTGTCACGCCCGTGTGGACCTCGGAACGCATCGCCGTTCTGATTTGGAGCCGATTCCGAGTCCGCTATTCTCCCGATCACGTGAAGCGCCTGCTTCCAAGCCTGGGATGGAAATGGCACGAACACACTTGGCTGCCTGTAAACCCTCCAAAAGATCTCCGTGGTTGAGGGCGTTTCACGCCGGCTTCGTTTCGGACCATTCCAATCGAGAATACGTCCCGGGATTTACACTGAATTGGTACAGCCTTGCCCCGTCCGTTCACAGGAAGACAACTGCGCGGATAGTCGCGTTTCGGAACTTGGCGAGAATACCGGGACGGCATCCCGCGAACTGATTTGCTAGAATAAGTTCCTGGAGTTGGCCTGCAACGCAGGTGCTGGTGCGAAGATCTTTTGAACCATACTGAATCTTCGGGGGCCCGTGTCAGACGGCTGGTGTGCATGGCCCGCGGTGGACTTCGGTCCGCAGTGGGAAAGCCTAAAAGCCGGCGCAGGGCGCCCACCTTACTACAGGAGGTTCAGGATCTAGCTCCACACGGCGACGTGGACCGCTCCTTTTTTTTGTGATTTTCGAGTTTCACCAGGATCCGGAGTCCGGCAAAACAAAAACATGAAAATTTTATTTATTGGCGACATCGTGGGATCGCTCGGGCGGGAGATTGTCACCGAACGCCTGGCGGATATTGTGCAAACCAGACGGATTGATCTGGTGATCGCCAACGGGGAAAATTCCGCGGCCGGATTTGGGATTACGCCGCGGCTGGCCGATGAACTTTTCGCCGCCGGCATCGAGGTCATCACCGGCGGCAATCACATGTGGGACAAGAAAGAAATTCTGGAATATATCCAGAAGCAGCCCCGTCTGCTGCGCCCGGCAAATTTTCCGGAGGGCAATCCGGGCAGCGGCCTCTTTGTGGGAACGGCGCGCAATGGAACGCCCTATGCCGTCCTGGATTTGCAGGGGCGCGTGTTCATGGCTTCCAATGATTGTCCTTTCCGGGCAGCCGATCGGGAGCTTGCCCGCATCCCAGCAGAAGTCCGCGTGATCTTCGTGGACGTTCACGCGGAAACGACGAGCGAGAAGATCGCCATGGGCTGGTATCTGGATGGACGCGTCTCCGCAGTGGTTGGCACGCACACGCATGTGGCCACGGCCGATGAGCACGTGCTGCCCGGCGGGACCGCGTTTCAAACCGATGTGGGTATGACTGGTCCACACAACGGCATTATCGGAATGGATAAGACCGCGATCTTGCGCAAATTTTTAGATGGACA
>Ga0207024_10169_pt1 | contig 19259 bp, 13 predicted proteins | sample Alteio_BWMinCont_44_FD_153470 | JGI IMG/M metagenome (GOLD analysis project Ga0207024, IMG submission 153470) | Enriched cells from forest soil in Barre Woods Harvard Forest LTER site, Petersham, Massachusetts, United States -... | ecosystem: Environmental > Terrestrial > Soil > Temperate forest >...
TAGGCCGCCGTCGACGGCGAGCTCGCTGGCGGTCATGAAGCTGCTGTCTTGCGACGCCAGAAAGGCAGCCGCCGCCCCGATCTCCGCCGGATCGGCCATGCGCTGGAGCGGATTCATCGAGGCGAAAACCTTCATGCCCTCCCCGCCTAGCGCTGCCTTCGCGAGTTCGGTCGCGGTCGGGCCGGGCGACAGCACGTTTACCCGGATGCCGGTGCCCTTCAGGTCCTCCGCCCAAGTCCGCGCGAGGTTGCGTACTGCCGCTTTGCTCGCGCTGTAGATGCTGAATGCGGGGGCGCCCGTGGTTCCGGCACTTGACCCGGTCAGGATGATCGAGCCGCCTTGGCCCATCAGCGGCAGCGCCTTCTGGACCGTGAAGATTGTGCCCTTCACATTGGTTTCGAAGGTTTCGTCAATGTGCTCGGCGGTGAGTTTGCCGAGCGGAAGCGGGCTTCCCGCCCCGGCATTGGCGAAGACGATGTCGAGAGTTCCGCGTTCGGCTTTTACCGCCGCGTAGAGTCGGTCGAGGTCGGCCTCATCCGAGACCGAGCCCTTCACCCCTCGGGCATTGGGCCCGAGCTCGGCAACTGCGGCATCGAGCGCTTCCTGCCGGCGGCCGAAAATGAAGACGAAGGCGCCCTCTTCGATAAAGCGCTTTGCGGCGGCGAGGCCGATGCCGGTAGCTCCGCCGGTTATGACTGCGGTCTTTCCATTCAGTCTGTTCATGCTGATAGTGCTCATGTTTGTGTTCCTTGCGGGTTGAGTGGTAATCTTGTGGATCACTGATCCATTTACGAGTTGAGTATATACGGATCACTGATCCATTTGTCAAGGTCCCAATGCGAGCCGACGCCAGAAAGAATTACGATCACCTACTTGCAGCAGCCCATGACGTCGTCATTGAGCACGGTGTCGATTCCTCCATGCGAGAAATCGCCCGCCGGGCTAATGTCGGCTTGGCCACACTGCTTCGTCATTTCCCAACGCGGGATGCCTTGTTCGAAGCGTTGCTGCGTTCGAATTTCGACGCACTGGCGCAGAAGGCAGGTGAACTCGAATCGTCACACTCACCTGACGAAACGCTCGTGTCTTGGTTCCGCGAAGGGGTGGCATTCACTCATACCTTTAGCGGTGTTTGCGCCTTGATGGCGAGCGCCCACGCGGACCCGGACTCCGTGCTTTACGCTACATGCGCGGCGGTGCACTCGGCGGGCGCGCGACTATTGCTCCGTGCCCAGGCCGAGGGAACGGCGCGCGCCGATATGGACGGGGACGATCTATTCGCGCTGATGTCGGGGCTCGCCTGGCTCGTCGGCCAACCCGCATTCGCCTCACGGGAGGACCATCTCGTTCACCTTATTACGAGCGCAATCCTGACAAACCGGCCCAGCGCCGTGTTGACTCCCTGATACCCGGATTCCTTGTACATCGCATCGTTCAATGCTAAAGTAAATTCTTGCAGAACCGCTTTGGTACTTGACGATGCCCTTTTCCAAGCCTTTATGTGTTGTCGCCGCCTTCGTGTCGCTATCCGCTTGCGGTGAAGCCTTCAATGGGCCACCCCGCGTTTCTGCGCCTCCGGAGGCGTTTTTCAAACTGGTTCGCGAGGGCAACCGCGATGCGGCTCGGAAGTTCTACAAGAAGTACATCGACGTTGAAGGGATGCCGGTCGTGTCGGCGGCGGGTGTTTCTAATGCAGCCCTGCAACGAACCTACGACATCGTCACCCATCTTCTGGCCGGCCGGCCCGACGTCATCGCCGCCATGGTCAAGCGGGGGATGTACCTGATTATTATTGGCAAGGACCAGGTTTACACGGACATGCCGGAGTATCGAAACACACCCGATCCGGCATATATGAACGAGCGAGTGCGAGGCACCGGCGGGTTCCCGACCAGCTTTGGCGAAGAGAACCTCCTTTGCCTGCCGATCGACCGCTACGACGACGAAAGCATCGGGGTTCACGAGTTCTGCCACGCCGTCGACAGCACGATGGCGATCGTGGACAAAACATGGACGGCGCGCCGGACTCAGGCATTCCGAGATGCCTTGAAGAAGGGTCTTTGGAAGAACACCTACACCGGATCGAATCCTGCTGAATACTGGGCCGAGGTCTGCCAGATGTACTTCGACTGCGATCGACCGAATAATTGGAACCACGGACCGGTCGCCACCCGTGAGCAGCTCAAGGCTTACGACCCAGAGACGTACGAGCTTGTTAAGACAGCGTTCAACCTCAAGCCCGAGCAAGGCTGGCGCTACAAATGGCTGCAGAAGCTGCCGAACGTCATGCCGCCGCCCAAGGCGTTCAAGATCGACCCATACTACACGAAGTTCACATGGGCGCGGGAGTTTAAAGTCGTCGGCCGGCAGGCGTCGGATGGGGCAATGCTCAAGGCGAACGACACCGTTCGCAAGATGTTCGCGTACCGTCACGATATCCTGAAGGCCTTGATCGCCGACGGCGACAAGCTGGTTGTGCTCGGGCCCAAGGAGCACCTATACGACCTGCCCGAGTTCAAGGGTCGCACCGACGTCGATCTGCTCGCCCGCACTTGCGAGTACGACCCGAAGTCGAAGACGATGGTCGTGCCCGAAGAGAACGTGATGGCCGACCCGAACCAACCGTACGTCGGTTCCAACGACGTCATCCGGATCTTTGCGAAGGCGCTCTACACGGTTGCCGGCTTCCGGCCCGTTGACCCGAACTGGAATCGAAGGGGCCGAGACGTCCAGCAGTACGAGATGCGAGTCAAACGGCTTGACGTTGAATTCGACCAGCGGCTCTCGAAGCTGTACGACAGTGCTTTGGCGAACGGCCATTGGAAGGGGACTTCGGCGGTTAACGATAAGTTTTGCTACTGGGCGGCAGCGGTGTTGGCATACTTCGACGCCGCCGGACAGGATGGTGCGCCAAACGACGCACCCCATCCGATCGCGACCAGAGAGCTGCTGAAAGCGTACGACCCAGGGTTGTTCGATCTCGTCAACGAGACAATGGCCTATGACGGTCACACCGACTGGCGTTTCGGGCGCTAGCGCCATCCGTCGAAAGCCTTACGTTGATGCGACGTAGAGCCCTGCGGTGATGGTGGTGTGCCCTTGCGTTGCCGTGATGGTCACGGAGACTCCTTGCGCCACGGCCGTGGTTGTGATGGTGAAGGTAACGGACGTGGCTCCTTGAGGAACTGTCACGGTGGCGGGAACGCCGGCACACGGACTGCTGGAGGCCAGGTTCACCACCGAGCCGCCCGCAGGAGCAGGAGCCGATAGCGTCACCGTACCGGTCGCAGCCACTCCGCCGGTGACCACGCTCGGTGAGACCGTGAGGCCGGACAAAGTCGCCACATAGATGCTCAGCGTCGCCGTCAAAGAAGCAGACCCTTGAGTCGCCGTGATACTCGCCGAAGTGCTCGCGGCCGTGAACGAACTCGTGACCGTAAAGCTCGCCGTAGTGCTGCCGGCAAGGACCGTCACGAAACTAGGAACGCCCGCGCCGGCACTCGAACTTAAGGAGATCGTTAGACCGCCCGCAGGAGCGGGACTCGACAACGTCACCGTGCCCGTCGAGCTCGACCCGCCGATAACCGAAGTCGGATTCAGCGTGAGACTCTGCAGCGAAGCCGCGTTAATAGTCAGGATCGCCGTGATGCTCGTGGCGCCCTGAGTCGCCGTGATCGTCGCGCTGACAGCCGAGGCAACACCCAAGGTCGTCACCGTGAACGTGGCCGAGGTGGCTCCTAAAGGAACCGTAACCGTAGGAAGTACCACCGCAAAGAGGCTGCTCGATGAGAGGCTAATCACTACCCCGCCCGCACCGGCGGGACTGCCCAGCGTCACCGTACCGACCGAGGAGTTGCCGCCGATGACCGTTGTGGGAAGCAGAGACACGCTAATCAATCCAGTCGGTTGGATCGTCAGAGCAGCCGTCTGCGTAACGGCGGCCAAAGTGCCGGTAATCGTGGCAACCTGGGTTGACGGAACCGTCGTCGTGTTAACGGTAAATGTGTTCGAGGTATGCCCTGCGGCAACCGTTACCGTGCCAAGAACCGTTGCGTAGCTGCTGTTGGAAGACAGGCCGACAACCGCCCCTCCTGGACCGGCAGGTCCGCTTAACGTCACCGTTCCAGTGGAGGCCGTTCCACCGACGACCGAAGTGGGAAGCACGCTCACGCTTGCCAAGGTTGCCGGGGTAATCGTGAGCAGTGCCGTTCGCGTTTGACCGCCCAGCGTTCCGGTAATCGTCGCCGATACCGCGCTTGATACGGCAGACGTACGGACCGTGAACGTAATCGTATTCGTTCCGGCCAGCACGAGGACGGAAAGAGGAACCGTTGCGCTCAAGCTGTTCGAACTCAGGCTCACCGTGACCCCGCCTGCAGGAGCGTTGGAACTGAGCGTCACCGTTCCGATGGAACTGGTACAGCCCTGGACCGATGTCGGCGCGACCGTCACGCTCGCCAGACCCGCAGACGTCACCGTCAGCAATGCCGTCATGGTCGTCGCGCCCTGGGTCGCCGAGATGGTCGCCGTCACGTTCGAGGAAACACCCGTCGTCGTAATTGTGAACGTAGTGCTCGTCAGACCGGATGCAACAAATACCGAGGTAGGAACAACAGCACTCAGACTGTTCGAGGATAGGTTTATAGTGAGGCCCGCGCTCGGCGCGGCCCCGCTCAGGGTCACCGTACCGGTAGACGAGATTCCGCCGACCACAGAGGTGGGCGATACCGAAACGGCAGTAAGACCCGCAGGGTTCACGGTAAGAGGAGCCGTCTTGGTCGTCGGGCCAAGAGTCGCCGTAATCGTCGCGTTGATGGCGTTCGTCACGCCGCGAGTCGTGACCGTGAAGTTCACGCTGTAGCTGCCGGCAGGTACCGTCACCGATGCCGGTATCACCACGCAGTTGTTGGAGGACGACAAGTTCACTGTCACTCCGCCGCCGGTCGCAGCTCGGGCGAGGACCACTGTCCCCGAGGACGAGTTGCCGCCGATAACAGAGCCGGGAGAGACAGTCACCGCAGAGAGAAGCGGAGGCTGAATCTGCAGAGGCGCCTGAAGAGTGAAGTGCCCTTGCGCGGCCGAGATGGTTGCCGTGACATTGCTCGTTACTGCCGAGGTCGTAATGGTAAAGTTCGCAGAGGTTGCTCCCGAAAGTACCGTCACCGTGGCCGGAACGACCGCGTTCGCATTATTCGAAGACAGGTTTACTACCGAACCGTTCGGGGAAGGCGCCGGAGAATATAGCGTGACCGTTCCGGTCGTGGACACTCCTCCCACTACGGCGTTCGGATTCAGAGTCAGGCTCGTCAGCGCCGCAGGATTGATCGTAAGCGTCGCCGTATAGGTATGGCCGGCTTCCGTTGCCGTAATCGTCGCCGTACTAGTGAATCCAACCACGGAGGAGGTGATCGTAAAGGGTGCCGAGGTCGCGTTTGCAGGAATAGTCACGGTTGCAGGAACACCCGCGCCCGTTGTGGACGACAGGTTCACCACCGTTCCGCTCGGACCGGCGGGATAGTTCAAAGTCACGGTTCCCGTCGTCGAATTACCGCCGATGACCTCGGTCACTGCGATCGTCAGGCCGTTTAGAATGGCGGGAATGATCGTAAGAGTCGCCGTCTGAGTACCGTTAAGCGTGCCCTTGATGGTCGCGGTTTGGTTGCTCGAAACGGGCAGCGTCGTAATCGGGAAATTGGCAGTGGTCTGACCTGCCAGAACGGTGACCGGAGAGGTCACATTCGCAAACGCGATGTTGGAAGAAATGGCGACATTGATTCCTCCGGTCGGCGCAGGACCGCTTATCGTCACCAAGCCAGTGGAGGATACCGTGCCGTAAACCGAAGTCGGATTCACGCTGACGCTCACAATAGCAGGCGGAGTTACCGTCAGCGTCGCCGAAGCGTTGCTGCTATTCAATGTGCCTTTAACGCACGCCGTCTCGGTGGTAGGAACGGCAATCGTCGTGAGCGTAAAGTTGGGAGATTGAGTCTGCCCGGCGGCCACGATGACAGATGACGGTCCAAAAGCGGGTACCGGAGAAGAACCACTGGTAATCGCCAAATTAACGGTGATCCCGCCGACAGGCGCAGGACTGCTTATCTTTACGTATCCCGTCGAGGGGACAGTACCAAGCACGGATGTCGGTGCAAGCGTCACGCTTACGATGGTGGGCGCAGTAATCGTCAGCAGCGCCGATGCATTGCTGCTATTCAACGTGCCTTTAACCACTGCCGAGGTGTCGGTTAACACCGCCAGCGTGGTGACCGTGAAGTTGGGCGATTGAATCTGCCCGGAGGCGACGATGACCGATGTTGGGCCGGATGCCGGCATGGGCGAGTACCCGCTGGTAACCGCCAAGTTAACCGTGATACCGCCGACCGGCGCAGGGCTGCTGAGGGTCACATATCCCGTCGATGAAGTGCCACCGGCGACCGTGGCCGGCGTAAGCGTCACGCTAGAGACCTTGGGCGCAGTAATCGTCTGCGTCGCCTGAGCATGGCTGCTGTTCAAAGTGCCCTTGACGACTGCCGAGGTATCGGTTAACACCGCCAGCGTGGTAACGGTGAAGTTGGGTGATTGAGTGGCCCCGCTCGCTACCGTAATCGATGTGGGTACGGAAGCCGGCATGGGCGAGTACCCGCTGGTGACGGCCAGGTTCACAGTGATCCCGCCGACTGGGGCAGGGCTGCTAAGCTTCACATATCCCGTCGATGACGTGCCACCGGCGACCGTCGTCGGTGCAAGCGTCACGCAAACAAGGGTGGGCGCAGTAATCGCTAGTGTTGCCTGTGCATTGCTTGCGTTCAAAGTAGCCTTGACGACTGCCGACGTGTCGGTTAACACCGCCAGCGTGGTAACCGTGAAGTTGGGAGACTGAGTGGCCCCACACGCAACGGTAACGGCTGTAGGTGGAGATGCCGGAACAGGCGAATACCCACTGGTAGCCGCCAAGTAGACCGTGATCCCGCCTACTGGGGCTGGACTGCTAAGCGTCACATATCCAGTCGATGAAGTGCTACCGGCGACCGTGGTCGGGGAAAGCGTCATGCTAACAAGGGTGGGCGCAGTAATCGCCAGCGTCGCTTGAGCACTGCTGCTGTTCAACGTGCCGGTGACGACTGCCGACGTGTCGTTCGGCACCGCCAGTGTGGTCACCGTGAAGTTGGGAGATTTAGTGGCCCCGGCCGCTATCGTAACAGATGTGGGGGCAAATGCAGGGATCGGCGAGTGCCCGCTGGTGACCGCCAGATTAACCGTGATCCCGCTCGAAGGCGCAGGACTGCTGATCGTTACGTATCCGGTCGAGGAGACGCCGCCAACGACAGTGGTTGGTGCAAGCGTCACGCTAACAATGGTCGGCGCAGTAATCGTCAAAGGCGCGGAGAGAGAGTTCGAGCCGAACGTCCCCTTGATATTTGCGGTCGTATCGGTCGCAACAGCAGTCGTGCTTACCGTGAAAGTCCCAGAATTGGTCCCGGCCAACACCGGAACCAGCGGACTCGGCGTTGCACTGCTGCTATCCGAGGACAACGAAACAAATACGCCGGGTAGAGGCGCCGTATAGTTAAGTGTAAGGGAGCCCGACGATGACCCGCCGCCAACCACTTTGTTCGGCGTGAGCGTCATGCTAGCGACGCCGGGGCTAATCTCCCAAACCATGCCAGGGCCGTTAGTGCCACCCTCTTTGGTCGTTCCGAACATATTTCCGTAAATGTCGAACGTGACGTTGCCTTGTGGGTATTGGCCGTCTGTGCCGCCGGCGAAGTCGTGGACGTCAGAGTAAGTTCCCGACGTAGTGAACTCCCAAACCGTGCCTCGCCCATGAGCACCGCCGGCCGGCGACGTTCCATACAGATTTCCAAAAAAGTCGAGGGTGACGTCGTAACTAGGATTTTCTCCATCCGCGCCGAGGCCAAAGTCATGCAGATCGGTATACGTGCCCGAACTGATCACCCACACATTGCCGCCACCGTATGGCCCACCGAGGCTCGCTGTGCCGTAAAGGTTTCCAGAAGCGTCGATGGTTACCGAGCCCTCAGGCGTTGTTCCATCTCCGATGCCGCCAAAGTCGTGCAGGTCGACTAAAATCCCGTTCGAGATTTCCCACACTAAGCCTTGGTTGTATGCACCGCCGAAGACGGTCGTTCCGTACATATTCCCGACGCTATCGAACGAGACGTTCCCATAAAGAACCTGCGCGCCGAAATCGAAGGCTCCGCCGAAATCGCGCAAGCGGCTGTAAGTCCCTCCCGAGATTTTCCACACTGTGCCGCTGTCGCTGTTCGCGCCGCCGTATTCAGTCGTGCCGTACAGATTCCCGGAATACAACGTAACGCCGTTGGGACCTCTGCCGTCCGGGGCGGCGCCGAAGTCGTGCAGGTCTATGTAAGTTCTGGCTGATGTGATCTCCCACACCATTCCGTTGCCGTCGGTGCCGCCCGAGCCCGCAATTCCAAACAGATTTCCGGAACTGTCAATCGCAACGTTTGATGTGACATTCTGACCGTCGGTCCCGGCGCCGAAGTCGTGCAGGTCTATATAGGTTCCGGATGAGGTGATCTCCCACACCGTGCCTTTGCCATACGCGCCGCCCGATAGGGTCGTTCCGTACATATTTCCGGAGGTATCGAACGTGACGCCCGTATAGGGAGTATGGCCGTCCGACCCTGCTCCAAAGTCGTGGCGATCGGTTGCGGGTTGCGCACTTGCAAAAGCAAAAGCCAGCGTGAAACTAATGAGAAGGAGCACGCGAATGCGAAGCGGTTGGAGAATATTCAAATTTGCACCGTTATGCGCGAGCCCAAAGAAACGCTTCTACCCCCGGGGCTTCTCCAAACCTCGGTGGAGATACGTAGTGTCCTATGCAACTAGCTCGTCGTTTGTTGTCTGCTCGACCATCAGCATCGTGCATAAACCTGGCTTCCGCCGTACTATACGCGGTTAAACCACTTTTGTGGTTAAAAACTGTCCAAAAAGCTCAATAGAAGCGAATTCCAAAAATTTTCCTTAGCCACGCGTCCAGCAATTGTGCTGGGTCATTCCGCGCATTGTTCGAACCTAAGTTGGCCCGGTGGCGGGCATTTCGTAGAGTTGGCGGATTTCGATCTGATCGTCACCCCCGATGTCCAAGAACTGTTTGGCGTACTCGACCGCTTCCTCCATAGAGCCCATCTCGACGATCGCAAAGCCACCGACCACCTCCTTGGACTCGGTGAATGGACCGTCGGTCACGGTGAATTTCTTTTTGGAAAGTCTGACTCGCGCCCCCTTCTCGCTGGGCATGCAACCTTCGGCAGACAATAGCTTGCCAGACTTTATCGATTCCTCGATGAATGGCCCCATTCGCATGATCGCTTCTTCGGAGGGCGGACCTTCGGGCTTGCTCGACGTAAATACAAATAGAAATCTCATCTTTGTTCTCCTAGCTTTCTGAGCCGGGCTTCCGGCGAGGCGGAGTTTCCCTCCTCTCCTAAATAAACCTCAACTCCACTCAAGTGTCGAATCGGAAAATAAGGAATCGACACTTTGAGAAGAATAGTGATCAGCTTATTTTGCGGCTCGTCCGATCGCTTTGAGCCGTAACACGCGAAGGTATAGAATGTCCGCTATGCGTTTGCCTATTTGGTTGCTTGTGGCCGTTACGCTCTCCTCTTCCGTGGCGGGACAGACTGTCGAACCTTCCGGATTCGGCGGACTTCACTATCGGCTGATCGGGCCGTTTCGCGCAGGCCGGGCGCTTGCCGGAACCGGCGTGCCGGGCAACCCGGACAAGTATTACTTCGGGGCGGTGGGGGGCGGAGTCTGGATGTCCGAGAACGATGGGCGCACTTGGACGCCCATCTTTGACAACGAGCATGTCGCGTCAATCGGCGCGATTGCGGTCGCGCCGACCGACCCTGATACCGTGTATGTCGGCTCAGGAGAGGCGGACATGCGCTCCGATATTCAGCAGGGCGATGGGATGTACCGGTCGACCGACGGCGGCAAAACTTGGAGCCACATCGGGCTGGAGGACACGCGGCAGATCGCCAAGATCCTCGTATCGCCGACGGACTCTAAGACGCTCTTCGTCGCCGCCCTCGGGCACCAGTTCGGCCCAAACAAGCAACGGGGCGTTTTCAAGTCGACCGACGGCGGGGCAACATGGCAGCCTTCGCTTTTCGTCGACGAGAACACTGGCGCGGTGGACCTAGCGATGGAACCCGACGCTCCCGACGTACTCATCGCGGCGGTGTGGCAGACGCGGCGTCCACCTTGGGAGGTCTATCCGCCCAGCAGCGGTCCCGCCAGTGGGCTGTTCAAGAGCACCAACGGCGGCAAGACTTGGTCTCCTCTCCATGGGGTTGGGTTGCCGAAGGCTGTCGGTCGGATCGGCCTTTCATGGGTATCCGACAAGGGCACAACCCGCCTCTATTCGGTGGTCGACACGAATACAGGCTCGGGCGGCGGCATCTTCATGTCGGTTGACGGTGGCGCCAATTGGACGAAGACGACCGGCGACTCGCGCGTTTGGGGCCGAGGCTGGTATTTCGGAGGAATCACTGCCGACCCCTCGAATCCGGACACCGTGTACGTCATGAATACAGCGACCTATCGCTCAACAGATGGCGGCAAGACGTTCGTACCGATCAAGGGCGCGCCCGGCGGCGACGACTATCATGGGCTCTGGATAAATCCGACCGACTCGAAGCGGATGATCCTGACCTCCGACCAAGGGACCGTCGTCAGTGTCGACGGTGCAAAGACCTGGAGTTCGTGGTGGAACCAGCCGACCGGGCAGTTCTATCACGCGACGGTCGACAATCGGTTTCCGTACTGGGTCATGGGCTCGCAGCAGGACTCCGGCGCGATGGCGGTCGAGAGCCGGTCCAACCACGAAACGATCGGCATGCGCGAGTGGCGCACCATGTCGGTAGGCGGCGAAAGCGGCACGATCGCGGCGGACCTCCTTCACCCGGGCACCGTCATCGACGAGAACGGCACGATTGAGCGGCTGCAGGATGGCTGGCACAAGCGCTCCGATCCCACGGCAGGTAAGAAGGGCGGGCCATGGCGCAAGACTTGGACGGTCCCGATCGCGGGCTCGCCGAAGGACCCAAGGGAGTTTTACGCAAGCCGCCAGGTTGTGTTCCGAAGCAGCGACGGGGGAAACACCTGGCAGGTCATCAGCCCCGACCTGACGCGACAGACGCACACGACCCCGCCGAACCTCGACGCGCCGACGGCGGCGGATATTGACGCAGCCGCTCATCATGCGGTGGTCTTTTGGCTCGCGCCTTCGCCCCTCGACAGCAAGCGGCTGTGGGCAGGAACCGACGATGGCCTCATTTGGCTCACTCGCAACAACGGAAAGAAATGGGATAACGTGACCCCCTCAGACCTCACACCGTGGAGCACGGTTGGGATCATCGATGCCTCGCACTTTAACGCCGACACGGCATACGCCGCCGTAGAGCGCCATCGCTTGGACGACAACCACCCGTATATCTATCGGACCAAAGACGGCGGCAAGCACTGGGACCTGATCACCAGAGGTCTACCCGAGGGCGAGTGGGTCAATGTCGTCCGGGAGGATCCGGTGCGTCCGGGGCTACTCTACGCCGGCACCGAAAGGACCATTTACGTTTCGTTTGACGACGGCGCCGATTGGCAACCGCTTCAGCTCAACCTTCCCCCCTGCTCCGTCCGCGACCTCGTGTTTGCCGGCAACGACATGGCGGTGGCGACCCACGGCCGGGCGTTTTGGATTCTGGACGACCTCTCGCCACTGCGGCAGATTCAGCCGGGTCAGACCGATGGGGTCGTGCTGTACGACCCAGCGCCGGCGGTCGCATTCATCCGAGGCGCCGGCTTCGACGACGGTACGCCGATGCCCCTCGAGGAGCCGCGCTGCGAGAACCCGCCGTTCGGCGCGGTCATCGACTACAACCTCCCTCGCGATGCGTCAAAGGTTGAGTTGCGGGTTCTTGATGCGAAAGGTAAAGAGGTGGCAAAGGTCGCCAGCGGAGACCAGCCGTCTCCGCCGGATCCCAGCCGGCTGAACATCGTCCCGGTATGGGTTCGCCGTCCCCAAACTCTGGGCGCCTCGGCAGGCGGCCACCGCTTTGTCTGGGGCTTTTCCGACCGCACAGTACCCGGTGAATACACGGTGGAGCTGACCGTAGACGGCAGGGCCGTCAAGAAAGAATTGAGGGTCGTACCGGATCCGAGGTTAAAAGAACGTCGGTAGTGGCGAAATACCTGGGAAAGAGTTACCCTGGGGCATGACCAAATACTGGCTACATTGCATCGTCGCTTGCCTCTTCGTCATTCTTTGCGGGTGTGGAGGCTCAAGCAGCTCCGTTCCTGGCGAGCCAACGGTCGGTGGCACGAGCATGGAGCAATTCCAAGCTACCATGCCCGACGGTTCGGTAATGAACCTCGATATCTTCTCCAACGACAACATCAATTATTCGGGCGACTATGCCGTTTCGGCAGAAACCGGTCCCTATGCTTACCAAGATGGAACGTTCGACGGAACGATCGTCGGCGACATGGTTACTCTGAATTGTCAGAATAACGATGGAACGTCGTTTACGATGACGGGTACGGCAAACGGCGATCTCGGCTTCCAGTTGACGCGTTCCGATGTTCCGGGAACGACTCTGAATTTTTCGGAGGTCCCGGCGCCCAAGGTGAGGGCGAACACCACCGACGTAAGCTTCAACTTGAACGCAACTGGTTCAAACGGCCGTTGCGTTATGTCAACGCAGGTGTTTTCTAAGCAAGGCGGCATGACGGAGTATCACGGTGTCTGGCAAGGATGCAACGTCATCTTCTGGGCCTACGACTCGGGATATGCGAACATCGTGATTTATATCAACGACTACGCTATCGACAGCCTGACCTACGCGTCTTACCGCTTTTCGGACTTTTCGACCGTCTCGAAGAATGCGAGCGCGGGCTATATGAACGTCTATAACCCCAAGTCAAAAGTCATCCTAAAGTTCGGCGCGGTTGGCGCTGTTTCGCCCGGCTAATATCTTGCGGCCCGCCGGGTTTGAAACCCGGCGGAACTCCGTCGCGGCTGTGCGCGAGAAGGCAGCCAGTTACAAAGCGCCACAACACTTGGAATTTCAATCAGAGCCCTTGCACGAAATAGGGGCCTTTGAGAGCCCCCTATTTCTTAAATGTTCGGATGTACGCAATTAAGGACTTCATTTCCTGAGCTTTAAGCTTTGACTTGAACGCCGGCATCTCACCCTTGAAGCCGGTCTCGATTATCGAAGTGATCGTCGCGTCGTCCATCTTCAATCCATGCAAATTAGGGCCTTCGTCACCTTGTCCGGACGAGCCGTGGCAAACAGAACATTTATTTACAAACAGAATCCGACCGGCTGCAGCGGAAGCAGCGGGAGCTTTCTTCTTGCTTGGTTTCACCTGCGCAGAATTGCCGATCATTGGCATCGCGAAGACGGCCACCATGAAAATCGCCAATGAAACACCGTGGACCAACCTAGGAATTGTGCGGCGAAAGTAAGTTTTCACAGTGAGTCAACACATGGAACCGGCGTTTTATTCCACCCGGACATCGGTCTAATATCTTTTTGCCTGAGGAACACCTATGTCAAAACTCGCCGTCAACTCTGAGGAAAGCACTGGAACGAATTCGGTTTGCAATGAATTTCGAGACCGGCATGTTGTCGTAACCGGTGGTACCGGAGCGCTCGGAGCAGCGGTAGTTGGATTGCTGCTAAAGAGGGGAGCTTGGTGCCACGTCCCCACACCTGGAGTGGCTGGCGGACATTCCGGATTGGAACATTCGCGACTTATTCTTGTCCCCGGCATCGATCTCAGGGTCGAGAACTCGGTTCGTCAGTTTTATTCCGACCTGCCGGAATTGTGGGCGTCCATCCACCTTACCGGCGGGTTCAAGCCTGGCTCGCTTTTAGAAACTTCCCTCGCCGACCTCGAAGAGATGTTTATGCTCAATGCGGCGACTTGCTTCCTTTGCACGAAAGAAGCGGCAGCGTTTATGCAGCGACAAGACATCGGTGGCCGAATTGTAAACGTCTCAGCACAGGCCGCATTGGTACCCAGTGCTCAGAACGTGGCATATTCGGCATCAAAGGCCGCCGTCGTATCACTAACTCGGTCCTTTGCCGAGGGCTTCAAGGAGAATGGAATCCTTGTCAATGCGATCGCCCCGTCGATCATGGACACACCCGCCAACCGGCATTCTATGCCGGATGCCGACTACTCGCGTTGGCCAACGACCGAGGAAGTTGCCGAATCGATCCTTACCTTGGCATCTCCAAGGAACACGCTGACATCAGGCGCCATAATCCCGGTTTACGGACGAACTTAATGCGACTTTTCGATCAGCGAAGGCTATGGAGCGCATGGCCTTTCGGTCCTTTCCGTCGTGTTAGAAGCAAAATCCTCACCCCGATGGTTGCGCTCACCAGAATTGTTGCCCATGCCTCGGTCCACTCACCGTGGTCGATTCCCCAGTGCAAGGCAACCACCGTGACCAAAGAGAAGCTGGCAACAACGGCAATCGCGACAACGTGACGACGCACAAAACGCTCAAATGTCGCGGGAACATTATGGGTGGTCCGGCGAAGGGCTTGTTCGAGGTAAATGGGATCGATACCCGCTTCGGCAGCGGTCCGATGCAACTCATCCAACGTGACGCGCTCCCCATGCTCCTGCTGGAGACGAAGGGCAAGTGCCAAGGTCTCTTGCGCGGTTTTAGCGTCGATTGAAGTTTGCGCCTTTAGGGAATCGAATTGCATGCCTCTCGTAGTCTACATCTGTCTGGGCAACAACGCAAAATGAGAATGCTGCAATCATGAACCCCAAGACTAAACCGATTCTTCTTCTCATGACGATGGGGTTTGTTGCCACAAGCCTTGCAAGTCAAGGCAACAACTCCAAGCCGGGTGTCATCCCCACACTCCGAATGTGGAAGGGTGGAGTAGGAGGACTCGAACTCTCTGGCAAGAGTCGAATTGTCGTTGAAGAATCCCGCCGCACGGAACTCGAGCCGATCGCCAAAGTGCTATGCGACGACCTTCGTGACGCTACCGGCATGAGGTTGAGAATTGTCATCGGGTCGGTTCCGGTTTCGAAGGATATCGCTTTGGCTCTAGACGGAACGCTCTCCACGATCGGGAGCGAAGGGTACCGATTGGCAATTGGTGACAAAGTTGAGGCAAGCGCCAAGACGCCAACCGGCGTGTTCTACGCGACGCGCACCTTGCTCCAAATGGCTTGGTTGGCAGGGGATCATAGGCACTTGCCCAAGGGTGAGATTTTGGATTGGCCCGATTATCCGGAACGCGGTTTTATGCTGGATGTTGGCCGGAAGTTCTTCGATATAACGTATCTGCGGAAATACGTGAAGTTCATGTCTTGGTTCAAGCTGAACGACTTTCAACTCCACCTCAACGATGACGCTGACGACGATTACTCAGGCTTCCGCCTCAAGATCGACCGATTCCCGGGACTGGCAAACAAAGACGGGGCCTACACCCGCAAGCAGATCGATCAACTGCAAGAATTAGCCGCCCAATATCACGTTAATATCACGCCCGAGATCGACGCGCCCGCCCACGCACGAGCGTTCACAAAATACCGCCCAGACCTGGGTAACCCCAAGCTTCCCAAAAACCACCTTGACCTGCATAACCCGCAGACGCAGATGTTCGTGGATAGCGTTTGGAAGGAGTTCATTCCTTGGTTTCGGTCTCCCTGGGTGCACATCGGCGCGGATGAGTACAACGGTGGCCCTGGGAGCGCGCCGTTGTATAAGGCTTACATCAACGCAACCGCCGCGTTTGTGCGCAGCCAAGGCAAGCAGGTTCGCATGTGGGGCGGGCTGAAGACGGCCGGTAATTCAGACGGGGTAGATCGCAACATCGTCATCAATCTTTGGTATCCGGGCTATCACGATCCTATCGAGGCGGTCAAGGACGGCTACAACATTATCAACACCCAGGACGACCACCTCTACATCGTGCCTTTCGCGGGTTATTACTATCAATTCCTGGACACACGGAGCCTCTATTCCACCTGGATTCCAACGGCCTTCGACAAGGAAAAGCTCCCGGATCATGATCCCCACGTGCTTGGGGGAATGTTCGCGGTGTGGAACGATAAGGCCGGGTATCCATACAAGTTCGAAGACGTCCACGAACTCGTCCGTCCGGCAATGTCGACACTCGGAGAGATCCTTTGGTCGGGCCACCCGGCACGCGCTCGTTCGTATGACATTTTTGCTGCGGACGCCAATCGGCTCGGCAGCGGGCCGGGGGTGCGGATTGCGAAGCCCCAGGTTGTAAGAGAGCCAGGCGACTTGGCGTTCGGAAAACTCGGTTCTGCATCCGAAATGCAAACCGGCGACTTCGGCGTGCAGACGCTCTTTGACGGCCGCCCACCAACCCGCTGGATCGCAAGCGGCAAGAAACCGCAATGGGCGAGCGTCGATCTCGGCCGGATCGAATCTGTGTCGAAACTGGTCCTCCGCTGGGTTCCCCACTGCTTCGCGACAAGCTACCGGATCTCGACATCGGAAGACGGAGCGCGCTGGTCATCTCCCTTCCAGACTTTGGGCGGCAAGGGGGGCGTAGAAAGCATCCGATTTCCGACTGTGAATGCGCGATACGTGCGGCTCGACTGCCTTACGCCATGCGGATCGAGCAGCCCATACTCCCTGTTTTCTTTCGAGGTTTATCGCTAAAAGCTGGTTGGATTATCACCCTACCTGGTGTCGGGGAATACGACCCGTCTCCTCATCGGCGGGGATCTTGCGGCGCTTTTGAAGGCGTCAAGGACGTCGTACACTGAAGACTGTGATGAAGCTCTTCGTCAGGGTCTTACTCCTTTTCGGAGTCTCATGCGGATGTTCTGCGCAGAGTGAGCGGCCGACTTCCGGTCCCTTGCTGGAAAAGCCAGAGATGGCGAAGATGTTCAAGTGGTTTGATGGGCTCGACTTCGACGCGGTCCACACCGGGCAGTTTGTTAGGTTGAAGTCGAATAACATCGTCGATGATGACGCTCGCTACGAGTACGGATTCATAGTTTCGCCCACCAAGATCCTCACGCTCAATCTCAACCTCTCTCGGAAGACGCCTGATAAGCCGGGTTATGATTACTGGCGAGGTCCGTATTACCTGGACTTCAAGTCGTTCGAACCGGTGGATTTCGCGGCTTTTGCGAAAAGCCAACTACCGATCCTCTACGGAAAGGACGCGACGGACAAGCAGCGACTGGTTCAGGGGGACGTACAAGCGTTTGTGATGTCGCGGGCGTGTGCCGCTCGCGGGGTGCCGGAACTGGCCGAGAAGTACTTTGTGTGGGCTACGCAAAGCCGTTACAAAACCGACACGGCATTGGGAAAGCAGACTGTTGAGGTGACGGGTCCCCTGCCTAAAGGGCAAAGCGAAGAGGGGCGCGTTAACGGCGAGTGGGTTGACCTCTCGGGTTACAACAACATCGGGCACGACATCGCGAGAGGGCAATATGTAAGTGCCGTAGAGAGCCTCAGCGACATGCGGCTGACCTGGCAACAACGCCTTGAAGCATTTCAGAGGGTCCAGCGCCTTTTTGGCAACGTCGATGCCAAGGAACCTGCTTCCGAATACGTGCGGACACTCGCGAAAATGGCGGCGGAGGTTCCTCTGCCTGACGACTCAGCCCATGAAATCGACAGACTGATCCAACAACTGCCCAATGAGAATGCTCGCCAGATGATGAACCCCGGCAGCGCTCAAGTGTTCTCGCCGCCCCTGCCAGCAGGCGGATCGACATCGAGTACGACTACTGGACCGTGAATTGATGCAGGGTCCCCGTTACCTCAATGGTAATCGGCTGATGCGTATAAGTCGATTAACGGCGTCACGTTAAGCTTATTCTGAAACGTCCACGAAGTAGCGCCTGATTTTTTCGTATTCGGCAAGGACGTCCTCAAATTCTGGAAACGGCCCAAAGCAAAGCGCCGAGCACTGGGCCATATATCCTTCACCGAGTTGTCGGGCTAAATCTTGGTGGGGAAATAGAGCTCGAGAGTTGTTCAAATTCATGCATGCCGGTAGGCGCTGATCTGGGAAATACTTGGTTGTCAGTTCACGATAGCTTTGGCAGATCTCAATGTAATTGTGCTGCTCAAGCATCAGTTGGACGTCTTGTTGTTGGAGTAGCTGATACGTGTCGTAATAATGCCTAGCATAACTTCCGATCGGTTTATTTTCTTCGATCACGCCGCGCTCCACCTTGTCATGGAGCGCAAACATCTTCTCGATGAAGGTTCGCTTGTAATGCAGTAGTCGCATCGGAAACGTTCGGCAGTCCTCTCCAAGATCTTTGACTCCAGCTTCGTCAAGAACCTCGGCCAGAAGCGAGCGGATCTGGCGGACTTCGGTTGGGTAGGTCCCGCTTTGTATCCCGATTTCAAGAAGCACACTCGACTGAATGGGTCCACTTTCCGCGAAGGCCGAAGCATATTTGTGACGAGTCGACCTAGCAATGTTTGCGATGCTGGCAAATCGTTCTGGTTCCTCAAAGCCGCCGAATGAACTCACGTCAACAGCAACTTGCTTTAGCAGCCTGCCGGTTGCGTTTGAAGTTTCAGAAGGCTTAACGTAGAGATCGACATCTTCCGAAAATCGCGCGATGAGACCCCAACCCTTTGATAGGCTAGTTCCCCCCTTGAATATTGTGTGATGGCCGTGCTTCTGCGAGATTATCCGTAGCGCTTCGGTGACAAAGTAGTCCTTCTCGACGATGGCCGGGTTGGCAATTCCTTTCCGTTGTGCGGCAGTCTCGACCATCTCTCGGAAGTCATGACGTCTGTATAGGTCTATCGACATTGCCAATTCCTTGCGGTATCTATTGCTGCGAACGGACCGAACTCAAACTTCGATTGAGGATTCAAAGAAGCCTTGATGGATTTCAAGACATCAGGGGAGGCGTTCAAATGCTCAAGCATTGCTCCCAGAATGGCGCGACTTCGAGGCGGACCCGCTTTGGCGGCAGATATCAACCGGCTTAGGCTTCGAGTTAGGGTCAGTTTGCCGGGCTCATTGGAGCTTTCGGCAATCTTCCAAAGGTGGCCGAGCATTGCTCTTAACAACCTTTCGCTGGTCAACTCTGAATACTTACCCTTATCCCATACAACCTCAAGCCACGCACCCTCAACGGAGGTTAGAGGTAATTGCGCCAAGTCCTTTCGCTTGTAGAGTTTCGCTGCTCGAATGTGTGTTGGGATCGATCGACCC
>Ga0207024_10171_pt1 | contig 19086 bp, 21 predicted proteins | sample Alteio_BWMinCont_44_FD_153470 | JGI IMG/M metagenome (GOLD analysis project Ga0207024, IMG submission 153470) | Enriched cells from forest soil in Barre Woods Harvard Forest LTER site, Petersham, Massachusetts, United States -... | ecosystem: Environmental > Terrestrial > Soil > Temperate forest >...
AAAGCGACATCGGTGGATCCTAAAAATAAAAAAGTGATCTTGCAAGACCGAGAGATTCCCTACGATTATCTTATTATAGCGGTGGGAGCAATCAATTCTTACTACGGCCATGAAGAATGGTCCGGTTATGCTCCTGGGCTGAAAAACATCGAAGAAGCAATCCAAATTCGGCAACGGGTTCTCTTGGCTTACGAATTTGCAGAACGCGAGACAGACCCAGAGCGCCAGCAAGCATGGCTTAATTTTATTATCGTGGGCGGCGGTCCCACCGGCGTTGAATTGGCGGGCGCTTATGCGGAGATTTCACGCCATACGCTATCCAAAGATTTTCGAAATATTCGGCCTGAAAAAGCGAAAATAGTTCTCCTTCAAGGGAATGAACGGATTCTTCCCTCCTTTTCGGAAAAACTCTCCAAGAAGGCAAAAGAAAAATTGGAGTCTCTCGGCGTTATTATTCGCACCGGCTCAAAAGTCACCGGCGTCGATGCGGAAGGCGTGTGGATTGGCAAGGAACGGATCCAATCACGCACCCTCATTTGGGCGGCGGGTGTTCAGGCTTCTCCGCTTGGCAAATCCCTCGGTGTTGCGCTTCATCCAGATGGACGCGTTCCGGTAAAACCGGATCTCACGGTGGACGGTTACCCCGAAGTGTTTGTTATCGGAGATTTGGCGGCTTTTACACAGGATGGAAAAATGGTTCCAGGAGTTGCGCCTGCGGCGATTCAAGAAGGAGAACATGCGGCACAAAACATTGTCAGGAGATTAAAGGGGAAACCGTATAAGAAGTTTCGCTATGTGGATAAAGGAATGCTCGCTGCCATCGGACGCACCACCGCCGTCGCTGATCTTCCATTCTTCAAAATTTCAGGCTTTATGGCATGGCTTGCGTGGCTTTTTGTTCATATTTTTTTACTTGATTGGATTTAGAAACCGATTTCTTGTTCTTTTTGAATGGGCTTGGGTCTATTTTACGTATGAGCGTGGAGCACGGCTCATTTCTGATGAAGTTGACGAGATCATACCTTTTCGTGGAGAATAGTTTTAGGGAATAGTGAATCTGCTTTCATTGGGTCAGGTTGGTCAGCCAACCAGTTGACAAGTCGACTCAAGTAGTATAAAATAGGATCAAGAAGGTCATCTTGGAGGATTCTATCTGCGATTTATTTACACAAATCATGCTCATTTGCGGATGAAACAACGTGGAATCTCCAACCGAATGGCTGAATCGACTTGTTTAGATGCAGATAAGATTATCGAGGGCAAAGGAGATAGCGAGATTGCAATCAAGCGTTTCTCGAATATCAGGATCCTTGTAACCTTTGAAGCGTTAAAACGAAAAGAAAAAACCATTAAAATTATCAGTGTACGAAAGGAAAAATGGTGAGGCGTTTATGAAAATTGATTTTGACCAAGAAGCGGATGCGCTTTACATCACACTTCGACCAATTCAAGAAGGCGAAGTGGAAACGACTGAAGAGCTCAATGAAGGCGTTTATCTTGATTACGACAAACACCATAAACCCCTTGGACTTGAAATTCTTGGAATCAGCAAAATGAAACCGGGAGAATTTCACAACCTCTCCGCGCTGGCCGGTTCGCTACACGCATTTATGACCGTCGGAGAAGTGGCCAATCTCCTGCGAGCCGACGAAGAAACAATTCGACGAAAAATCAAACGAAAAGAACTTCCGGCCATTAACCTCGGCGGCCGCGCCGGCTATCGCATCGACAGCTCAAAACTTATGGAACTCATCGGATGAAGATTTTTCTATGAATCCAGTTGGATTTATTTTATCCGGCATAGCAATGGGTGTACTATTTCTTGTCTTTATCGCAAGCCCTATTTTCATGATTTTTCCCGTGATACCCATGAAGGTGATAAAAAAACTTTCCTGGTATTCTTATCCTATCCTCCTCTTGTTGGCAGTCTTATCATTCCTTCTCTCGTTCGGAGTAGGAATGTCCATGGCAGAAAGTTCCAGCCCCTACCCTAGGCATCTTCCGGTTTATCTTTCTTTTTTAGATCCAGGCAAGTCATTTTTATCTTGTTGTTTTTATTACTTGATTACCGCTTCGATTTCACTTGTGCTGCAGCGCCTCTGGCGATTTAGGCTCGACCTTCTCTCCGCGGCTCTCAGTACGGCATTATTCGCTCCCTTCGTGATAATAGAGATCTTGGCCTGGGAACATGGCAAGTCATTATTGCCAAGCATCCATTTTTAGAGCGGGGCTTATTTTCTTACTGAGTTCGTCCGCCACAAACCGCCTGCCGGCTTCTTTCAAGTGCTCGTTCGGATACGGGTTCCAATCAAAGTCTTCATGTTTAACATCAAGAGATAGATCGAGCAAATCGAGCTGCTCTTTGCGCAGGACCATCCGGATAAACGCCACGTTTTCTTGAATTTGATCTTGAAAGCGTTTCCCGAGCGATTGCGACCCCGCGTCAACGTCAACTGGCGAAACGTAAAAAATTGTCCGGGTGTTTTTCCCGGAAAGAAGTCGAACAAGGGCTGCTATCGATTTTATCTTTCGATTGTCCCCGGTAAGTTTTTCCATATAATCTAGAATAAAATGGTTTTGTAAGGCTTGTTCTGGAGTAATTGAGGCATCAGACCGTTGAAAATCTTTGACTTTGCCCACACGGGTTGTCCCATCCAAAACTTCCGCATTCTCGTAGTCTTGCTGAGAGATTGGCGCGAGATTAATGACTCGAAAAACCATAAGCGGTTTCAAGAAAATGTCTATCAGAAATGGCTTCGGCGCAATGAGGGTCCTTTCTTCCACGAATTGATACTGCGGCCTTTTGTCCCAACCGACCGAGAAGCTTCGTAGATTAATGGGAATGATGATGCATTTAGGCCACCGGCCACTGCGAGAAATCCGTTGTACATACGCCAAAAAGACATCAGCGCTGTACCCTGGATAGGAAATAGAAGTCACGTTCGAATCCGGTATTTTCACTTGAAGCATTTGGGGAATAGTTTTTTTATCTTTATCCTCAAGACGGTTGAATCTAACGGTGCTGTCACCGAAGAAAATCACCTCATTTTTCTTCTCCAGTGCCTGACGGAGCAAATCGGAATTTGGAAAGTGCTGCAGCGTGTACCCAAGGTAATAGGGCACATAAAACAGCTTATATAAAACGAATTGGGCAAGAAAAAGCAAGGTTATAAAAAGCGCCGTTTTTCCAAAAAAATAGTTTCATCGTTTTAAAATTGAAAGTAGATAAAAGGAATCCTTCGCTCCACCCCGAGATTCATAATCGCCAGGGTTAGGGCTAGATAAGCTCCCCATCTTACCGGGATGGACATTCCAGACAACAAATTTCTCACAGAAGATCGTCTCTGAATAAGCTGCACCGTTTCTAAGGTGACCAACAGAACCGCGATGATTAAGACGGTGTCGAACGGAAGACCCATTTCGGCGAGAGTCGAGGTTGTTGCTCTAAAATTCAAAAAGTTGCCTAGAAAATCTCCGATATCTGTGAACAGATGGGTGACGATGTAGAGCGCCGTGTGAAAACTGTCTGCCCTGAAAAAAATCCACGCAAACGTTACGAGAGAAAAAGTGATGAAGACCCGCATCCATCGATAAGTCACATTGAAAGCTGAAATTTTATAATGTTGCAATCCATGTTCCACGGCAACATAGCCTCCGTGGAGAAGCCCCCAAATGGCGAAAGTCCAATTAGCACCATGCCAAAGCCCGCTTAAAAAGAAAACAACAAACAAATTCAGGATGACTCGAATCCTGGGAACGCGATTACCTCCTAAGGGAATGTAAACGTAATCCCTAAACCAACTGGAAAGAGAGATGTGCCATCTTCGCCAGAATTCGATGAGTGACTTGCTATAATAAGGACGATTAAAGTTATTGACTAACTCAAACCCCATCACTTCTCCCGCACCCACGGCAATGTCTGAATATCCCGAGAAGTCGCAGTAAATTTGGTAAGCAAATAATACGGTTGCAAGGATGAACTGAATGCCTTTAAATCGCATGGGATGAGAGAAAACTAGCTGGACCGGAAGAGCCAGCCGATCGGCAATGGCGACTTTTTTGAACATTCCCCACGCCATAAGCTTTAATCCATCCGTGACTCTTTTATACTCGAACGAGTGAGATCGCCGAAATTGCGGAAGCATATGGCCGGCCCTTTCAATGGGTCCGGCCACGAGTTGAGGATAAAACATAATGTATAAAGCAAAAATGCCCAAATTCTTCTCCGCCTTTTGTTTTCCTGAATAGATGTCAATCGTGTAGCTCATCCCTTGAAAGGTATGAAACGACAATCCAATCGGGAGAAGGATAGCGAGGTAGCGCACCGGGTAGTTCCAATCGATGAAGTGGGCAAACGAAGCCAGGCTGACATTTAAAAAATTGTAATATTTAAAAAAAGCAAGAATGGCCAAATTGGAAGTCAGGCTGATGATAAGATAGGTTTTACGAAGTTTCCCTGAACTTTGCCCAATCGCAAGGCCTATGCAATAATCAACGAGTATCGTAAAGAGGAGAATCAATATATAAATAGGAATGAGGGCCATGTAAAATACGCAGCTTGCGGCAAGGAGTAAAATCCAGCGCAAGCGCTGTGGGAGCAAGAAATAAAGAGACGTGACTACGGGGAAAAAGACTAGGAACTGCCAAGAATTAAAGAGCATCCCCGTTTAACCCCATCATCTATAAGCATGGATATTAGAGCAAGATGAACATTTATCCTGGGTGAACCCGATGAACTTACATATTGCACTAGCCTTTGAGGCGATGGAGCGCCACCCCAAGCTGGCCCGGTACGTTTGCCGTTCCATATCGCTGCCTTTAAGCTCAAGAGAACTTCGGATCAGTGAAGATCGCTTCACCTTGAGCTTGCTTAAATTAGAACCCCCAAAAGTTGTTTGGTCACAGCACTTGGAAGAAAACCAGCTTCGCTCGGATCCCCATACAGAAAAAGCTATTCCAACCCTCGATACGGAAGACTTCTATGCTTCAACCCCTTTGGTTTCCGAGGATCACAAAAGTATCGCGATAGGAACTTGGAGAAAGCGTGTCTGCATTTACAATCTTGAAACCGGCAAGCTGGAACATCTTTTGCTGCCCGGGGTTCTTTCGAAAAGCCCAGCACCTTACGATGTTTTCCCATTCCTGTTTTCTCGTCAGGAAAACAGGCTCGGCATTTTAGCCTTGGGTCGTGAATATCGACGGCAAATCTATGACTTGGAAACGCACGCCTTGATGGAAGACCGTGTCATCGACACAGCCGATATTCCGTAATTCTTATCAACCATAATCGACTCGCCAAATTCTTGCCAATTTATCGGCTGTCTCAAAGAGAGGCTCCAAATCATCCCGCCGATGGGGAGAGCCCACAACCTGGCCAGCCAATTTCATCGCTGTAGCAAAGGGGTCTCGCCTGGACCCCATCCGCTCATATCTCCCTTCACCTTCGATGACAACACGCAACGTTCTCTCCCATCGTTGATTCGCATCGGCGAAATTCCAAAAGGGCTCACACTCAACTTTTTGACCCGAATATTGATGAAAGAATTTTTGAATTCTTTTCCAACTCGAAGATCTTGCCCGCTTAACTTCACCAAAGCGCTCCACCTCCGTAACGACTACGGCTTTGGCCTTCGGTTTCAATAATGCCGCTTCGTAAATTAAGACGGCTAGCGGATCCCGGCAATACGAAACCGCACTATAAACATCGGTAACAAACTTAGCTCGTTTCAGATAACAGCTATAGAGAATAAGATCTTCAGGAAGTTTGGCGTGAAACATCCAGATATTCGGGAGATGTTTAAAAGGATGAGAAAGTGTTTCCGGGACGGCCTCATACTGAGGATACCGGTGTAAATTCACACCCGCCACCTCAAGGGTTTTATCTTTGGCTACCTTTTGCGCCGCCAGGGCGTCGCCGCATCCCACATCAATCCAGATATCGCCACTTTGTAACACCTTTTTGATGTTATATTGGATCAGTTGTTTATAACGTTTATATTTACGACTGGGCCAAACCGGAGTAATCATATCAGGCTCACGTTCCCGGAGGCCTTGTTTGACGGCTTGCACGTACCGGGTGAGAGTTGTATCCCCTCCCGATTGTTGAATCAACACCTCCATTTGAGGTTTTCCACTTTTACCTGTTTTGGATCGAAAGGTGGCATCCAAAATGTCCGCATGCCATTCATCGGGGATTAACCGGACCGTTTGTTCGGCATGCAATCGCTCGCGAAATTTGCTTGTCAGATCATCCAGGGTAACCTGCCCGGATTCTTTGATTAAGCCTTTAAAGTCCTCATAAGGGATAGGTCGTTCCAGCCCGTCAAGACAAATAGGAATATCAACTCCGGGAACATAAAAGGGAGCGGAGGCCACTTTAACCACAGGGAAACGGTAAGGGATAGCCTCACACTGGATCGGAAGGACATCGTATTGTACGACATACGCATTGGTTTTCACAAATCGCACCCTCATTATACCAGAGGACTTGTCTTTAATCGATTAAAGACAAGTTAAAATCATGATTTTAATTCGATAAATCGGGGTAAAAAAAGGGGTAACCTGTTGACGGATCAAATGTAAAATCCAATGAACCCAAAACCTGAACAATCTTTTCTAGAAGAGTCCTTGAAGCGTGCTGAAGCGGCATTGCAACAAAGCGAGTTGAAAGCGGAAAGCCTTCTGCAAGCGATTCCCGACATGATTATTCACGTCAATCATGATGGCGTTGTGCTTGCCATCAAATTGGCGGATGAATTTCCGCTTACGATTCCGGACGAACAGATCCGCGGACGAAATATTACCGATCTTTTTTCTCCTGAAATTGCCCATCATTATTTGGATGCTGTCGAAGACGCTCTCTCCACGCAAGAACGTCAGACCTTCGAGCACCCTCTGGTTGTCAAAGGCCGCGAAAAACATTTTGAAATCCGGATTTTCCCGGTCAACGCGGACCAAGCGCTTCTCATGGTTCGGGACATCACCGATTACAAAAAAGTGGAAACCATGAAAGTGGAATTGGTCAGTTTTGCCTCCCACCAGTTGAGAACCCCGGTCGCCGAAATCAATGGGTTGGCGAATAACCTTCTGCAAGATCTTGCCGGAAAATTGAATCCGCGGCAAAGAAAATACGTTCAATTTATCGAAGAAATAAGCGTTCGAAACCTTAAACTCATCAATGATTTATTAAATGTTTCAAAAATTGAAGGGGGCGCTCTTGCCGTTTCGATTGAACCGGTGAATTTATCTGAAATACTTAATTTAGCGCTGCGAAACATCTCGGTTTCGAAAAAAGATCTTGTCCTAAAGCGGAAAGAAACAGAACGCAAGATTCTGGTCTTGGCCGATTTGGGAAAAAGCGTGGAAGCGCTTCGAAACGTTATCCTGAATGCCCTTCGATTTACAATGAAAGGAACGATTACCGTAAGCACGCATCGTGAAGGCCAATTCGGTATGATTAAAGTGACGGACACCGGGCCGGGCATTTCCGACGTGGTACTCTCAAAGCTTTTTACAAAAGAGATTATTCTAAGCGCCAACCCTACCGCTACCGGCGAAGGGACCGGGCTTGGACTTTACATTGCAAAAAAATTCATGGATTTACAGCGCGGCGATTTGAAAGTTAATTCCACAGAAGGAAAAGGCAGCACATTTACATTTTCATTTCCGCTTTATACAAAATAAAGCAGTTCTAGAAAAAAACGCAATCTATATGACGATACAAAATGTAGGCATTCTTAATTTCGGTGGAGTCGGCGAGCCCCCTTGGTGGGGAGAAGCTTGCCGCGAAAAGGCAGTTTACGGATTTCGAAGGCTCTTAAATGGCCGTTCCGCCGTTTCAGCAGTTTGCAAAACCATTACCTTGATGGAAGACTCCGGTCTTTTTAATGCGGGCATTGGATCCGCCCTTCATGAAGATGGAAGCGTACTCATGGATGCCGGGATCATGGATTCCAAATTTTCCGCGGGTCGAGACGAAGGTGGGCATTCCGGAGGCGTTATTCACGTCTCAAAAGTCCAGAATCCAATTCTTCTGGCAAGACGAGTTATGGCCACTCCTTATAAGATGTTGGCCGGTAAAGGGGCTGATAACTTCGCGGAATTCTGTACCATGAAGAATCGTATTCAACCCTCGGAGTGGGCGAAAATTCGTTATGACGAAATGAGAAACGGGGGTGGCGCGTTTTACCTAAAGCCACCCTCAATGCGGAGTAAAGTTGCTCCAGGCCCCTCACCCGACACCATCGGGGTTGTGGCCCGGGGACAAAACGGAGACTTCGCGGCGGGAGTATCAACCGGCGGCTTCGCATGCGCGATCGGCAGGGTCGGAGATGCTGCGATACCGGGAATAGGTTATTTTGCAGGCCCGAAGGGCGCGGTGGCAGTGACCGGACTCGGCGAATTTATCATGGAAAATTTTGTAGCTTTAAGCGTGTATAGACTTCTTGCAAGTTATGCTCCTCAAGAAGCCTGCGACCTCGCGAGACAAAAATTCGGGCGCCCGGATATCCCGGTGGGAATTATTGCCATTAGTGAAAAAGGCGCCGGGGTTATTCCGCACGACATGCCTCATGCTATCCTTTTAGAAAAAAAATCCTAGGTTATGATTTGACTTTATCAATCAATTCCCAAATCAATTTAAACCAAATTCGCATAGCTTCCGCAATGCGCTCATTGATAATGACGGTTAAGGTGACATCCTCGTCTAGGGCCGTTATGTTTCCCTTTGAAAAAATGACAATATGATCGCCGAAAATGTCAATCACAGAAGGCGATGAAAAACGTTTCGGCAAAACTTTAGATCGGGTAGACAGTCGTTCGGTAAGCGTCTTATACCGTTCACCTACTTCATGATCCCAAAGGACATTAAATTGAATCTTTTTTTTCTGCGCCTCCCGGGTAAACTCTTCCAAAAATCCGGTTAATCTTGAATCGGTCCAAAGCCCTTTTCCACCGATGGTATACATCGGCTCCCCAAGGCGAATAACATCCCGCATTTCATTTTTATACGCTTCCAATCCCTGATAAATAAAAACCTCTTCTTGTGATGCTTTTCGGTCGTACATCCCCAGTAATTTTGGCATTAAAGCGGAGAGCATTCGTTTTTTTTCGTCAAGAATTTCTTCCAGCTTATGAGGATCGACGGCTTGATAAAGGCGATCTCTTTTTTGTAAAATCTCAAAGACCAAACCTTTTTCCAAAAGCCGTTTTAACGAATCATAGACATTCCGCCGGTGAATCTTGGATTTGTTAACAATTTCCGCAACCGTAGAATCCCCTTCCTGAAGAAGGGTTTCATAAATTTTAGCTTCGTTCTTTGCAAGGCCTAATGACTTCCACAAATCTTCAGACATGCGAACTCCTCATCGTATGGTGATCGCGATCACCCTGTTGTCATCTTTGCCACTTGTTTCATCTATGCTAAGATACCACTATAAACAGAAAATTTACAGGAGAGGATGATTGGCTGTGAATACTTTGACAAAAAACTTAGATTTGCCTTCGATTCCATTAAAGAAATCGACCATTGAAAACACTCAAGCACTTGATCAAGCATGCAAACTTTACTATGAGGATGTCCTGACACGTTTTTTTAATGCAATCCGGAAGCGAGATTTAAAGACGGTTTATCAGTTGTCTGACAATCAAAAACTCATCAACGCACGCTCTATAAACGGTACGACGCCGTTACTCCTGGCCACCACAACAAACAATCCCGCCATGGTGGAGCTCCTTTTAGGGTCAAACGCAGATGCCTCCTTAAGAAATCGGCGTGGTGAAACTCCTTTATTAAGAGCTGCTTTCTGGGGTTATATTCAGGTTGCGGAACTCCTCATTCAAAAAGGGAACGCTGATGTCAATGAGACCAGTCCTTTGGGATGGACCCCACTCCATAAGGCCGCTTTTCAAGGACGAACGGATATGGTAAAATTATTGCTCCAATATGGCGCTGATCCTACACCCATTGTAGAAACAATTGACGGCGGTTTTACTCCTTTAAAGCTGGCTCATTGGCACCGGCGGGATCAAACAGCTCGCCTTTTGCGAAAACACGGGATATCATCGTAGCGTACGACTTGGATAATCGACTCCCCATATTTTTGCCCGTTTACTGCGGCTTTGCCAAAGCGGAGTTTCACTGTATTTAGGAGGGCCAAAACACTCTTTCGCCCAGTCGAAACCCACAGCCCAAGGCCAACGTTTACGTAAGATTGGCTCGTACCGGCCTTCCCCCTTTATCTTGATCCTCAAGGCTTTTTCGTAACATTGATTAGCATCCCCCCAAGTTTTGAAAGTGCTAAAAGTCACCCTTTGTCCTGAATAAAGATTAAAAAATTTGGAGATCCAGGGCCACGTGGAAGGATGAAATCGCTCGGGTTCCGTTACCGCCACTCCAAGACCATCTTTTCGAATTAAAAGGGAAAGATAGAGCAAGGCGTCAATCGGGTTCGAGCAATAAGAAATAGCACCATAAATGTCTAAGGCATAGCGAGCTCTTCTTCCCGCGATGGCATAAAGAATCGGATTGTTGGGAACCCGATTCTTAAACGAGTAGATAGGAACCGGAGGTCCTTCAATAGCCATATGTATAGGATCTTGTAAGCGGGTTTCTTCCCGGTCAATATTTACAGCAATGACATTACCGCCCCGGAGGGTCAGCGCCTCGGCGGCTATCCCCTTTCCGCATCCCACGTCAATGACAATATCCCACAGATCCAATTTGCTTCGAATTGACTCGCCAGTCAGCTCCTCATAACGTTGAATCGGTCTGTCTCGCGGATAATCGGGAGGTGACTGTGTGACCGTGGTCGCCCTGAAGCCCTTTTCAATGGCTTCCAAAAAACGATAGAGTGGCGTGTTTGGACCTCTTGCATGAAGGTCAACGTGGATTGACGAGTGTCCACGCTTATGCTCGTGGCGGGAAAAAATGGCGTTTTGAATCTGCGGATAAAAAGGGTCCCCCTCAATAACAAGTGTTCCATCCCGATGAACAAGCTTTTCCTGAAGCTGTTCTAAATCCGCTTCTCCACCCAATTCCTTCAGTGCCAATGAAAAATTTTGATGTGGAACCGGAATAACAAATCTCTCGGAATATTGTTGATGCGCAATCCCTACAAAGAGATCAAGACCCTCCTGATACTGCTTACTACTAAGATCGAGCTTAATAATAGCAGAGGGAACCGCTTGACTCGGTTCGATCTTCCCTCGAACCACCAAGAAATGGTTGTGCGAATCGGGAGAGAGAGGAAATGGAAAAATAGATTGTGTACGATCCAGAATCATGGGAATACTCCTATTAGGTTCTTTATTAGACAGTCAAGGAGGTTTTCATGCTAAAACAAGAAGGTTTTAGAAAAAACGGAGCCCAGGAATTTGTCAAAGAATATAATGAATCCCCGGTTGAGGAAGAAATAAGGCCCGCACCACGAGAATTGCCAAAAGAAATTAAAAGCAATGGAAAGTACATAAAAAAAGAGTTTGATCGGACAAAAAACGAGCCCACTAGCATGCAATAAGTTTACCCGCAAGGAAAAGATTAAATTTTTCTCGAAACATAGCGTATGAGAAAAATTATTATTGGTCTTTTTTCCATTTTGATTTTGGTGGGTGCCGTTTGGGCGGTGGAATCTCACTCTATGATTCAACCCCAGTTTGATGACGCGCGATCGTTTTCGGAAGATTTAGCCGCGGTGAAAATCGGAGGAAAATGGGGCTTTATCAGCCCGGATGGAAAAATCGTGATCAATCCGAAGTTTGACGGGGTCGAGAAATTTTCAGAGGGTTTAGCTCCCGTCTGGTCCGGCGATCTTTTCGGCGGAAAGTGGGGCTTTATTTCGAAGACAGGTGACTATGTTATCTCAGCGCAATTTGCAGAGGCCCGGCCCTTTTCCGAATCGCTGGCGGCAGTTCGAATCGGAGGGAAATGGGGATTCATCGACCATACAGGCCACATGGTGATTAATCCGCAATACGATAAGGCCAAAGATTTCTCCGAAGGGCTTGCCCCGGTGTGGACAGGCGGAATCTTCGGCGGGAAATGGGGCTTTATCTCAAAACCATAATCCGCAAAACGTGGAAAACCGCCGGAGTGCCTTGGAATTTAACGATGAATTTAACGAAGCGGTTCATTTATTAGAGAAAACAAACCATAATCTTTTCCTGACCGGGAAAGCCGGCACGGGTAAATCAACCTTACTGGATCATTTCAGGAACACCACTCAAAAAAAAATTGCGGTACTAGCACCCACCGGCGTGGCGGCCGTCAACATCCTCGGTCAAACCATTCATTCTTTTTTTCGTTTCAGTCCCGGCGTTTCGATGGGAGAAATTCCAAAAATCGTCGGTCAATACCCGGACAAACTTTTAATTCTTAAATTAGATACACTCATCATTGATGAGATTTCGATGGTTCGGGCTGATTTGCTCGACTGTGTCGATCTGTTCTTAAGAACACTGACCAAGAAACCGTTTCCATTCGGCGGAATTCAAATGGCCTTTATCGGCGATCTCTATCAGCTTCCCCCGGTGGTGGTTGGAAAAGAGAAAGAGGCGCTGGCGGGCAGATACAACAGCCCTTTCTTCTTTGATGCCGAGGTTATGAAAGAACTGACCTCCGCCAAATCGACGCGTCCCATTCACTTGATTGAACTCGAAAAAATTTACCGCCAACAGGACGATGAATTCATTCACTTGCTGAACAGCGTTCGAAACAATTCAATTACGGACGAACAGCTCGTTTCTTTGAACCGGCGTGTCGTTCCTGTTCCGGAAGAAGCAGTCGACCATTTCATCTATTTAACCTCGACGAACCAACAGGCGGGTGAAATCAACCGGACTAACCTTGAACGGCTTCCCGCGCCGTTGCAGCGGTTTGACGGAACGATTGCAGGCTCTTTTGAAGAAAAGAGTCTTCCAAATGAGCAAGAACTTTACTTGAAACGGGATGCCCGAGTTATGCTTCTAAACAACGATTCCTACGGGCGATGGGTAAACGGGACGCTCGGCACGATTCGAAAGATTAAACCTGAAGAGATCAGTGTGACGTTAGACGAGGGCGAAACCGTGGAAGTCGAGCCGCTAACCTGGAAACTTTTTCGTATGAAGTATAACGAGGCCGCCTTGTCGATTGAAAACGAAGAGATCGGATCATTTACGCAATTCCCGTTGAAGTTGGCGTGGGCAATCACGATTCATAAAAGTCAGGGAAAAACGTTTGACAGGGTTATTGTCGACATCGGCCGGGGGACGTTTGCGCATGGTCAAATGTACGTGGCGTTAAGCCGATGCCGTAGTTTTGAAGGGATGATTTTAAAGAAACCGGTCGAGAAACGGCATTTAATTATGGATCGAAGGGTTATCCGGTTTCTTACGCAACTCCAATACAAACTTTCCGAGAAAGACGTTCCCCTCAAAGAAAAAATGAAACAAATTCATGTGGCGATCGAACAGAAGAAAAAATTGAAAATTGTTTACTTAAAAGGGTCGGACGAAAAATCACGACGCACAATTCTTCCCTTAAGTATCAGCGAGATGGAGTATTTGGGATACCCGTTCACCGGATTGCAAGCGCACTGCTTCAGCCGCAATGCCGTGCGCGTCTTTCGCATGGAACGGATCCTCAAGATCGAAGAGGAAGCGTGAGCAGGTGACACAAGTGGTCGCGGTGGCGGACGGTCCGCAATTTTTCCCGTACGCCGGTCGGTTTTACCGTAGGTTTGTGACAAGTCAAGACCGCTCAATTATTTGCCTGAATGTCGTTGCATCGCATGGACGTAGCTTTTTAAGACGGCGTTCATACGGGTTTGATAGCCTGGCCCTTGACGCTTAAACCACTGAACGACATCGCTGTCCAACCGGACTGACATTGGAATTTTGCTTTCCGGAAATACAATCTTTGCTTTTGACCAAAATTTTTCATCGGTTTCCGGTATGTCCGAGTAGTCGATGTCTCGATCGCTACCATGAAGCAAGCCCTTCCAATTCGTCCTACTTTTAAGTTTTTTCGATTTCTTTTTCATAAATTCTCCTTTCGCGCCGATTGGCTCTTCTTATTGAAATGATACGCATTCGTTTGCCGCGAATCGTGTAGACCGATGAATGCTTCCCCAAGTTTTCCTAATGCTGTACAGCGTTCTTCACTGTAATGAAAGCGATGATCCGGTCGAAAAAGCATCGGCTGATCAAAAATGCGATATGCATCAATAAAATCAATTCCATGATTGGCGATATTGGTTTCTTGCTTTTGCTCATCCCATTCAAGCTCCACAGTCTTAGTATATACGTTTTGTAGTTACTTGTCAATGCGTGCAGGGAAAAACAAGAGATTCTTTGAAATTTAAAAAAATGAATCGGGGGATGCGAACTTTAGCGCTGGCGATATTGTTGCCGGCGTTTTTTGTTTCGTGCACGAAAAGCGGCGTGCTCACCGGAAGTTCCGCGCAGCCGGGTTCTTACGGCAATTCGATCAACGGTTCGGTGAACGGCGGACTTGCCGGCGTCGCAGGCGCGACGATCAATTTAATGATCCCCGGGAACGCCGCCCCATTGGCCACCGGGACCACCGCTTCCGATGGATCGTTTAATCTTGTCTTCACAAATCCAGGGGGAAACAGCCTTCTCTATCTTGCCGCCACCGGCGGGAACGCCGGCGGTGGAATCAATTCAAATAACCAATTTTTGTCGATTGCGGGAACGACCGCCGCGCCGATCACCGGCCAGCGTATCAATGAAATAACCACCGCGGCTACGGAACTTCTTGCGATGAACTTCGGATACTTGCAAGATACAAATGGAACGATTACCTTGAAAGCGCCGAACAGCGCCACAACCGCCAACAACATGATCGCACGATACAATGAAATGATTGCATCCGCAAACTTAAACACCGCCGACACCAACTTAAGCGCGTCAGCGAAGAATGGATTGAGCACGATAGCTGACGCATTCGCATCCTGCATTGAATCGCCGTCAAAATGTTCAACGTTGTTTACAACGGCGACAACCTCAGCCGGAGTTTCCGCCGTTAGCCTATTGGAATCCGGGTTTAACGCACTCAGCAATAGCGCCAATACCGCAAGCGGTTTGTACACGATCGCCTTTCCGCTGAATTCCAACACCGGATTTACATTGACATCGGCCTCATTGCCCGGAGGATTTACCTTTAACAATCCCCTTCCGGCAACGAAGAACACTTATTCCGGATTCAGCACACCACAGGGAATCGCCATCGACGGTTCCGGAAATGCTTGGATAACCAATACCGGCGCTGCTAATGTCATCAAGCTTTCCCCATCGGGCGCGGTCTTGGGAACCTTTTCCGTCGGAACTACCCCACGTTATGATGCGATTGATGCGGGGGGAAACGTTTGGATCGCCAATAATGGAAGCGCCAATGTGACGGAGCTTTCTTCAGCGGGAACAACGGTTGGAACGTTTTCAGCCGGAACCAATCCACAAGCCCTTATTATTGATCCCTCCGGGAATGTTTGGGTAACGAACAATAACGCCAGCGGCACCGTCACCGAGCTCAACGCATCGGGATCCACAATTGGAACCTTTACGGTAGGTTCGAATCCAATCGGCATTGCGATTGATGCCTCCAGAAATGCTTGGGTGGCCAACAACAGCAACAACAATGTAACGGAACTTTCCTCAACCGGAACAACAATTGGAACGTTTACGGTAGGATCCGGACCTTTTGGACTCACCATCGATCAAAATGGAAATGTATGGGTGGCAAACAATAGCACGACAACCGTCACCGAACTGAATTCATCCGGCTCCACGGTCGGAACATTTTCGACCGGCGGAGCTGGACGTAATCCGGTTATCGATGGATCTGGAAATGTCTGGGTCACTGCCGGCAATGTTGTGGAACTTTCTCCATCTGGAATAAACCTGGGAAGCATTTCAGTCGGTTCACTCCCAATCGGCATTGCAGTTGATACGGCGGGAAACGTTTGGGCAGCGAATTTCACAGGCAATACTGTCAGCCAAATTCAAGGGATCGCCCCCGGCCCCCAATTCTTTCCCTACTCCGGTCCGATATTCCCATAATGAATCAAAGACTGAAAATTCTGCGGACGTCGGTTGCGTTTGTTCTCGGTTTTTCATTAGCGTTCACTCTGCTTGGCGCATCCGCCACGGAGATCGGAAAATTTCTGTTTCATAATAAGATTCTCTTTGCGAAAATCGCAGGTGTCATCATTATTATCCTTGGACTCCACATGACCGGACTTTTCAGAATCCCGTTTTTATATCAGGAAAAACGGATTCAAGTTTCGCGGAAACCGCCGGGAATGTTCGGGGCGTTTATCCTTGGATTGGCGTTTGCGTTTGGATGGACCCCCTGCATCGGACCGTTTCTTGGGGCGACGCTGGCACTGGCGGCAGAAAAAACAAACCGCATTTTCCGGAATGGCGCTTTTGTTTGCGTTTTCACTAGGACTTGGCCTTCCGTTTCTTGTTGCGGCGTTCGCGGTGAATGCTTTTCTCGGTGCGTTTCAACGGATAAAACACTGGTTTCATCTCATTGAAATCACCGGGGGAGTCCTTTTGATGATCATCGGAATCATGCTTCTGACCGGCAGTTTCACGCACTTGGCGCGCTTGTCGTCCGCTCTTCCCGAAATCGCTATCGGTCCATCGGGCGACAATCTTTCATTTATCTCCGCGTTTATCGCCGGACTCTTGGCGTTTCTTTCTCCTTGTGTTCTGCCTTTGATACCAGGATATCTGTCCTACATCTCGGGAATTAGTTTACAAGATCTGAAAGGTGAGGTGTAAGGCCATGAAAAGAAAATTTGTCCTTTGGCTGTTGATTTTTTTGTCGTTTGGATCGGGACTGCTTTGGGGAAAGTCCAAACAAGTTCTTCTTTATGAGCCTTCCCTGAAAAAAGCCGTGTGGATGGATCTTATCGAGAAAACGGATGCCGAATGGAAAACGATTTTAACGCCGATTCAATATTACATCATGCGCGAAAAAGGGACGGAGCGGCCCTTCACCGGCGAGTACGATCATTTCTACAAAAAAGGGATCTATCGGTGCGCGGCCTGCAAAACCGCGCTTTACTCCTCCGATACGAAATTCGATTCCGGCACCGGATGGCCAAGTTTCTGGGCCCCGATTGCCAAGGGCAATGTCGTGTACAAAACCGACAACGATTTGCTTGAAACCCGAACCGAAGTCCTATGTCCGCGCTGTGGCGCTCACCTCGGCCACGTCTTCAACGACGGGCCGAAACCGACCGGCCTTCGTTACTGTATGAACTCCGCCGCCCTTACTTTCGAACCTACCCAACACTAAAAAAGCTTGCCTTAACGAATAAAACGAATGGGGCAAATGCCAAGCGATGCGAGAGGACCAAACTCTTTACGATCCGAGGTAACGACTTCAGCTTTAAGTTCTTTTGCTAAAACGATGCAAAAACAATCCGCCAAAGAAATTCGTCCTCGCGCTTTTAACGCTCCCGCCCTTTGCCAGAATTTGATTCCCAGATCTCGTCGCTCGATCACGCCATCGGCTTTTAAAAGTGAAATAGCCGACTTCGCATAAATTAATCCCGTGCGCGTAGCAAGTTGACCCCTTATTAGAAAGAATCTCCGCCACAATTTTTGCGCCTGGTTCTCCAGTAAGATAGGCAATCATAGCCGAAGAGTCGAGAACAAAAATCAACGCTTGGAGCGCCTGTTTTCTCGATCAATCTCGTCTTGTTTTGACCGCATGAAATCTTTGGAACCGCCAATGATACCCGCAAGTTTTCCCATGCCTACCAGCGATTTTTTTTGTGTAAATGAGTTGTTTTTTTGGGTTGGCTGGCCTTTAAAATATCCAAGGTAACTTCAATGAAATCCCCCGGCTTCACGCCGAGTTCTTTTTGCTTTTCTCGAGGGATTGAAACCATCCCGTTTCCCTGAAGCTTGGCTCTATAATGCACCATGGTAAATTTTTCGATAAAAAACCGACTTCCCCTTGAACCTCCAGTAAAATTCACATACGGCCGAAACCGACCGGCTTGCACTACTGCTTGAACTTCGCCGCGCTCGTTTTCGAGCCCACCAAAAACTAGGGACACACCCCATATTATTTTTCGCCTTTATTGATAGACCTTAAAGGGATTTTTTTTTCAAGTCGAATATAATCGAGTCATGCAAAGGGAAAACATACGAAACATCGCCATTATCGCGCACGTCGACCACGGGAAAACGACGCTGGTTGACGCCATGCTGGTGCAGGCCGGCATTTTTCGCGATCCCTCGCAAGCGGGCGAGCGCATCATGGACGTCAACCCGATAGAAAAAGAGCGCGGCATCACGATTCTTGCCAAAAATACCGGCATCCTGTGGGGCGAGACAAAAATAAACATTGTCGACACGCCCGGTCACGCGGACTTCGGTGGCGAAGTGGAGCGCGTTCTCCAAATGGTTAATGGCGTTCTTCTTTTGGTCGATGCGGCGGAAGGGCCGCTTCCGCAAACCCGTTTCGTTCTGAAAAAAGCGCTGGAGCAAGATCTTCCCGTCATTCTCGTCATCAATAAGATAGATAGAAAAGACGCACGGCCTACCGAAGTCCTTGATGAAGTAATCAACTTATTCATCGATTTGGGATGCGCCGACCATCAATTGGATTTTCCAACCCTCTATGCGGTAGCTCGAGAAGGAACCGCCGCTAAAGATCTTGCAAACGCCGGCACCGACTTGCGTCCTTTGATGGATACAATCATCGAACACATCCCCGCTCCGCCCGGGGATGAAAACGAACCCTTCCAAATGCTGGTTTCGAATATCGATCATAACGATTACGTCGGACGAATCGCCATCGGACGCATTTTTCAGGGCACCGTAAAACCCGGACAAACGATTGCGCGATTGCGCGAGGACGAAAAAACAACACATCGCATTACGAAAATTTTCGAGTTCTTCGGGTTGGAACGGCGTGAGATGGAGGAAGCCCACGCCGGCGATATCGTCGTGATTTCCGGTGTGGAGAACGTCAACATCGCGGAAACGCTGGCCGACGCGGAAACCGGGGAGCGCATTGACGCCGTGATGATCGATCAACCAACGGTCACCGTCGACTTCATGGTG
>Ga0207024_10172_pt1 | contig 19075 bp, 18 predicted proteins | sample Alteio_BWMinCont_44_FD_153470 | JGI IMG/M metagenome (GOLD analysis project Ga0207024, IMG submission 153470) | Enriched cells from forest soil in Barre Woods Harvard Forest LTER site, Petersham, Massachusetts, United States -... | ecosystem: Environmental > Terrestrial > Soil > Temperate forest >...
ACAGTCTCGCAAATAGAGATTGATCAGGTTTTGATAAGGCATATCGAGTTCATTTGCCAGATCCTTGAAGTAGGACACAGTTCCTTGATCCAGACGAATGGTGATAGGCTGTTTGAGCCTGGAAATGTATGGATTCTTTTCCCCCTTCATCTTCGAGAAATCATATTGTTTTCTCATCGCTTCACCTCCGATAATTCCTTGCCTCATTTTGAGTTGCCTTTCGGGTTGAAATGATTCGGATCGCTGTTTCATTTTTGAGGACCCGAAGTTTGTAGCTCATGCCCAGCATGATGAAACGATCTTCATCCTCCGAATGGTCGGGATCGAAGAATCGCAAGGCGTACTCGTCAAAAAACAGAGTCTGGGCCTCTTCAAAGGAGACGCCATGTTTTCTGATGTTCTGCTTGTTCTTATCTTCATCCCACTCGAAACGCAATTGTTCCATATGTACTATATATGTACATTGTACATCAGTTCGCAGATAAAGTCAAGATTGAAGCAAAAGTCATACTCCCTTGTTGCTCGCAAATCGGTCCATCTAAGGAATATTCAACTGATATTTTAATCGCTGAATCGTTCGAATGACGTCGGGTAGATAAGCACTGTAACCGATCAATTGAGGAGAAGACGGCATCAATGCCACGGACGTTGGGCCATCGGGGTTCAATCCAAATGAAACCGTCGGATAATTTTCCGCAAGGGCGACGTAAGCGTTTGTCCATCGTCCATTGATGACCGTTTTGCAATTCGAGTAAATAAAAGTTCCTGACCCCGACACTTGATAGGTAGAGAGAACGGGAGCCGGCGGAAAGAGATCGCTAAATGTAACGGTAATGGCGGCGTTCACATTGGAGCCGGAAAAAGTTTGGGTCTGCGGCTTGGCAAAAGGCAAATTTTGATCGGTTGGATTAATCTTATCAGGCGCGAGCGTAACCGTGCCCCCTGTCCAAAATAGCCCAGGATACCCGTCTCCTAAACCATTCGCACAGAAAGAGCTTGTATCCGGCGCAACAACGACCACCGTGATCGTATCCAAAGGCGGTGGCGGCGGACCCTTCGTGACGGCTGTTTGGCCTTCAATCGGCGCTAATGTTAAAGCTATAATTAAGACGATCGACAGACACTTAAAGACCATTCTTTAAGTATTGTAACACTTGAATATAACGAAACCATTGCGCTTTCTTTGCGAAATTGTAAACTCTTCTTAAGACTGACTACACGTATTTCCTTGGCACTTATACCAAATTCTAAATTTGTCAACTTCAATGTAAGGGCCATAAAGGACGATTGTTTTTTTCTTTGTTTTTGGATCAATGATTACACTTTTATATCGTTGACTTATTGAAGCCTTTTGAGTATGACCATAAAAAGCCAGGTTTTGAGCCTTCGAAGCTTGGGCCATCTGCTGCAGAACGCGAATCGTGATGGTTTTTTTATCTCCTTTTTTTCTATTTTTTGACTTTGCATACGGATCATTATTATCAGCCACGTCCACGTCCCCAGTCGCCGCGGTACAACATCCCCACCAAACGATTTTGGAACCATTTAATCCTGCAGGCCAATTTAATTTTGCGAAAAAATTAGTGTCTGTTATCCATGTAGCGTCTGGGGAGGTAGTAAGAACTTGGTCCTCATCAAACCTACTGTCGCCTATCCAAGCTCTTCCCGTTTTGCCGTGATCAAACGCTGTAACAGTAACCGGTCCCTTGCCATTCTGATAGGTTTTCCAATTGGCAACAATGGTGGCAAAAAGCGTTTTTATGTCGGGAACTGTCTGAGCATGTTCAAGTTGCTGCAGCGCCTGAATCATCATTTGACTATCCTCATCCGGGCTGCCGTCATTGCCTACATACGTTTGATGGTCGCTTGCATTCACGGGTGGATCAATCGGCGCATAGTCTTCTTTTTTATATTCAACGAGATCTCTGCAGAGTTTGTTATCGTATTCGTGGTTATGCGTCTGCAGTTCTACCGCACCAGCGTAGACCATGAAGTACGTGTCATTCGTGTTGCCATTATTATCAACAGTTTTCAAGTCGACCGTTACGCTATTGGGGTTATATAATTCCAGCCTCACGGTTGGCTGATAATAGGGACGGCCTTGGCAATTATAGAATCGTCCTGCTAAATCGACATCTTGCTCGCCATCTCCCCCTTCACTTAAGGGGCGTTGACCCAGAATATAGGGGACATCATGTTCTGTGGAATGTACGTAGAGATGGATCGGGTATTCTCCCGGTGGAACTGGCAAATCAACAGGCCATCCATAAACTTCGTCGCCGGCACTATCGGTAGCAAGAAGTTGGATGTCACCCACGGAGTAATTAAAAATCCCTTCAGAGTCAATGAAAGCCTGGTTATTATTAATGAGGTCTTGTTCGCTTGGATAGAAGGCTTCGGCATAGACCTCTTGGCACGGAGGCGGGCTTCCTTGCGCCATCACATGAGTCGGGGTTATTCCTCGTTGGCTTCCGCCGATGACAAGACAAAGGATAACGCTCGTCAGCAAAAATAGTTTATTCCTCACGTTACACCTCCGCGAATTCTAGTTCGCAATCTTGACCGGCTTTCCACGCTTGTAACCATGCCATTTGCCATAATCGTCGATCAACAGCGTCGTTCTTTCTCCATAAATAATCATTGCCCCTAACTGAGTATGAGCGTATACGACTGTATTTTCGTCTCCAATAAAAAACGAGAGTGCTTTTGGCAGTCGCGTGTAAACTTGTCCACCAAAAAAAGCATTATATCCCAAGGCGCCGGCACAGCAGCCTAACAACGTGAGGGTCTTGATCTTCGGATGGTCGCCGACGCCGGCCGGCCAGCCATCATTGGTAAAATAGGTCTTAAACGGAATGAATTCTAGTGAACTGTCCTGGCTCACATCACCATCAAGCGCTGTTTGAATTCTTCCGGAAGGAGAACGAAACTGGTCCCCTCCTCCTCCGTCTTGAGTGCCAATCCAACCATGTCCATCCAGCATCACATCGACGGGTTGCCTGGCGCCATGTCCAACAAATCGCCACATGAAGGCCATGTCTCGGAAGAGTTCATCGATCGAAGTTACTTCTGATGCCCCTCTATAAATATTTTGAATGTCGTTAAGCCAGCCGTGCTCTGTAACGAATACTTCATAAGACGTAGGCTGAACGGGTAATTTGTCTTTCTTAAATGTTGCAAGTTTACGGCACTGAGAATATTTCTCTGGTGTATTGCCCGCTTGAGAAAGAGTTACTTCGCCGGCATAAAGCATGAAATAGTCCCGATAAACCGTGCTGTCACCCATCATTCTGTAATCGACGCGAAGCGTATCGGCTTGTGAATCGTTAAATGTTAAATAAAGTTGCTGGCAGTCTTGATTTCCGGGATAACCGACTGTCCCACCAACAAGGTTAGCATTGGGATCTCCATTCCCATCATCACTAAAGGTCATGGCAGGATCGACTTCCGTCAGATGATAATAAATGGCAACGATTGTTTTTCCTTCTTCCCCATAATTGTGTTGCCAGTGTGTCACTCGGGTTCCGGGATCAAACGGGATGTGTTGTACTTGTACCGTTGGGTCGTATTGTATAAGTTCGGATTCGGGGAATTGGTACGCAACGTAAGAAGCACAATGACTATTGTTAGGGCCTTGTCTATTCCCGCCTCCGACGGGATTCCCGTTATTGTCTAAACCGCCCGGAGTCCCCTGACCCATTCCTTGCTCCTGAGCAAACGCGCGAGCCGGGATTTTTCCACTTTGAAGGCCTCTCTGGCTTCCACTGATAAAAATGCAAAAACCTACAAGTAGTATCCAAAGCCATTGTTTTTTCATGTCCCGCAACCCCTTTTAAGCTGGAAAGTAGAATTTAGAATTCTTATCAGATGACTCATTTAATTATAGCACAAGTCGAGCGATCAAATTATTAAAGTTTCTTCGCAAAATTGTAAAAAAAAATTTGCAAAGATCAAAATCAAGACATTTTGCAGGAAATCAAGGTGGAAGTGGCTGAATACCTCTTGCCATGAGACGAAAAATTACAGTGGTTGGAGCAGGCAATGTCGGCGGAACGTTGACGCAGCGGTTAGCGGAACGTAATTACGCAGACTTGGTTTTAATCGATATCGTGGAAGGACTTCCTCAAGGCAAGGCGCTCGATCTTTTACAAGCAGGTCCAGTGGTTGGTTATGATTGCAACATTACCGGCAGCAATAACTATGAAGACTCCGCCAATTCCGACATCGTCATCGTAACCTCCGGCGTTGCGCGCAAACCCGGCATGAGCCGCGACGATCTCCTTTACACTAACATGGAGATCATCAAAACGGTGACACAAAATGTCGTGAAGCATTCACCGAAGTGCATCCTGATTATGGTCAGCAACCCGCTTGACGCGATGGCGCAAATGGCGCATCATGTCAGCGGCTTCCCGAAAAACCGTGTCCTCGGCATGGCGGGCGTTTTGGACACGGCGCGTTTCCGCACATTCCTCGCGCAAGAATTAAAAGTCTCCGTCACCGATACGCAAGCCTTCGTGCTCGGCGGACACGGGGACACGATGGTGCCGCTGCTCGATTATACCTCCGTCGCCGGCGTCCCCATCAAACAACTTATTCCGAAAGAGCGCCTGGCGGAAATTGTGGAGCGCACGCAAAACGGCGGCGCGGAAATTGTGAAGCACTTGAAAACAGGATCCGCTTTTTATGCTCCTTCGGCTTCCGTAGCGCAAATGGTCGATGCGATTGTCTATGATCAAAAGAAAATTCTGCCTTGCGCGGCTTACCTCGAGGGCGAATTCGGCATCCGCGGATTGTTCGCCGGCGTTCCTGTGAAGCTTGGCAAAAACGGCATCGAACAAATCATGGAAATCAAATTGTCACCCGACGAACAAAAAGCGCTTCAAAAGTCTGCCGATGCGGTTAAAGAGCTGGTTGACTTGATGTCCGCCAAAATGAAATAACGGGAAATTGGGAGGATCCTCCAAAGGTTTGTCAAATTTTGCCTTTTATAGCGGTGTTTGGAGTATTTAATAAACAGGAGGGAACTATGGGAAAATTTAAGGGCTTTATTCTTGTTAGTTTAGCACTTTTCTTTATGTTACCGGCGTTCGCCCATGCCGACGATCTAAATTATGATGTCTTAGTAAGAGGATTCTTTTGGGCAGCGAACACCTCAACCCCCACCACCAAAAACAATTCCACAGCGGGTTATGGAGCCTCCGTCGATGTTGGCGGCAAACCCAACTCGGAATTTGCCAATTGGGGTTTCACGGGCGAATTTACGAGCACCCCGAACGGTCCCCGGTTTGTGAATACGGGCGGTAATTTCGCAACGTCATTTAACGGTCAACCCGGATTTCCGGTTCCCCTGGGCGGCGGAACCTTTGGCTTGATTGTACCGGGTACGTTCCAACTGGGCGGAGCAAAAATCAAATACTTTTTCCCCACCCCGCTTAAAACTGCAAAATTCGCTCTATACGCCGACTACTTTTCAATTACAGGCGGCCTATCAGCTCTTGGCGGCGGCGGTGAAGTCGATTGGAATTTTAACTCTAATTGGGAAGCGGATGGTTTCCTTGATTGGAATAATGCAACCGGAAATGGCGCCCCCACTCAAACCCTGGTTCGCTATCAAGCGACGATCGGATACAACCTTCCGCAAACTTCACTTCAACTTTTTGCGGGATATCGAGGCTATGCGCTGACCAATTTTTATAACACGTACATCAATGGCTTTATCGCCGGTCTCGGCGCCCGCTTCTAAAAGAGGACACACATTATCTCGAAAAGGCCGCGTTTCACGCGGTCTTTTTTATTTCGGGGCTCAAAAGGAATATCGCAAATTTAAAGAGAAACAACTCTCTCCACAATTTTTTTGCCGTAGGAGGCACCTTTTATGTTGAAAGCTGAAGAAAAGACGACCGATCCATTCAAGTATCCGGCAGCCACAAATCCGGAAAGCGTGGAATGGGCCGGCACACCCATCGGTAAATCAAATACGATTACCCGAACCAAAAGCCGAACCACCGTCTACGACAAAACGATTGATGAAAAACCGGGACGACGCGAAGAACTGATGAATGCCGTCACCACGTTTTTAGCAAGCCCTGAAGGCAAAAAAAGTGAAATCAGCACCCACGATGTCGTCATCCACGGCATCCGGGTTCGCGCCATGACCAACTCGAAACACCTCACCGAATTCTGGCAAGACAATTGGTACAGTGTCTCCGAATGGAAGAAAATGACCGGCCAAGAAGTGCAAGCCACCCCGCAAGTTTGGGTTTACGCGTTGGGCGGCGTGAACGGTCAAGCCGAAGCCGCGTATTACAGCCGTCTTACGAATACAATCATTTTCTTCAACACTTCCTATTATGGTCAGCTGAAAAGCTGGGTTCTCGGGGCCGCCGGCCGCGTGTTGGCCGATGACTTCGGAATTCACTCGATTCACGGCGCCGTTGTTGAAAAGAACAAAGTCGGCGTCCTTTACATCGCCCCGACCGGAACCGGAAAATCAACCAGCTCTTATGGGATGATGGAATTCCCGGGAACGCGATTTCATTCCGACGATTGGGTTTACATCCGCTACGCGTTAACCACAAAAGATGGAAAGAAAGTTTGCCCGAACCGGATTACGCCGAAACAGGGACCTGAAGTGAAAGGGTTCCGCTGTTTCCAATGGCTGGAAGAGCATCAAACGGAAGACGTGGAAGTGAAGGCGTTAACGATTGAGAACACTCCGGTGATGACCAAGCCTTCGCAAATCGACTTCTCGAAACCGGTAGAAGCGTATGCGTACGTCTCGGAGAAAGTTTTTTACCTCCGCTGTAACTTGGTGGAAAGCTTCCCGCAATCGGCTTATTCCATACTTCAAGCAAACCTTGAAAATGTGCCGGATGTGACGCCGGAGTTCATGAAAGAACATGAGGTACTGCTTGAATCAAACTTAAAAGCGATTCGCGGAACCGATCACAAACAAACCAAAGAATATTTCGCAAAATTAAGCGACGATCAAGTCAAAACCATTCTCGCGCGACTTTTCGCGTTTGACAACGCCCGCGCGATGCTCGACATCACGAAAGTCTTCGAGCCGAATCAAATTTTTGTGAATCCTATTGAGCCGGTCAAACTGAATTCCGTGATGCTGTTAAAGCGGAATTTCAAAGAAGACCAAGTCATCGAAACCTTAAATCAGGATCGTTTCATGGAGCGATTGCTGATCGGCGAAACGCCACAAGGAAAGCGCGAAGTAGCTTACAATGGCTACCGTGCCGTCGATGAAGCGACCGAATTCAAGTTCATCGGACAGATTGAAAAAGAAAGCGCGGAAACCAAAGAGCCGCTTTATCACGTCTATTTGAGCGAGGAAGTGATTCCGCCGTCGCTGATCGAAGAGTTCGAGCTTTTCCGGCTGATGCACCGCTCGTGCGCCTGCTACGACCTGAACACGATCCTGCAAAAAGACACGTCGATTCCAGACCGCAAAACCGCTGTTGTCACGACCATGAAAGTGATCGCGAAGGCGATGGAAGCCAAAGGCCAAGAACTTAAATACGACATCTCCGACTACAAAAAATTCATCGGTGCCTAATATAGGGACACACCCCATATTAGTTTTGGCAATGCAGGCTTTGCGTTTGTAAATTGGCATGCCGAACATTGTTGAAAATCCAGTAGAGACGTATTTATATTCGCTTCTTCCGGAAAGTCCGACGGTTTTAAAAAAGATAGAAGCGGAAGCCGAAAAGCGAACTATTCCAATCGTTGGACCGTTGGTTGGCCGCTATTTCTATCAGCTTGCCTTGATTCATAAAGCCAAACGGATTTTTGAGATGGGTTCCGCCATCGGTTACTCCACCCTCTGGTGGGCAATGGCGTTATCGGACGGTGAAGTGTTCTATACCGATTCGAGCAAAGAAAACGCTTGTGAAGCCGCCGGATATTTTGCTGAGATGAAATTACAGGATAAAATCAAAATCCAAATCGGCGATGCGGGCGAACTTCTCGACAAAACACCCGGAGAATTCGATATCATTTTCTGCGACATTGATAAACACGGTTATCCTGAAGCGTTTAAGAAAGCGATTCCCCGTTTGCGAAAAGGCGGGCTGCTGGTGACCGATAATGTGCTCTGGAGCGGCCGGGTCGCTGAAAACAACCCGAACGAGTGGACCAAAGCGATTCAAGAATACAACCGGTTGTGTTATGACACTCCCGGCGTCTGGACTACGATTCTCCCCCTACGCGACGGCGTCTCCGTCACCCTCAAAATCTAGCCCAGGACACACATTAATTGTTTCTAGCTTTTATTCATGCGGAACGCAGAAAGGCGTTTCAATTGACGCATAAACATTCAGTGAAAACAATTAATGTGTGTCCTGAATCTCCAGCAGTGAAGACTGGCTTTCCAAGCCAGACAAGTCACCTAGGTCGGAAAGTCCCAGGTATTTGGCGCGGATGACGCGGCGCATGATTTTGCCGTTTCGGGTCTTCGGGAGTTCGCGAACGACTTTGATCACTTGAGGCGCCACCGCTTTCCCCAAAATTTTGGTCGCATGCGCAATCACTTCTTTTTCAATAAAATTAGCTTTCGGTTTTAAGATCACAAAGGCGACAATCGATTCCCCTTTCAGCTCATCGGGAACCCCAACCGCCGCAGCCTCTAAAATCGATGGATGGCTGACGAGCGCCGACTCCACCTCCGCCGGCCCGATTCGCTTCCCGGCCACTTTAATTGTGTCATCCGAACGCCCTTCAATAAACCAGAATCCGTCTTCATCGATACGCGCCCAATCGCCGTGGACCCAAGTCTCCGGAATTCGAGACCAATAAGTCTGCTCATAGCGCTTCTTATCATTCCAAAACCCTTGCGTCATTCCCACCCAAGGTTTTCGAATCACCAGTTCCCCCACTTCACCGCGAACTGATGCACCTTTCTCGTTCACCACATCCGCGTCCATCCCCAGCGTCGGTCCCGCAAACGCGCACGGCTTCAGGGTCTGCATCATCGAGCACGCCAAAATCCCGCCGCCGATTTCAGTTCCTCCCGAGTAATTGACGATCGGGCACGCGCGCTTCCCCACATTCTCGAAAAACCAATTCCATGATTCCGGGTTCCAGGGTTCCCCCGAAGATCCCAAAACGCGAAGTGAATCAAGTTTGTACTTCTTGACTTCTTCAATCGAGTATTTCATCAGCGCACGAATCACGGTTGGAGATAAGCCCAAGATTGTAATGCCATGCCGCTCAACCATTTTCCATAATCGATCGACATCCGGAAAATCCGGAACACCGTCGTATAAAAAGACGGTCGCGCCCAGAAGCAAGGCGCCGGAGACTTCCCATGGTCCCATCATCCAGCCCATGTCGGAAAACCAAAAAAGCCGATCGGTTTCCTGTAAATCGAAATGATACGCAAGATCCATCGTGGCTTTCAGCGGAAAACCGGCGTGAACGTGCACGGTTCCCTTCGGTTTTCCCGTGGTTCCCGAGGTATAAATGATCATGTAAGGGTCCGAGGCATCCGTAACTTCGTGAGGACATTCGGTCGATTGATTTTGTAAAAGTTGATTCCAATCGATGTCGCGGGTTTTGTTCCACGCGGTTTTAACCTGACTTCGTTTATGAACGATACAATGCTTGACAGAAGGCGCTAATGCAATCGCTTCATCCGCCGTTTCTTTCATAGGCACCCGATTGCCTCGACGATAAAAAGAATCGGACGTAAAAAGTACTTTGGCCTCACAATCGTTAAGTCGTGTGGCGATGGCGTGCGCGCCGTACCCGGAGAAAATCGGCGTAAAAATAGCGCCGATTTTCGAGACTGCCAGCGTTGTAATCACGCACTCCGGGGTCATCGGCATAAAGACGCCGATGCAATCGCCTTTTTTTATTCCCAATGATTTAAGTCCGTTCGCAAGACGATTGACTTGTGCGGCTAATTCGGCATAAGTGAGTTGCCGCGTCTGGCCTTCTTCCCCTTCCCAAACGATCGCAATTCCATCCGTGTGCCGGTCCACGGCATTATAAACCCAATTGACTTTACCGCGCGGAAACCACTTCGCCCACTTCCAACTCTTCGAAACATCCAGAACTTTCTTATAGGGTTTATCCCATTTTAGATCGATATCCTGAACGAATGCTTCCCAAAACCACGCCACATCCTCAATCGACTTCTTATAAAGTTCTTGATAGTTTCTAAAGTCGTGCTTTTTCATGAAACGAAAAAGCCGGCTCTTTTCTTCTTGCGCCTTGGTTGCTTTCCAAACAATTTCCGAGTTCGCCATGGGAATGTCATAGGATTTCAGAGATCACGGGAGACAATCCTCCGGGAAGGCAGCCGCTTGTTAATCCAGAATCAAAGCAACATGTCACTGTACAAATGGTTTCTGAGGCGAAAGTTCTTCAAGAAGGACGCAGAAGAGGCGCATTTCTTAGCGATGCAAGAACTGGCGAAGATCCAAAAATTCCCCGGAATCAAATCCATATTTAGCTTCAATCCCAAAGAACTGCGCTTAAAAGTACTGGGGCTTTCGTTTGCCAATCCGGTCGGTTTAGCGGCTGGCTTTGACAAAAACGCGGAATACGTCGATTTACTTCCGACACTCGGTTTTGGTTTTCTTGAAGTCGGCACGATTACGCAAATGCCACAGCCGGGTAACCCGAAACCCAGAATCCGAAGAATTCCCGAGGTGGAGGCTCTCTGGAATCATCTCGGTTTTAACAATGACGGCATGCAGGTTATCGCCCAAAGACTCAAAGCGGCGCGTCCTAAAATCCCGCTCGGCGTTAACATCGGAAAATCAAAATCAACACCCAATGAAAACGCTTTTCTGGATTATGCTGCGACCTTTGAAGCCGTTGCATCGTACGGTGATTACGTGGTCATCAATATCAGCTCTCCGAACACTCCGGGGCTTCGGCAACTGCAGGACAAACAAAGTATCCAAACTATTTTGCGAGCTGTGCAGTCGATTAACAGTGATTCAAAACCAATCCTGATCAAAGTTTCTCCCGATCTCTCGTTTGAAGCCCTGGACGAACTCGTCGAGGTGGCGGTTCAAGAAAAGATTGCCGGGTTCGTCGCAACGAACACCACCGTTTCGCGCGAGGGTTTGCCGCCCGAGACTCCTCAGGAAGGCGGCATCAGCGGACGGCCGCTGCGTTTGCGATCAACGGAACTCATCCGGCGGATCAAACAAAAAGGGGGGCACAAGATTTGCGTGATCGGGGTTGGCGGAATTTTCTCGGCAGACGATGCTTATGAAAAAATTCTCGCCGGAGCCTCGCTCGTCCAAATCTACACCGGACTGATCTACGAAGGTCCGTTTATCGTGAAAAAAATCAATCAAGGGCTTCTGCGGCGCCTTAAGCGGGATGGCTTGCAGTCGATCGAAGAAGCCATCGGCAGGAAAACAAGTTAGAGAGAAAAAGAGGGACACACCACTAATTTTTTTCAGGTGCAATTCGTATCAATTAATATTAACAAATTGTTAAAAAGGGGAAGTGTCCCTATTTATGGTGATTGATGGCCAAACACGATTAGGCGAGATTGGGTTTGCCGCGTTCGATATCGAGACCACCGGATTAAATCCAATGGATGATAAAATCCTGGAAATGGCGGTTGTGACCTTCCAACGTAATACAATCCAAGAGACACTCGATTCGCTTGTGAACCCCGGAATCCTCATTCCGGAATTTGTCAAAAAGATTCACGGCATCGATGATGAGATGGTTAAAAACATGCCGGGACTGCCGGAACTCATCACCGACTATATTACGCCCTTAAGTCGTTCTGTGGTCGTGGCGCACAATGTTTCCTTTGACCTTTCTTTTTTCGGTGAAGCGATGAAAGCGCACGGACACGGCGAGCTCAGCACGCCGGTCGTCGATTCATGCGAATTGGCGCGGCAAGTCTTTCCGGGTCTTCCCAGTTACAAACTCACGTCACTCGTTGCCAAATTCGGATTAGACTGCGAGCAGTCGCACCGCGCGCTGTCGGATGCCAAAAGCTGTTTCGCGCTCTTCTGCAAATGCGTCGAAGCGCTTCCCAAACAATGGGAAACCACTTGGGAAGAATTCCGTTTGCTTTTCACCGGAATCTTTGAAGCCGACATTGAAAATCTTGTTCTTCCTGAAAAATTTACCCCCGTGAAAGAAGCGTTGAAAACACGCAAGCGGGTCATCCTTTCCTACCGGGACGCCCAAGGACAGCTGACCAATCGCAGCGTAACGCCGATGGGATTTGCCTCCGAACGAAACAGCCTTGTCCTAATTGGATTTTGTCACCTTCGACAAAGCAAACGAACCTTTCGCCTGGACCGCATCGTCGAAATCGAAGTTGGCTGAAATTTAACAACCTCGCAACAACTCGGGTCTTTACAAAGTGCCCGCTTTCGCGTATAATCTCTTTAAGTATGATAACGATGGAGCCACGTGTCAAATCGGTTTCGTACCGTCCTCCAGGGGTACATCATAAGCGTTATTTGCAAAATGAATGGATTGAACAACCCCCTAAAAGTCCCTACGCTACAGCAACCTATGTTCCTCGATACGCCCCTGAGGTGACAGAGTGGCCCGAACGAGTAACCTTCGGAACTTGGAATCTCAATGGAAGAGATTTTCCCGTTGGTCAGAATGACGACTATGCCCTCGTTAATGAGGCAAGAGCCCGAGAGATTGAACATCATAATCTGCGCTTCTGGGCGTTTCAAGAACTCGGCTCTCTTGAAGGATTCAATGGTTTTCAGCAGACCTATCTATCGCATGAAGCGCATTTCCCACAGGCCATTGTCATTCCCAATAGCGACCTTCATGTGGGGGCCGCTTCTCATTTGCCGATTCTCGACGCCTCGACCCATCAACAGAAATACGCGCTTGCCGGAGGCATTGCTCCGACGCGATTTTGTCATGATCTTTTGCTGTTAACGGTGGAGTTAAGCGAATGGATGGAGGTCTCTGTCTTTATTCTCCACGGCATCAATACGGATGAAGATGCGCGCAATAAAGAGCTACAAAACGCCGCTCGCATCATTAAGGCGCAACACAGGGATACCCGAAGACCTTATATGGCGTTGGGTGATTATAATCAAAGTCCAGGAGACCCCGCTTTGGAACGCTTTATGGATGAATCAGGATTAACCGATCTTTTGGCCATGGAACGGGTCAAGACACCAAGTTGTAGAAGGCATTCCCCGGATCGTATCGGAGTGTCAGAAGAGCTCCTTCCGTATTACGTCCGAGGATCGGCCAGGGTGCGAGGTGTTAAAAATCAGGCTGTGTCGGACCATAACCCCGTTACGATTGCCTTGGATATACCGCCATTCCCTCCCTCTTATTCAACTGTGCAAACACCTTTTCAGATTACTTCTCCAACGCTAAGGCAGCCGGTTTATCAAGGAGCCAGGTCACCCTTCCGCTCTCCGGCTGAATCAACTGGGCGGGCAGCCTTTCCGGATCTCGCGCTCCATTAATCACTTCGTCGACAACACCGGCTTTTTCTTTTCCTGAAACAAGAAACAAAATGAATTGGGATTCGTTGATCGCCGGAGCAGTCAATGTCAATCGTGACATCTTCACTTCGTCAACATAATACCCGACCACCCAGCGTTTTTTTTCTTTTAGAACTTCAGTATGAGGGAACAACGATGCGGTGTGTCCGTTGGTCCCCAGCCCGAGAAGATTAAAATCAAATTGCGGTTTCTCTCCAAAAAACGAACGCAATACTTCTTCATAAAGTTCTGCGGCCTTTTCGGGATCGAGCTCGCCGTTCATTCGATGAATGTTTTCTTCCGGAATTGAAATTTTGGAGAAGAAAAGATCAGTTGCCATCTTGTAATTGGATTTCGGATTGTCGGGCGGAACGCACCGTTCATCCCCCCAAAAGAAATGGATCTTTTCCCACGGAAGTTTGACAGTTGGCAAGAGTTCGTAAAATCGTTTCGGGGTCTCGCCGCTGGAAAGTGCAACCGAAAACGTTGATTGTTTGGCTAACGCGCTTTCGCATTCGGATTGAAAAAGATGAAGAGTTTTTTTCGCTTGCGCTTCCGGATCTCTCTCGATGATGATCTTGGGTTGCAAGTCTAACGAACTTTGTATCTCGCCCTTAAAGCGGAATCCGGGATTTCGGAAGCCGGAACCTCTACGGCCTTTCCATTTCGCGAAAGAATCAACGTTTCTCCAGTTTTTCGGCGCTCACGAACCAATTTAACAAACGCTGAACGCGCTGCGCGTTCAGCCATTTGTCCCTCGGAAAGTTTTTTCTTCTTAATTGGTTTCTTTTTTGATTTCATCGAATAGCTCTTTGTCATAAATGATTATTTCCCCTTTTTTCTTAAGCGCAATTGTCTGCGGAGGATCCACGGAATTATTAATCAGACTCCAAAAATCTAAAGCCGGATCATAAAGCCTGAACAGGTTTGATATTCCCATTTTAAAGCGACGTTGAATAACGTCGGAAGGAATATTGTGTCCGCCATGTTTTACACGCTCTGCAACTCTTTTCAAAGAAAATTTCACTTCCGGAAGCCAAAGGAAATAAAGGTGAATAGAATAACCATTCTCTTTGAACCGACATAATCTTGGATAATAACTTCTTCCGGAAAGGGTTGTCTCAAACGCAAAATCAATTCCTCTGTCTGCAAATTTTTCAATTTGCTCCAGCATGAGGCGGCCGGCCTGGATTGCCACGTCATCAGGCGCAAACGGAGAAAGTCCTTGGGCAATGGAGTCCGCATTGATAAATTCTTTGCATCGAACTGCATCTAACAAAAACTCACGTGCAAAAGTCGTTTTTCCGGCGCCGTTTGGACCTGCGATAATGTAGAGATTCGGGGATTTTTGGGCTCGCCTTTTCATGCCCAAAGTGTTTCTGGAATGTCATGGAGATTCCCGCCTCCGTAAGCACGCATTTGGATTGGTGAAAATCGGGGTGTGTCCCAGATTAGCGAGGGGCGTATAGTTAGCGTTTAGTTAAGCGGGATTCGCGCCAACGGCGATTGTCTTGAGACAAGAACTGATCCGATTCAAGGGGCCCCCAGGTTCCGGCAGGATAAGTCGGCACCGGGGATTTGTCCATTTCCCAGCCGCGCAAAATCGGTGTGATGAAAGCCCAAGCCAGCTCAATCCAGTCGACGCGGGCGAACAACGTTGCATCACCCAATAGCGCATCGAGTAAAAGACGTTCGTAAGCTTCTTCAATCGGAGCGGCGGCAAACGATTTCTCATATTGAAAATCCATGTCGACTTGACGCAGGTGGATTGCAGGGCCGGGAAGTTTAGCCTCAAATTTGATTTCGATTCCTTCGTTGGGCTGAATGCCCAAAACCAACACATTCGGAAGAACCTGATCATCGGGAGTTCGCGCAAAAACGAGATGTGGCGTGCGTTTAAATTGAATCGCAATTTCAGTCATCCGCATCGGCAATCGTTTCCCGGTGCGCAAATAAAACGGCACATGCGCCCATCGCCAATTGTCGATGAAGAGCTTCAGCGCAGTAAACGTTTCCGTACGGGAATCGGGGGCGATGTTTTTTTCTTTTCGATAACCGGCGACCGTTTTGCCGTCAATGATTCCGTCAGCATATTGTCCGCGAACTGTATATTCCCACGCATCCTCCGGCGCAATCGGTCGAAGCGCCTGCATCACTTTGGCTTTTTCGTCGCGCACCGATCGGTCGTTAAACGCCGAGGGCGGTTCCATCGCCGTCGTACAAACCAATTGCAACATGTGGTTTTGCACCATGTCACGAAGCGCTCCCGCTTTATCGTAATAACTCCCGCGATTTTCGATTCCAAGGGATTCCGAGGCGGTGATTTGCACGTGATCAATATATTGATGATTCCAGATCGGTTCGAAAATCGAATTGGCAAATCGAAATACTAAAATATTTTGAACGGTTTCTTTTCCTAAATAGTGATCGATCCGGTAAATCTGATCTTCCTTGCAATATTCCGAAAGAATGTTGTTCAGGGCGCGAGCCGAGTCCAAATCATGCCCGAATGGCTTTTCGATAATAATTCGCGTCCAAGAATCCTTCGATGTGGGCGCAGACAAATGGGCTTGTCCCAAATTTTTGACAATCACCGGATAATGTTCAGGAGAGACCGCAAGATAAAAAAGCCGGTTGCCTCGGGTACCTCGTTCCGCCTCGATTTTCTTAAGAAAATCGTTTAACACCGGATAGGAATCGGGTTTGTCGGCGTCAAGCGTTAAGTAAAATAGTCCTTGAGAAAAACCTTTCCAATCCTCCGGTTTGATTTCGTCTTTACTGTAAGTTTTTATTGATTCCAACATCGCGTCGCGAAATTGATCGTGCGTTTCCGGCGCGCGCGAAATTCCGATGATATTCACCGGCTGAGGAAGCAATTTTTCCCAATCTAACCGGAAAAGAGCGGGAATTAATTTCCGCCGGGTTAAATCCCCGGAAGCGCCGAAAATAATGATCGTACACGGATCGGGAATGCGGACTTTGGGTTCCAAAGCTATTTCTTCTCCACGGCGTGACCACCAAATTCATTTCGAAGGGCCGCAATCACCTTCGCGGAAAACGAATCGTCTTGCCGGGATCGGAATCGCGCCAAAAGACTTAATGTAATCACAGGCGCCGGGATGCTTTGATTGATGGCTTCTTCGATCGTCCAACGGCCTTCACCCGTATCTTGCACATAACCTTTGATGTCGTCCAGTTTCGGATCTTTCGCGAACGCAAGCGCGGCCAGTTCCAAAAGCCAAGAACGCACAACACTACCCTGGTTCCATAGATTTGCGATTTTACCCAAATCAAGTCCGTAGGATGATGCTTTCAAAATTTCAAAGCCTTCCCCGTAGGCTTGCAGCATTCCGTATTCAACGCCGTTATGCACCATCTTCACGAAATGTCCGGCGCCCGCAATACCCATGTAAGCATATCCGTCGGGAGGCGCCAATGTTTTAAGAATCGGTTCGATCTGCTTGAAAACATTGGCATCGCCACCCACCATCATGCAGTAGCCTTCTTTTAAGCCCCAAATTCCGCCGCTCGTTCCAATATCCAAAAAATTAATTCCCGCTTGTTTTAAGCGATCGGAATGGCGAATCGAATCGGTATAGCGCGAATTGCCGCCGTCGATCACAATATCGCCTTTCGACAATTTTGGAACAAGGGATTCGATCATGTCATCCACCGGCTGTCCTTGAGGAACCATCATCCAAATAATTTTTGGAGTATCGAGCGCTTTTAAAAGTTCATCGATGCTGAATGCCGCCGTTGCGCCTTCAGTCGCCATCTCCTTGGTTTTTTCGGGAGTGCGGTTGTAAACCACCACTTGATGCTTTCCTTGCAGCAAGCGGCGCACCATGTTCCCGCCCATTTTCCCTAACCCAATCATTCCCAATTTCAAGGTTTAGCACTCCTCTCTACGGCCAGAAATCGATCCAAATTTTCCGATATAGAAGTTCCCAGATTAATGTGAATGACGCGGCGGCCGTGGCGAATCAGTGATTGTAAGTCGCCCAGTGCCTGCGCTTGTTTTAACGTGCTAAAGGTGTATGGCGCGCCTGGAATCGAGATGTCTTTCTCGTCTTTCGCGGTAAATTGAATGAAGATTCCGCTGTTCGGCCCGCCCTTGTGAAGCTGCCCGGTCGAATGGAGAAAGCGCGGACCGTAACCGAGTGTGGTGGCAACTTTCAAGCGATCCCTTAACGCAATTCTGATCCGCTGCAACATTTCGTCATGCGCGGCGGAACGTTCGATGTAGGCCATCAGTGCAACATAGTCGCCGGGCTTGGCATTTAAGATTGTTTCAAGATTCGCGTCAGCAGCGGGCGGCGGCGGAAGTTTGCCGTCTTTTACAAAAATTTGAAGCAACGCTTTCGTGTTATCTTTTGACTCTTGCACGTTCGGTTGATCAAACGCATTAATTTTTAAAACTTCTCCCGCGACGGCAGTGGCAAATTCCCATTTAAAAAATTCGCCACCCAAAGCCATCTTATTTTCCAAAACAATTTTTGTCACCGGAAATCCGGCTTTTTCCAATTGAACAACTTTTTCGGCGTAACGTTGGTTTTCACCGCGAACCGATAGATAAACAAAAAGACGATCAGCGCCGTATACATCTGGATCCCCGGGCGTTTCACCGTCAATTGGAATTAGGCCCTTGCCTTCTTTTCCTGTGCTTTCCGCTAGCAATTGTTCAACCCACGAACCAAAGGATGAGAGCGACTTCTCCGCCATCAACGTCACTTTATCTTTTCCCTTGAGGCCGTATTCCGCCATCCAAAGGCCCAATTGGGCGCCGGGATTTTGCTCCACCGGCGCTTGGCATTGTTTCATCATGGAAATCGCGTGGTTTAACAATTGAATCAGATCGACCCCAATCAATGCGGCGGGAACGGCGCCAAAATACGAAAGCGCCGAATATCGTCCGCCAATGTCCGCGGGGTTCAGAAAAATTTGCCGGAATTTTTTTTCTTGCCCTAATTTGTCCAACGAGGTCTGTGGATCGGTTATCGCGATAAAATGCCGCCCGTCAGGAATTTTCTCATAAAAATATTTAAATAAAGAATCGGTCTCGACCGTTCCCCCCGATTTACTGGAGACCACGAACAAGGTTCGTCGCAAATCAAGTTGTTGTTCAACATGAAGAATCGCCGCCGGATCGGTTGTGTCGAGAATGTGTAATTTGGGAAAACCGGGAGCACTTCCAAACGTTAGACCGAAGACCTCGGGAGCCAGACTGGAGCCGCCCATTCCCAACAACACAACATCATCAATTTCCGATTTAATATCCTTTACAAAAAGCTCCAAAGGAGGCAGTGCCGCCTTCATCCATTCGGCAACATTAAGCCACCCCAACCATTCCTTCATCCCTTTCGGAAAATCACGATCCCAAAGACGCTTTACAATAGTCATGCTCAATGTTTTCCTACCGCTTCCCGTTTTGCAGAAATGCTTTTCATCAGTTTCTCAAACGAATCGGCAAAAAGTTTCACGCCATTTCTTTGCAATTCATCGGTGATTTTTTTCAGATTAATCCCCGCATTTTTAAGCCCTTGGAAAACCGCGCGGGCTTCATCCAAATTTTCTTCGATCGTTAAACGCGGTGCTCCGTGATCATT
>Ga0207024_10173_pt1 | contig 18827 bp, 13 predicted proteins | sample Alteio_BWMinCont_44_FD_153470 | JGI IMG/M metagenome (GOLD analysis project Ga0207024, IMG submission 153470) | Enriched cells from forest soil in Barre Woods Harvard Forest LTER site, Petersham, Massachusetts, United States -... | ecosystem: Environmental > Terrestrial > Soil > Temperate forest >...
GACTAAAGTTTTTTAACAAAATAGGGTAGATCCAGATAACATGCAGCTTGAGCGAGGCTTAATGTAAAAAGCATGCACTTTGCGGGTTTGTCGTGGGCCGCCATTGGCAGCTTTCTAGAGCCGTTTCAGTTTAAATGGCCCCATGAAGTTTGTGGTCACCTCGCCTACAAAACTGACCACAAAAAAGCCACGCGCGGGGTGACGTGTGGCTGAAAAGACGGTGAAGCGAGAAGAGCTTAGTTCTTCGGTTGCTTGCCCTGCAGATCGTCGAGACGTTTTTGGAGCTCGCTCATCCGCGTGACGAGGCCCTGTTCGATTTGTTCGCGTTCGTTGCTGTTGATGATGCTCATATGGGCGGTGTCCTTGACGATATCGGCGGGCAGATCGAGCAGGCGGGAGATGACGCCCTGATCCTTGAAGGTACTGAGATAGAGTGCGGTGAGTTCGCGGTCGAGCCCGAGCGAATCGCGTGCGACGTCCTGCGTGGCGAGGACGTTGTTATTGAGCACCTGGTTTTTTGCCATTTCGCCGGTGAGCACGACACCGACCTCGTCGGTAATTTTCTGGCTCTAGGCGTGGATGGAGTCGCGCGTGAGGTGCTGGTCAGCAGCCATGTCGGCGAGGATGGGATGAATTTTTTCGCTGAGGCGCGTGGAAACTTTGTCAATTTGTTCGTTTTGCTGTTTCTCGGCTTCCTCGGGCGTCTTGGGCAGCGGATTGTAAGGCTGGATTTTTTGCGCGATGGCGGTGGCGAGCTGGTTGACCTTGTCTGCATTGACCTTCGCAAAATCCTCGTCGGTCATCAGTGCATCGGCTTGGCGTTTGGCAATGGCGTCCTTGAGCAGGGTGTTGATGGCATCGATGCGCTGGTTGCTTTCATCGTTTGAGGCCTTCATCTCGTCCCGGAGCGTGGCCAGCTGATCCTGCTGGCTCTGGGCCATCTCGGCGACGGTTTTCTGGTGGATTAAATACGCCGCGACGATCACGAGCAGCGCGGTAATTAAGATTGCGGGGAGTTGTTCCTTAAGTTTTGGCCACATGTAATATCTGGGTTAAATCTGGGGCGGACGGTAGCGAATGCGGCGGGAAATGCAATTATTTCGTGTGAAGATACGTCCAGGGGGTGTTTGGGTTTGTTTTTGCGTGGGGTCGCCGGCAACGTGCCTGCCCAATGAGCCTCAATCGCAACGAGCAGATGTTTTCCGACTACGTCGGCACGCACCCCGAAGAAAAGCGATTTTGGGAGGAGAAAGTGCGGGTGGTGGCGGCCGGTGCAGTTGATGGACACGCGGCGGCCGTCGAATTGGAGCGCGAGCTGTGGCGCTACTTTAAGGAGCGCGGCCAGGTGGTGCCGTCCTTCCGCGAGGTGGTGGCGCGCCAGGGATCGCAGCGGGTGAGTTTGCGCAATCTCGCCGAATTTTGGCTGCGGCAGTGGGCGCCGCCCCGGCCCAAGCCCAAGGCGAATCCAAGCGATGGAACCGCGAATGAACGCTAATGAGGATTTTCTCCGCGGATTACGCGGATGGGCGCGGATTAAGACGTGGATTATCTAAATATTTATTTCCGCGACATCTGGATCCGTCCCATCAAGGAAATCCCCGCCGAATTCCCTGCGCGGTGAAGTGTTATCCGATTGTGGGCGGGGTGCCCTCACCCCGCATGAGTTCAAATGGCGGGTGAGGGCACCCGCCCCACATTAGTGTCCGCGTTGCTCTGGCGTGTGGACTGGCAGCTGGTTTATTCGATTTCTTCCAGAGAGTCCATATCGACCGCAATCGGAATTACAAAGAGGAGAATGATCGCGAGTGCCATTTTCTTTGCTCAACGTTAGAGATGACCCACGCGAGGACAAGCCTTGCCAAAGCGATCCCGGCCTTGAGCGGGCAAAACCAAACGATAGGTATTCTGCCCCTCGCTGGTCAGGCTTATTTAGCGAGAGCGTGGGCCACGTTTGGGCTGGCGGGGTTCACGTCGATGCGCCGGGCTTTTGGCGTTACCACCAGGTCCATGTCTTCCATTGGGATGGCGCCGAGGAGTACTTGGTCGCCAAGCACGACCGCGCCCACAAATCCTACGCGATTCTTGAATCGAATTTCGACCGGCCCGACGTAAGGAGCCAAATGTTTCGAGCCGTCCGCCGTCGTCACCTCTTTCTGGGATTGTTCTTCCAGCTGCAATTGCGCACGCACGTGTTCCGGAATGCATAGGTAAACGGCTCCGGTGTCGGCCAGCGCTTCGACTTCAATCGGCTTCAGCGTGGGATTCCGGGGATTGGCCAGCGCAATCATAGCATAAGTAAGACCCATTCGAGGGAGATTAGCAACAAAACCACCGCGGTATTAAAAATTTGGTCATTTCGCACTGCCTGTGCCGACGCTTTGCGATTGAGCGGGGGTGAGGGGAGGCGTCAGTCTATCCAGACATGAGCGCGGCGGGCCCCAACATTCTCTGGATCGTGACGACGCAGTGGCGCGCGCAGGCGTGCGGCTACGCCGGCGACCCGAACGCGCGCACGCCGTGCCTCGACGCACTCGCGGCGGAGAGCCTGAACTTCACGCAGGCGGTGACGCCGCATCCGTTCGGGCCGTTCGCGCGCGCGGCCATGCTAACGGGGGTGCCGTCGCCAGAAAACGGTGTGCGCAATTATTTCGATCCGCTGCCGGCGGACGCGCGGACCATTGCGCACGCGTTGGGCGAACACGGCTATGCGACGGCGTTTTTCGGCAAGTGGCATTTGTGGAAACGCGATCCGGCTGCGCCGCTGGTGGGCGAGGTGCACGCGAAGATCATCGTGCCGCCGGAAGCGCGGGGCGGGTTCGAGTTCTGGGAGGGATTCGAAAGCGGATTCTTGCTCAATGATCCGTGGCTGCACGGGACGAGGCTGCCTCAACCGGAGCGATTTGAGGGCTATCAGTCCGATGTCGTTTGTGGGCGAGCCGCCCACTGGGTGGGCGGACAAATCCCAAACGCCAAATCCCAAACACCAAAAAAAGTGCAGCCGTGGTTTTGCCTGGTGAGTTTGGAGGCGCCGCATCCGCCGTATGCCGCGTTGTCGTCAGGCGTCGAGGCGCGTAGGCCAAACGAGATTGAGTTGTCGGCCAGTGTGCCGCGCGGCGGCGAAATCGAAACGCAGGCGCGGCGCGAGCTGGCGGGCTATTATGCGCATATTGAGGCGACCGATCGCGCCCTTGGGCAGTTGCTCGCGCGCGTACCGCGGGAAAACACGCTGGTCGTTTTCACCTCGGTACACGGCGACATGCACGGGGCGCACGGTTTGTTTCGCAAGGGCTGGCCGCACGAGGAGAGCGTGCGCGTGCCGTTGCTCGTGCGGGGGCTTCGCCAAAGGGCGAATGGCGAAGGCAGAATGATGAATGCGGATGCGGTGTCGCTGGTGGACTTGTCCGCGATGATGCTGGCGGAGGTGGAGAATTCGGAATCTCAAATTTCAGATCTCAAATTTCAGATTAAGAATTCCCTTGCGCGCATTTCGATGCCGAGCGTCGTGCGTACGCCGCAGCAGTGCGACCGCAAATGGCGCGGCGTGCGCACGAAGACCCGCAAGCTTGTGCTGAACCCAGACGGCACGCCGTGGTTGTTTTTCAATTTGGAGAACGATCCACACGAGCTGCACAATCTCGCCCAGGATGCGGCGCGAGCGCGGGAAATGGCGGAATTGCAGGCGCTAATCGGCTAATCCGAGATGTAGCCGTCGTCGTTTTTTACTGATGCCGACGAAGAAAACTGGCGGCGGATAGCGTCGCGGATTTCTTCCAGCTTGATGGGTTTTGTGATGTAGTCGTTCATGCCGGAATCGAGACAGCGTTTGCGGTCGCCTTTGAAGGCATTGGCCGTGACGGCGATGATTTTGGGCTGGAGTTCCGGTGGCAGACGGTGGCGGATGGTGCGCGTGGCCTCAAAGCCATCCATCTCGGGCATCTGCACATCCATCAAGATCAGATCATAGTGGCGTGCCGAGAGCGCGGCGAGGGCTTCGAGGCCGTTGCCGACAGTGTCAATGCGATAGCCGAGGCGATCGAGCAGGCGGCTGGCAACCTTCTGGTTGACGGTGTTGTCCTCGACGAGAAGGATTTCCAGCGGGATTTCGTCGGCCAGAGGATTCAAATCGGCGACCGCTGTGGGATTGGCCGCATTGCGGAAGAGCTGGTGTAGGCCGCGCACCAGCGAGGAGGTTTTGATGGGTTTGGCGACACTGGCCCGGATGCGGATTTCGGTTTTATTGGTCGTGGCAGCGGAGAGCAAAGGACCTGCGGCCTTGTTGGGAGGGGACTGGCCGGGTGCGAGCAGGAGAAGAACCGGCACATCAAAGGCGATGAGTTGCTCGCACAAGATCTGGGCGGCGGGAGTTTCGAGGAGCTGGGAGTCGATCAGCGCAGCAGAGAGCGGCTGGATTTTGGCCAGCTGTTCCTCGGTTTGAGCTAGGTCGGCGCAGGCGAGGCAGGTGAGGCCGCAGGTGGCAAAGAAATTTTTCAAGCGCGCCCGGTTCACGGCGTCATCCTCGACGAGGAGGATCGCGCCGGTTTTGAGTGCGGCGGGCAGGGTGGGCGCGATCACATCCGCAGCGGTGGAGACCGCCTCGGTCAGAATGGTGAAGGTAAAGGAGGATCCTTGGCCCCTGATGCTGTGCACATTGATTTCACCGCCCATGAGCGCGCAGAGGCGCTGGCAGATGACGAGGCCGAGGCCGGTGCCGCCGTATTTGCGCGTGGTGGAGGAATCCACCTGGCTGAACGGTTGAAAGAGCCGGTTGATCCGGTCAGGTGGGATGCCGATGCCAGTGTCGCGAACCGTAAATTCGAGCCTGAGCGACGCGAGGAAGGGAGCGCCGGACTCCTTGGCCAGAGGGAGAGTGGATGGGGAATCGGGGTGAGTACGGACTTCGATGGAGATCACGCCGGAGGGGGTAAACTTGACGGCGTTGTTGACGAGGTTGACGAGAACCTGGCGGAGGCGGGTGACATCGCCGGAGATCCACGCCGGCACGGCAGGATCGATGACATAGGTGAGCTCGAGTTTCTTGAGGCCCGCCTGCACGGCGAAGAGATCGAGGGCATCCTCGATGGCGGAGGCCAGTTCGAAGGGAAGGTTCTCGAGTTCCATCTTGCCCGACTCGATTTTTGAAAAATCGAGGATGTCATTGATAATGGTGAGGAGGGCGTCGCCGCTGGAGCGGATGGTGTGGACGTAATCGCGCTGCTCAGGGGTGAGGGGTGTCTCCATGAGAAGGCTGGTCATGCCGATGACACCGTTCATGGGCGTGCGGATTTCGTGCGACATGGAGGCAAGGAACTCGGACTTGGCGCGGGAGGCGGCATCGGCCTCGGACTTGGCGAGGCGGAGATTGGCCTCCGTCTCGACGCGGGCGGTGATGTCGGCGGCGATGGCGATGAAGTTTTCCAGCAGGCCGCTATCGTTGAAAACGGGCTGAATTTCCAGTGAGAGGTGGTATTTCTTGCCGGACTTTGAGTAATTGACGATGTCGGTGGAGAAGCCTTTGCCGCGCGTCATGGCGGCGCGGATACGACGGATGGTGCGCGGTTTCGTCTCGGGCCCGACCAGGAAATTGGCGGGATTTCTCCCGGCAATTTCCTCGAGGGAATATTCCATCACGCGGGAGAAGCTTTCGTTGACCCACTCGATGCAGCCTTCGGGCGAACCGATGAGGACAAGGTTGTCGGTCTTGGCCGCGACAAGGGAGAGTTTGCGTGTGGCGGCCTGGCTTTGGCGGAGGGCGAGCTCGGCTTCCTTGCGCGGGGTGATGTCCTGGATGGTGCAGATGATGCGCGTGGGCGCGCCGGGCGCACCGGTGGGGGTGAGGCCACGCGAGCGCACATAAACCCAGCGCCAGGAACCACCGGCGGCGTGCACGCGAAATTCCGGATCAATGAAGGGCGCTTCGCCGCGGCGCTGCTGATCCCAAATTTCCCGGCAACCCGGCAAATCCTCCGGATGGATGAGATCCGCCCAGATTTTCGGACTGGGGGATAGCGTGCCCGGATCGTAACCAAGCATGGTCCAGATGCTGGGGCTGTAGTAGAATTTATTCGTCGAGATCTGCCATTCGAAAATGCCGATATGGGTGGAATCGAGGGCGAGGCGGAGGCGTTCGTCGCTGATCTTTAGCATGGCCTCGACCCGCCGGCGTTCCTCGTTTTCGGCGATGAGGTTTCGATTGGAAAGCTCGGTGGCGCGCTGGTTGGCCCGGGCGCTGCGCGCGAGATGGACGCTCAGGCCGAGGAGCAGGGTGATGCCCAAGCCCGCGATGAGGGCGAACTCCGGCAGGTAACGGCGGTTTTGCCGCAGAAATTCAGGCAGGGGCGCGAGGGTGATGCGCATACGCCGGTCGGCGATGCTGAAGACCTTGTCGAGCGCATGCGGATCGCCGGCCTGCACCCGGCCGGCGTTGATGTCGTACACGCTTTGGCCGGCAATCTCGATGGAGCAAAAATAGCTTTCGGGAAGACTGAGCCGATGGATAATGGTGTTGAAGAAAGTCTGGTAAACAAATTCGCCCGCGGTGAAGCCGGCGAGTTTGCCACCGTGGTAAACCGGCGCATAGAGCACGAAACCCGCCCCGCGCGTGGGCAACTGCACCGTACCCGAGACGGCGAGTGCGGCGCTCAGGCGGGCGGCTTCGAGTGCGTCGGCCCGGACCGGGTCGACGGCGTGATCGAAATCAATCACGTCTTCGTTGCCGGTCACCGGATAAACCCAGCGCGTGTGCAGCGAGGAATCGACCCATTCAATCGCGACGCAACTGGACGATTCACCCGAGGAGAGCTGCGTGGTGGCGTCGGTCTCCCATACGGCGGTGGCCTGGTCGGGAGCCTGGCCCCAGCGGCTGGCGATGCGTTCAAAGGCGCCGGTCTGGCGATCGAGCTCATGGGTGACGGCGCTGGCGAGCTTGTCGATGTCCCTCTGGGTGTTCCCGCCGAGGTAAAAGAGTTCTTGTTCGTGCAGACCCGTCCATAAAACCAGGGTGAGCGTGGCGGAAAATATCCCGACGGGCAGTGGCAACCACCACGGCAGCCCGGCCGTGAGCGCCTCGGTTTCCCTCCACGCCAGTACGAGCAGGGCGAAACCCAGTAGCAGCAACGTGGCGGCAGAAACGGCGGACAGGGGCTCGGCTGCGCCCCAATGACAAATCGTGGACAAGCCGGCGACGTAGCCGATCAGCGTGGAAGATCCGATTACGGCCAGCACCGAGCCGGCGCACGCCTCCCCGAGAATGCGCGCGCGCGCGCGCGGTGCGAAAGCTTTCCATGCGAGCATCGAGCCGGCGAGCAACAGGCAGGCCGCGGCCAAGAAATGCATTCGTCCGGGCGCAGCGGAATCGGCGCCCGCATAATCACGCACGAGCAGTTCATCGATGCCCAGGTTGAAATGAAAAGCCTGTTCAACCAGGGTGAGCGCGCCGATGAGCGCAGGCAGCAAGGCCAGCCCCGCCATTTTTGTCGGGCCAATCTCGATTAGGATAAACACCACACCCAGCAGAAAAACGGTCAGCACGCCGTTGGCTTTTACCGCTGCAAGCTCAGGCACGATTTGCGAGGACGCCTCCGGGTAGATGAACTTGAGTGTCAGGGCCAACAGACCGAGCAGGCAAAGGGTGACCGCAAGCGCGAACGATATGCGCTGAAGCCATGTCGTTTTGGGCGGATGAGGCAGCGCGACCATTAAGGGGGGCACCCTAAGGATAAAAATGATTTTTGCAGGCCAAATGATTTATACAGCCACGGAGTTGCATAAGGCATTGGATTGTAAATTATATGAATTAAGGGTTCAGATAAGGCGAGAAATCTTCCTCCTCGGTCCCGGGGGGCGCAGGTTTTTCCGCCGGCGGGCTGGATTTTGATTGGGTGAGTTTGCGAAAGAAATTTGTCGGGCCGTAGACAAGGGCCCACTTCGGCTGGTCGAGCGTGCCGGTGAGCTTGACCTCGGCCAGCATTGAAACGGGCGTGAGAACCTTATCGAGCAACTGACTGGGCAGAAATCTGCTTTCCCCGAAGGGATAAACCTTGGCGTTGAATTCGAGTGTCTTCTTGTCGAGCCAGTAGTCGCCCTTGGCCTTGATGGCGGAGTTGGCCCCGGTGACATTTACCTCCGGGAACGAAAGTTTATTTTTCTCGATCGTGAAGTCCTTCGCCTGCGCGTCGGTGAAGCGCAGTGAAGTGAAGGTCACCAATTGCGAGAGCAGGCCCAGGAGATGGATCTGGCCCAGCTCGGTGCCGGTGAGCGCCGTGGTGCCACGGCCGGTGAAGCTGAGTGGATCGTGGTAGCGGCCCTCAGCGGCGGCGGCGAGATCGAAGCGGATGTCGGCGGCGCGCTGGATGAATTTCGTGGGCGGGTCGGGTGGCTGGTTATTTTGTTCCGCCAAAAATTCATCCACCGTCGTGATGGTGTGGCCGAGGCTGGCGTTGGCCAGGTGAAAATCGAAACGCATCCGCCGGGTGGCATCCGGGCCCGTCAGGAAAGCAAGGCCTTTGAGGGTCCCCTCCGAAAAAGAGGCCTCGATTCGTGGCAGGTCGATGTCGTCGTCGCGCAACGTGGCGTCGAACGACACGTCGTTGAGGGGAAAGCCATAGAGTTTGAACCGGCCGGATGAAGCGACGACGAGTTGCACGAGCTTGTGTTCGCCGCCGGGTGCGGCGGGGCTGTCGAGCACCCCGGTCGCATGCACCGTGGGCGGCTGGGCAAAGTTGAATGGCGTGATAAAATCCTCGCCGGCTTGCCCGAAAATCCGTGCGCCTTCAGTGAGGTCGAGGTTGCTCGTTGCATCGAACTCCATGCGCGACCAGGTGTCCTTCACCGGGTCGATCAAGCGCGTGAAACGGCCCCGCGCCGTGCGCGCGCCGCGCCCGAGGAGCACCTCGCGAGCGTCGTAATAATTGCCATCCACGATGTGCAGAATTGCCCGCACGCGGTCGAAGGGCACGCCGTGCACGACCGGCGAGGCGGCATCGGCGAAGACAAAAACATCCGAGTGATTGGCCGGACCCCAGGTGCCCTGCGCATCGGCGTCGCCCTCGGGTGGGATCGTTGGGAAACTAAAGTCTTTCCAGAATCCCGCCCACTCTGGGTGAAACCAGTTGGCGATCTCGAGCGGCCGCAACCGGCCGTGGAGCAGGAAGCGATAATCGAGAGTGGCGGTGTTCATCGAGTAGCTGCCGAGCGCGAAGTTGTCGTGTTGGTGCAGGATGACATCGGTCACGTTCAGGTCGTGGCCGCGGAGATCGGCCCAGCCGCGCACGGCATCGACCGGCACGCCTTTCACCGTGAGATGCTGCGCCTCGAAATGGGTTGAGAGGTCGGCCAGGTGCCAGCCGTCGGCAAACTCAGCGTTGCCGTGGAACGCGATCGGCGGGGTAAACGTGAGCAGGCCGGACAAATGGCTGTGCATCCGCGCGGAGATCTGGGCCAGCAGCGCGGGCCCGAAGGCAACGTCGAAACCCGCGCGGGCGTTTTGGGCTTTCAAGTCGGCCTGGCCGTGCAGCGAAACCGGCGTTCCGGCGATGATGCCGGCGATCTCGGCTTGCACGCCCGGCAACGGGCCCGGCGTTAAATGGACGAGGAGATTGGTGCCCTGCACGGACCAGCCGCCAAAGGTGGCGGCTGAAAAATCGACGGTGCGCGGAATAAAATGCAGCCGGTCGGGCCAGACGAGGCCCTGCACCTGCAGGTCGACGGACTGGGTGTTGGCGCGCGTCGGCAGGAAAAACTCGGTGGCGCTGAGGTCGAGCGAGGCGGGCGCGGCGGCCTGGCCAAGCAGGGGCATTTTTGCGGTGGCGCGCAGCTCGGTGGCGCGCATGGGCCAGGGGGTTTCGCGGTGGAAGGCGCGGGCATTGAGCACGGCCGTGACGAGCGCGCCGCCGGCGTCGGAAGGCGTGAGCTCGATGTGAAGTTGTGGCTCATCGAACGAGGCCAGTTCATCATCGAGATGGGCGAGCTGGCGGCTGAACTGAGGATAGTTCTGCGCGATGAATTCGGCGAGCGGTAGCATGCCGGGAGCGGCGGGGCTGGCGATCTCGGGCAGGTGCAACGCGCCTCGCGCGGTGACGACGAGGTTTTCCAGGCGGCAGTTGAATTGCGCCAGCTTGATGACGCGCTGGCGCGGGGTAAAATAGGCCGTGACATCACAGTCGCTCACGAAGGCCTCGGTCCGGCCGGTGGGCGAAAGCATGGCCGGCACGAAAACGCTCGCATGGGCGACGCAGATCTCGCGTGGTTCAAAATGACCAGCCAGCAGCACCCATGGATCGAGGCGCACATAGAGGGCCCGCGCGGTGAAGAGCGGTTCGGCGTAGGCCAGCGACTCGAGGCTGACGTCTTCAGCCAGCAGACGGCCGGAGGGATCGAAGACGGCGTGACGGAAGTGCACGGTGAGCTGCGAGACGGCGAGCCGCGATTCGATCGCGCGCAAAAGAAAAGCCGGCACCGGGAACTGACGGGCCACGACGACATAGAGCTGCAGCGCGAGCAGCGCGCTGAGCAGAAGCCAGAGCGTCCACCGTGCGAAAGAGTACGCGCATGAGCCGCACCAGCGGCAGGTGGACCAGGGCGGAGAGGCAGCTTTCACGGAAAAATCGCAAACACCGAATGCCGGGCGCCAGGTTATTTGGCCGGTTGGGTTTTGACGTTTGGCCTTTCCGCCGCGGGCGCGGTGGCCGGCGGTGGCGAAGTGGTGAGGGTGAAGAGCGCGTCAAGCAACGGTTGTTCGGCCTCGAAGACGCCGAACTCGGGTGAACCTGCGAGTTGGGTGCCTCCGCTGATGCGTTCGGTGAAAAAGATCTGGGTGGTGGTCGTGGTGGCGGGCGTGCCGCTGGCGGCGGCGAGCGAAATCGTGGTGTCGAGCTGGTAGCTCCACGGGCGGTTTTCACCGCCGACCGGCACGGTGGAAGGAAATTCATCGAGGACGAAATCTTTGGCCCGAAGGGTACGCAGTGCCGCCAGCAGGGCTTGCAGCGCGGCCCGGCGATCCGCGGGTTCGAAGGCGAGAGCGGCGTCCCAGGTGGCCGGCTTGGCGTTGTCGGCCGGCGCCGTGAAGGATTTTTCAAATAGAACGGTTTTGTCGGCGAGGCGGGTGAGCTTCAGGCCGGTGATCTTTGCGCCGGCGGGCAGATCGCGGAGCAAACGATCGCGATAGGCGTGGGTGACGATGGGCGTGGCGGCGAGAATGGAAGGATCGACGGCGTAAACTGAATCGATGCCGGAGATTCGGGCATAAACCGAGGCATCCGAGCCGAGGCCAAGCTGCAGCGTGAGGGCCGGGGGCGGGGTGTTGAGCGCGGTGGATTGCGCACCGGAGGGCATGAGCGCGAGGGTGATTTCGCGTTCGGGACGGTTGAAGCCCCAGCTTTCCAGGTCGCTGCCGGAGGGGGCATCACTGACAAATTTCTGGGCGGAGAGCAGCGAGAGGTTTTCGAGCAGGCGTTGGATGACGGCCAAGTCGGCGGGCTGGGTTTGCGGGCCGGCGCCGGGGGAGTGCTGGACGATTTGCCAGTGGGCATTGTCCGTGGTGGCAGCGGGAGCTTCGAGACGTTGCAGGGTCAGTTCGGGAGCATTGGGCGCGTGCAGGGTGATGGCGGTGACGTTGCGCGGGTCGAAATCGACAAAATGCCTTTCCCGAAGGATTTCCTGGGCGTTTTTGAGATTTTGGAGAAGATCGTTGGGAAACGACACGGTAAAGACGGCGGCCTTGTCGTCCATCTTGGCATAGAAAAGGGTCTCGGTTGGCACGGAGCCGTCCGGGGCGGGCGTGACGGGATTGCCGAGGAGCAGGGTTTCGCGGCGGTTGTTGCCATCAACGGTGATGCGGAGAGCGGGCGTGGCGAGGCCGGTGTGGTCATCGGTTTCGCGGGCATCGAGGAATGATTGGACGCGGAGAGTGGTGAGGTCCTTGAGGGCGAGCTCCGTGACGGATTTGTCGGCGCGCGCGAGGATGGGGCTTTCGAATGACCAGCGGTCGCCGTCGCGATGGATGGCCACGGGAGGCCCGGCGATTTGCAGGCGGAGGGCGCGGGCTTCGAAGACGGGGATGGTGAAGAGTGCATTGTCGCGGAGTTGGTCGAGCGGAAGCGTGAGGCTGTCAGCCAGGCTGCGATCGACGACGTGAATGCGCGTGCCGTCGGGAGACAAAACATAGAGATGGTTGCCGATGCGGGTCTCGGCCCCGATGCGAAGGGTGTAGGTTTGGGCGGCTTGTGCGCTGTCGGTGCCGGAGGTAAAGGTGATGGTGAGCTGGGGCTGGTCGAGGCCGTAGTCGGCGAGCGTCTGTCCATTTTTAGCGAGGTCGGTGACGAGAAAACTGGTGTCGTGCTCGAGGGTCTGGAGCTCGGTGAGAATGCGGCTGACCGCGTTGAGGTTGGCGGGCCAGCCGGCGGGTTGCGAGAGGAGCCAGGTGTCCCCGCTTTTCTCGATGCGAAGCGGCTGGGGCGACGCCTGGCTGGAAATTTCGAGGGCGATGATGTTGGCGGCTTCGGGGCCGAGGACATGATTGCTGGTTTGCCGGAGGGATTCCTCGGTGATGAGATGGGGTTCAATGTAGAAAATAAACGCGAAGACCGCCACGTTTAGAAAAAGCAGGACGAGCGTGATTTTGGTGCGCATCGGGATGATGGAATAAAATATTTTAACGGCGGCGCGTCCAGTAAACGAGCAGGCCGAGCAAGGCGGCGACGGCGGGCGGAAGCAGGAGCAGGCCGAGGCGGAGTTTGGCGAGGCTGAGCGTGCTGAGGGAGATTTGGTAGCGTTCGATGGGCCGTGCCGGAATGGTGAGCTGGGTATCGCGGTCGGTCGCCCAGTTGATGGCGGAGAGCATCAGGTTCTGGTTGCCCGGGTTGACCAGGCGGTTGTTCGTGGCCAACTCGGAGGTGCCGCCAACGATGAGCCGGCCGCCGCGCACACTGAGCGGCAGGGCCTCGCCGCTGGCGCCGCGGGCGCTGACGCGCTCGGAAGCGGCGATCACGCCCAGGCAGTTCTTCGTTTGCGCCGTGCCTTTGAGGTCCATGCCGGGGGTGAAGGTGGGCTTCACTTGCCGGCGGTAGTTGCGATAGCCCCAGGCGGTGGGCGAGGTGCTGGCGAGAATGGTGACCGTGAGGCTGTCATCAAGGATATGGCTGGGGTCGGCGCGCACGGAGCGCGCGAGGCCGAGCCGCAGGTGAAGATTGTTATTGATCAAGATCTGGGTGACGGGATGAGCGTTGTAAGCCCAGAGGATGAGATCGCCGTCATCGGTTATGTTTTTGGCCCCGGTGTCGCAAATGACATCGTCGTCGGCCACGATGCCCCAGTCGGCGAGCAGGCTTTCGAGGCCGAAGGGCCGGCCGGGATCAACGAGCAGCATGAGGCGGCCGGCGCGGGTGGAAAGAAACTGGCGGAGTTTTTCCTGTTCAAAGTGGTCGAAAGTGCCCTGTGGGCCGGCGGCGATGAGCAGCGCGGCATCCTCAGGGATCTTATCGGTAACGGACAGGTCGAGGAGTTCGACCTCGAAGTTGCGGTGGCGGAGTTCGTCGCCCAGCAGCGAAAGGCCGTGTACGGGATCGACATCGTCGGGCCGCTGTTCGCCGTGACCCGAAAGAAAATAAATTTTTTTCTGTCCGGCGCTGGAAACATCCAGGATGGCGGCGGTGAAGGCCTGCTCGCCCAGGAAGGCGGTGCGGCGCTTGTTTTTGAACTCGTAGAGTTCGGGCAGGCGAAGCACGCGGTGTTTTTCGCCGCAAATGACAAGGATGTCGCCGACCTGGTCGATGCCGAGTTGCTCGGCCTCGCGGCGTTGCTGGTAAACGTCGAGGTGCTCGAAGGAAATTTTCCCAAGGTCATTGGCCCTGGTGGTAAAAACATATTCGTTCAGCAGGTTGTCCACGTCGTGGGCGATGCTGGCGAGTTCCCCGTCGGCCGAATTTTCGTCAAACGTGACGACGATGCGCACGGGCTGCGTGAGCTGGCCGAGGTAGGATTGGGTCTCGGGTGAGAGGGCGTAGCGGCGGTTGGCGATAAGGTCGTAGCGCCAGGCGTGGCGGCGCGCGAGGTAGCTGAGCCCGATGAAAAGGGTGGACACAAGCAGCGCCTGCAGGAGCAGGTTGGCGGTGCGGACCCAGCGGGCGGTGCGGAAACTTTCGGTGGAGGGCATGGGGTCAGCTGTGCAGGAGCCGGGCCTCGATGCCGAGGACGCTGAAGATAAGCGCGAGCACGGTGCCGCTCAGGTAGAAAAGCAGCTCGCGGGTGTCCACCACCCCGCGGCAGAAGTCGTCGAGGTGTTGGAAAACATGGGCGTAATCGACGGCGTCTTTCAACGGATGCAGCACCGTGACGGTGCTGAGCATTTCCGTATCATGCAGGATGTTGGTGCCGAGGGTGAGCACGAGAAGCAAGGCACAGCTGCAGATTCCCGCCACGGGTTGGCTGCGGGTGAGCGAACTGGTAAAAACCCCGATGCTGACAAAAAACAAACCCGACACGGCGATGAAGGTGTATCCGCCCACGATTGAAGCCGGATCGAGAAAGCGTGCGTCATCGGAAAAATGCCGGAGGAGATAAAAATACGCGCCGGTCGAGGCCCACAGCGTGCAGTAGAGAAAGTACGCGGCAAAAAACTTCCCGAGCACGACCTCCGTGGTGGTCACGGACGTGGTGAGCAGCGTCTCCAGCGTGCCGAGGCGGCGTTCCTCCGCCAGGCACTTCATGGTGAACAATGGCACCATAAAACATACCGGCACCCAAAAGAGAGCAAAGAACAGGGTGGCGGGAGAGTACTCCTGGGCCGTCCCGCTGTATTGTTCCACAATCCAGCTGAAGATCACGCCCATCACGCCGAGGAAGAGCACCGCCGCGATGTAGGTGGCCGGGTTGACCAGCAGCATGCGGATCTCGTGGCTGAGGATGGTCCAGAAATGTTTCATTTCAGAAATTAGAAGCCAGAAGCCAGAGGGCAGAAGGCAGATGACAGCGAGAGTTTACAGGCATGGAATTATTTCTTTGATCCAATTTCTGATCTCTGGCCTCTGGCCTCTGACCTCTGGTTTGCCGGCGCGTCTTTCATGTCCCAGCTGCGCTTGGTCGCGGCGAGGAAGACGTCCTCGAGCGTGGGGTGCGCGCGGCTGAGGGCGCGCACGCGGAAATTTTGCGTGGTGAGCGCGCGCAGGAGCGACTCGCCCAGCTCGTCGTCGCTTCCGGTGGTGAGCGTGAGGGCGCAGAAGCCATCGGCGGCCGGCTCGGCGGTCTCGGTGATTTTCAGGGTCGGCTCGACCCTGGCGAGGAGCGCGGGCAGCGCGGCGGTGTCGCCGGCGAGATCGATGCGGTAAGTCGAGTGGCCGAGAATGTCGCGGCGCAACTCGGCCGGCGTGCCCTGCGCGACCACGCGGCCGCCATTGATGATGAGCACGCGGTCGCAAGTGACCTCGATCTCGGGCAGGATGTGGCTGGAGATGAGGACGGTCATGCGGCCGCGCAGGCTGGCGATCAGGTCGCGCACAATGAGGATTTGGTGCGGGTCGAGGCCGATGGTGGGCTCGTCCATGATGATGATGGGCGGCTCGGCCAGCACAGCCTCGGCGATGCCGACGCGCTGGCGGTAGCCTTTGGAGAGTTTGCCGATGAGCCGGTGGCGGACGCGCTTGAGGTCGCAGAGCTCGAGGATTTCGTCGAGGCGCGGGCCGAGCTTGCGGCGGGGCACCTCCTTGAGGCGGCCGCGATAATAAAGATATTCGATCACGCGCATATCCTCCGGCAGCGGGTTGTTCTCGGGCATGTAACCGATGAGGCGTTTGACGTCGTCGGGCTGCGTGGCCACGGGCAGGCCGCAGAGGTGCACGCTGCCGGACGTGGCCGGCAGATAGCCGGTGAGGATGCGCATCGTCGTGCTCTTGCCCGCGCCGTTGGGGCCGAGGAAGCCGATGATTTCGCCCCGTGCCACGGTGAAGCTGATGTCGTTGACCGCCGTGACCCCGGAGTAAGTCTTGACGAGGTGCGAGACTTCTATGGCGGGTGCGGTGGCGATGTCAGAGACGGGCATGGAAATGGCTTCTGGCCTAGTTGAACAACCGTTTGACACGACTGCACCAGAAAAGTTTAGGAGATATTGAGCTGCCAGGCTGCGGCCAGTCCACGCAGGGTCAGATCCGGCACGGGGGTGAATGGATGGCGCAGCGTTTTATCGAGCAACGCCGCGCTGCTGCCGGTGGCGAGCACGCGGGGCAGGGGCTCGCCGCGCGGCGCGAGTTCGGCCAGCACGGCGTCGAGCAACGCCTGGATCATGCCGCCAAAACCGACCACGGTGCCGATGCGCATCGCCTCGACGGTGGACTGGCCGATGGCGCGCGTGACCTCGATCGAATCGTCGAGCACCGGCAGGAGCGCCGTCTGCTCGTGCAAGTAACGGCGCATGACCTCGACGCCGGGCGCGATGATGCCTCCCTCGTAGCCGCGCGATTGCGTGATGATGTCGAAGGTCACCGCCGTGCCGAGGTCGATGACGATGGCGGGCGAACCGAAAAGCGCGTGCGCACCGGCCGCATTGGCCAGGCGGTCGGCGCCAATCTCCTTCGGGCGCGGGTAGCCGATGCGCACGCCAAGTTTTTTTTCATAGGTGAGCTGGAAAACCGGCCGGGGCAGTTTCAGCGCGGCGAGGAGTGGCGAGAGTTTTTCCGTGGCCGCCGGCACGACGGAACAAAATGCCGCGCCCTCGAGCGCGGGGTGCCCGGCCAGGATCTGCGCAAGCACAGGGCCGAGGCCATCGCGGGCATCGTCGAGCAGCCGCGTGGGCAGCGCGCGCTGAAAGACGGTCGCGCCCGTGGCGACGACGCCGTAGTGCGTGTGGGTGTTGCCGATGTCGATGCAGAGGAGGCTCATCGAAGTTGAATGTTGAAGGTTGAAAGTTGAAAGGCCAGCGCAAGCTCTGGCCGCGGGCAGACATTTCTTTCAACTCTCATCTTTCACCTTTCAACTGGCTGTCTTTCTCCAGCGTCACTTCGCCGGCGCGGAAGCGGAGGATTTTTCCGGCGTCGGTGCGCAGGAGCAACGAGCCTTCGTCGTCGATGCCGCTGGCGGTGCCTGGGATTTTTTTCTCCCCTTGCACGAGGGTGACGGACTGGCCGCGCAGCACGTCGTAGCGGGCCCAGAGGTCGGCGAAAGTTTTGTCATGGTCGCCCTCGACGAAGCCGGTGTAGGCGAGGAGCACGCGGCCGATGAGCGCGGCGGCGAAGCGGTTGAGGTCGAGCGGCGCGCCGGTCTGCTCGGCGAGCGAGGTGGCGGTGGCGGCGAGCGGGCGCGGCCAGGCGTCGCGCGGGGCGTTGACGTTGAGGCCGAGGCCGAAGACGAGGTCGCGGATCTGGTCGGCGTCCACGCGGGCCTCGGTGAGCATGCCGCCCGCCTTGCGCCCGGCGAAGACGAGGTCATTGGGCCATTTGAGGCCGGGCGTGAGCGAGCAAAAATTGGCGACGAGCTCGCAGATATTGACTCCCATCCAGAGCGTGAATGTTTGCATGCGCGCGGGTTCGAGGCGCGGGCGGAAGGCAAAGCTGACGTATAGATTCCCGTTGGCTTCGCTGTGCCACGTCCGGCCGAAGCGGCCGCGGCCGTGCGTCTGGCGGCGGGCGAGGACGGCGAACGGCGCGGGCCGACCGGCCGCAAGCTGGCGCTCGGCTTCATTGTTCGTGCTGTCGATCTCGTCGAAAAAAGCCAGCCCGAAGCCGCGCGCGCGCCGGCGCAAGTGGGCTTCGATCAGCGCCAGGTTGAGCGTGGCCGGCGACCGCGTGAGTTTGTAGCCGCAACTGCGCACCGCCTTGAAGGCAAAGCCCTGCGAGCGCAGTTTCTCCATGTGCGTCCAGATGCCGACGCGGCTCATGCCGAGTTTTTTGGCGAGCGCGGTGCCGGAGACGAAACCCGGCTCGCGGTCGAGCAATTCGCGGAGGATGACGGTTTCGGGCAGGCTCATCGCGGGGCGCGGTTCAAAGTTTCACGTTCAAGGTTCAAAGTTGGCTGCCCACAAACCTTGAACCTGGAACATTGAACCTTGAACGCATTCATATTTTCCAGTCGAGTCCGATGTCGGCCCACACGCTGTGGTGCACGAGCGCGCCGGTCGAAATGAAATCAAGGCCGAGGCCGGCGAGTTGAGGGAGTTTTTTCAGGGTGATGCCTCCGCTCGCCTCGGTGAAGGTGCGCCCGCCGATGAGCGTGACGGCGCGGCGGAGCTGCGCGGGCGTGAAATTGTCGAGGAGCAGGACATCCGCGCCGGCGGCCAGCGCGGGCGGGATTTGCGCCAGAGAATCGACTTCGATTTCCACGGGCAGTTCGGGCGCGGCGCGTTTGGCCGCGGCGACGGCGGCGGCGAGGCCGCCGGTTGAGCCGAGCAGCGCAAGGTGGTTGTCCTTGAGCATCACGCGGTCGAAGAGACCGAGCCGGTGGTTCCAGCCGCCGCCGCAGGCGACGGCGTATTTTTCCAGCATGCGGTACCCGGGCGTGGTCTTGCGCGTATCGAGCAGGCGCGTGCGCGTGGCGCCGAGCGCCTCGGCGTAACGGTGCGTCTGGGCGGCCACGCCGCTGAGGCGTTGGAGAAAATTCAGGATGACGCGCTCGGCGGTGAGCAGCGTCCGCGGGTCGCCGCTGAGCGTGGCGAGGACGGAACCGGCCGGCCGCCGGGCGCCGTCGCGGGTGCGGAGTTGGGCCGTGGCGCGGCCGCCGTAAATCGAAAGAATGAGCGGCAGCAGCGGCAGGCCGCACACGGTGAGCGGCTCGCGCGCGACGAGATCCGCCGTGCCGGAGCGCGCGGCTGCGCCGGCGATACTGGCCGTGGAGAGATCGCCCGTGCGCGC
>Ga0207024_10168_pt2 | contig 18761 bp, 19 predicted proteins | sample Alteio_BWMinCont_44_FD_153470 | JGI IMG/M metagenome (GOLD analysis project Ga0207024, IMG submission 153470) | Enriched cells from forest soil in Barre Woods Harvard Forest LTER site, Petersham, Massachusetts, United States -... | ecosystem: Environmental > Terrestrial > Soil > Temperate forest >...
CCCTATTGCAGATACATGAAAAGAATTATGAACTTTATAACTTTGCACGCTTTTTGAAACTATCTGCTGCAGGCAGACTAAAAAATATAACATGAACATTACAAAAGAAGAAATTAATCCTACACACGCCGTTGTAAGGATAAAGATTGCCCCTGACGACTGGAAACCGAAGGTAGACAAAACCTTGAAAGATTATCGCAAAACTGCTAATATCCCCGGCTTCCGTCCCGGAATGGTGCCGATGTCTATCATTAATAAAAGATATGGCAAAGCTGTGTTGGTAGAAGAAATAAATACCCTGCTTTCCGACTCACTTTCCAAGTATATTAAAGACAATCAACTGCCCGTGGTAGGTGAACCCTTGCCCATTGAAAATAAGGTTGATTTAGACCAGGAAGTGGAACATGAATTTGGTTTTGAATTAGGCCTTGTTCCGGAATTTTCAGTTCCGCTTTCGGCTGACCATAAGTTCACATTACTTCAGCCCGAAATTGAAGAATCGCTTATGGCTGAGTATACCGAAGAATTAACTAACCGCTATGGAACCGTTAGCAACCCGGACTCTTCGACTGAAAATGATTTGTTGGGTGGAGACTTTGTACAACTGGATGAAAACGGTGAAATATTACCCGGCGGACTGTACAAACCTTCGGTTATTAATATCCGTAAGGTAGGTGATGAATTCAAACCAAAATATATAGGTAAAGCCAAAGGCGATAAAATTGAACTTAGCCTCGCTGAATTAAGCAAAGACGCTGCCGATATCGCATCTATGTTTAGCATTAGCAAGGATGAAGCTGAAAAGCTAACCGGCAAATTCCAATTTACCGTTACCCAAATACACCATATTCTTCCGGCTGAAGTTAACCAGGAATTATGGGACAAGATTTATGGCCCGGGTAAGGTGAACAACACGGAAGATTTCCAAAAGAACCTCCGCATGGAACTCATGTCCATTTTTGCCCCTAAAGGAGAGCGCAAATTGAACAATGAAATGGTGGACCATCTTATAAAAAATACTTCTATTACTCTTCCGGACGAATTTTTAAAGAAATGGCTTACCCGCGTTAATAAAGAGCCGATGAATGAAGCTCAGTTCAATATGGAATATGAGGCCTACACCCAATCATTAAAATGGAGGCTTATAGAAGATAAGATTTACAAAGACCATAATATTAGTGTTACCCCTGAAGAAGTGCAGGAATATGCCCACCAACTGGCCCACCGTTATATGGGACATGGAGTACCGCATGAACAAATTGATGAAGCCAGCAAAAGATTGCTGCAGGATGAAAAAGAAGTAAATCGGATGTATGAGCGTCTTTATGAATCGAAACTGATAGACCTGTTACGCAAAACATATACCATCGAGGCTAAAGAAATACAGCGCGATGAATATGATAAACTGACAGAATCAGCCAAATAATAACCAGTTGTAAATGCTGAATTGTGAATTGTAAATTATATTCGCAGCAATCATTCACAATTAACCATTTACAATTAACAATTAAAATATATGTTTAGTCAAGATGAATTTAGAAAATATGCTGTGAAGCATAGGGGTATTAGCGGCTCCAACCACGATCGCTATATGTCTCGTTTCAATGGAAGAGTAACTTCAGTAGTTAATGATTATATCTCACCGACCATTATTGAAGAGCGCCAGTTAAATGTTGCACAAATGGACGTATTCTCCCGTCTGATGATGGATAGAATTATTTTCCTCGGTGTTGCCATTAATGATGACGTTGCCAATATTATCCAGGCTCAATTGCTTTTCCTGGAATCAGCCGATTCAAAAAAACCGGTTTCATTGTATCTTAATAGCCCCGGTGGCTCTGTGTACGCAGGCCTCGGCATATATGATACCATGCAATACATTACACCGGAAGTAGCAACCATTTGCACCGGTATGGCTGCCAGCATGGCTGCTGTATTAATGTGTGCAGGAACTCCTAAAAAACGGACTGCACTGCCTCACTCCCGTATTATGATTCACCAACCTATGGGCGGAGCTGAAGGTCAGGCATCGGATATTGAAATTACGGCAAAAGAAATCATGAAGTTGAAAAAGGAGCTTTATGAAATCATTGCTAAGCATTCAGGCCAAACCTACGATAAGGTTTATGCCGACAGTGATCGCGATTACTGGATGACTGCACAAGAAGCCAAAGATTATGGCATGATTGATGAAGTGCTGGTGAAAGCCAAGTAAGCACATTTTTGTTCTGTAATGAAAAATCCCTCTGAGAAATTGGAGGGATTTTTTGTTTTAGGTATGTTTATATAAGGCCCTCAGTTTTTTATATTTCACATACGTAGCCCATGCTGAAAGCCTGCTTATCTGCCAACCGGCCTGTCCATCTAAAAAGCCAAGTTTTACAAAATAATCTTTCACAAACTTTATAATTGGCGCTGTGTATAGCTTCCAAACAGGAGCGCGCTTACTCCTATCAAACGAGGCTTTTGCATTGATGGTGGTAAAATATTCTATTTGCTTATAATGATCATCGATAGTGTAATAGCTGTAATGCAAAATATCTCCTTTCAGCCTGCTTATGGTTCCACCAGCCTGTAGTTCAAATTTATCGTGAGGGTTTATTCCGCCCCATTTACCTTTTGTTTTGTCAAACAAACGCAGTTTGCGGTCAGGGTACCAGCCGCAGTGTTTTATCCACGTGCCGCAATAATTGGTGAGGCGGTTCATTTCATACCCATCATACTTCCAATTCTCTTTTACTTCGACAATACTTTTCTTTAAGATATCATCGAGTGCCTCATCGGCATCTAGCGCGAGGACATGTGGGTATTCTGTGAGCGATGTAGCGTAATTTTTCTGCTCTATATGTCCTTCAAAAGCATGCTGAACAAATCTGGTCCCTTTACTTTTGCATATTTCTTCCGTTTTATCGGTCGAAAAAGAATCAACCACAATGATTTCATCTGCAATATCTTTTACAGAATCAATACATCTGCCAATGTTCTTCTCTTCGTTCTTAGTAATTATTACAACTGAAATCTTGGGCATGGCAGCATTATTTCTACAACAAATGTATCAAATTGACATGGAATATTTACAGACGTGTAGTTACCTTCTTTACCATATCAACCTTCCAGGTAGCAAAGTCTCCTGCAATTATATGCCTGCGGGCTTCCTGCATAAGCCAGGTATAAAATGCGAGGTTGTGTATGCTACTTATCATCATGCCTAAAAGCTCGCGGCACATGTGCAAATGGCGCAAATAGGCCCTGGAATAAAACAAATCAACAGGCGATTCTCCATCCGGGTCAATGGGAGAAAAATCATCTTTCCACTTGGAGTTACGCACATTGATGATACCATTTTTGGTAAACAACCAGCCATTTCTCGCATTACGGGTAGGCATCACGCAATCGAACATATCAATACCAAGCGCTACTGATTCCAGCAGGTTATCGGGCGTGCCAACGCCCATCAGGTAGCGGGGTTTATCTTTTGGTAAAAAAGGAACCACTTTATCAGTCATGGCATACATTTCTTCAGACGGTTCGCCCACAGAAAGGCCGCCGATGGCATTGCCATCCAAGTCTAAATCGGCTACAAACTTGGCCGATTCTTCCCGTAAATCAGCATAGGTGCCGCCTTGTATAATTCCAAAAAGCATTTGCTTTTTCAATACTTCTCTGCTATCATGATAATCCTTGGCGCGTTTGAGCCATCTATGGGTAAGCTGAACCGATTTCCGCACATAATCGTGCTCGGCAGGAAGAGAGACACATTCATCTAAAGGCATTACAATATCTGAGCCAATAACTTGCTGTATATCCAATACCGATTCGGGAGTAAAGAAGTGCTTGGAGCCATCCAAGTAAGAGGTGAACTCCACCCCATCTTCTTTTATTTTCCGGGTAGGCGAAAGTGAATACACCTGGAAACCTCCACTATCGGTAAGGATAGGTTTATGCCAATTCATAAAGTTATGGAGACCTCCGGCATTTTTAAGCACATCTAAGCCAGGCCGTATATAAAGATGATAGGTGTTTCCGAGGATAATTTGCGCCTTAATATCATTTTCCAAATCGGTCTGGGTAACCCCTCTCACAGAGCCAATGGTACCCACAGGCATAAATACAGGGGTTTCAATATCACCGTGCGCAGTATGTAAAATACCGGCCCTAGCACTGGTATCGGGGTTGGTATGGAGCAGTTTAAAATTCAAGTGTGTTAATTATTTTGTTGAAATGATGCCAAAAGTAAAAGGAATAGTGCTCTGAACTAAAGATAGCTTTGCATGATTTGCAATTTTATACCCCCATGCTCGCTGAAATAGTCTTTGTATTACTTTGTTTATGCTTCGCTATCTACCTGTTTTTTTGTGCGATAGCCTATTTTCGTTTTGCCTTCGGAGGACGAAAAGCAAATACACCAAAAAATAATTTGCCACCCGCCTCGGTTGTTATTTGCGCGAGGAATGAGGCAGCCCATATTAAACATAACCTCACCTTAGTGCTCGAACAGGACTATCCCGTTTTTGAAGTTATAGTAGTAGACGATGGCTCGTGGGACAGTACACCAGCTGTTTTAATGGAATTGCAAAAAAATTATCCCCGCCTAAAATTATTGGAGATCAAAGAAGATTCCGTTTACGCTCACGGTAAAAAACTAGCCTTAACTATTGGCATAAAAAGTGCGCAATATGAGCACCTGGTTTTTATAGATGCCGATTGCTATCCCGCAAGCAAAGATTGGTTGAAGCAAATGGTGCAAACCTTTGATGATAAAACGGATATTGTGTTAGGGTATGGAGCTTACGCCAATAAGAAAGGATTGCTGAATAAACTAATCCGCATGGATACCTTGCGTATTGGCACACAATACCTGTCGCTGGCTTTAGCGGGCATGACCTATATGGGCATTGGACGGAACTTGGCTTACCGCAAATCTTTTTTCATGAAGCAAAAAGGGTTCTGGCCTCATTCACAAATCCCTTCAGGAGACGATGATTTGTTTGTGAATAAATCGGCCACACGACATAATGTCCGCATAGCGGCAACTGAAAGCTGCATTACTTTTTCAGAACCTAAAGAAACCATGAAAGAATGGATACGACAAAAGCGCAGGCATATTACTACTTCTACTTATTATAAGTCTTCTTCTAAATTCACGTTGGGAATTATCACTTTCTCACAATACTTTTTTTGGATTGCGGCTATCACACTTTTATTTTCTCACCGATTTCAATTTATTGCTTTGGGCATCATTGCAGGATATATTATTATTCAACTAATTATTCTAAAAAAAGCCATGAATCGACTGGGCGAAAGAAAATTATTCGTATATTCGCTATGGTCTGAATGGATTTTACTTTTTTTCCTCTATCCTGTTATAGCACTATCCAACCTCCTATTTAAGCAAGCTGCATGGAAAACCTAGAGTATCTTTCCGCTAAGGCGTTTTATGACTATAATTTGGTGCAAAAAGCTTCTGAAGGCGATCAGAAAGCCTATACAGAGCTATTGAAGCGATACTATGATGCCATCTATTTTATGATGTATAAAATGGTGCGCAACCAGGACGATGCCGATGATTTGACGATGGAAGCATTTGGAAAAGCATTTAAAAACCTGAGCCACTATACTCCTGATTATGCCTTTAGTACCTGGCTTTTCCGGATTGCAACCAACAACTGCATCGACTATATGCGCAGGCAGAAGATAAAACCCCTGTCCATTGATAACACATTCGAAAGCGCAGACGGCGGGGAAATAACAATGGATATTAAATCGGGTTACCTTGACCCCGAGGAAAAATTTATAAAAGCCCAGAAAATAAAAGTATTGCATGAGGTGGTAGATAGGTTGAAGCCCCGCTACAAAAAACTGATTGAGCTCCGCTACTTTAAGGAATGGTCGTATGAAGAAATATCGGCACACCTGAATATCCCTATTGGTACAGTTAAAGGTCAATTGTTCCGGGCAAAAGAAATATTATTACAAGTGCTTAAAAACTCAAGAGAAAAAATTTGATGGAAGATTCGATCGTGTTATTGCAAAGCTATTTTTCTCTTACAGAAAAACAAATAGCATTATTCGAGAAATTAGGTGAACTCTACCGTGAGTGGAACCAAAAAATAAATCTCATCTCCCGCAAGGATATGGAGCATTTATATTTGCACCATATCCTGCACTCGATGAGTATTGCCAAATTAATACAATTTAAAGACGGCACCAAAATTATAGATGTAGGAACAGGTGGTGGCCTGCCCGGAATACCACTCGCCATTATGTTTCCACAATGTTCTTTTCTGCTTATAGATTCTATTGGAAAGAAAATAAAAGTAGTAGAGGAAATTATTACTGCATTAGGAATTGATAATGCTTTTGCCGAAAACGCCCGGTCTGAAAGCATAGATGAAGATGTTGATTTTGTAACCGGAAGGGCCGTAAGTAATGTACAGGACTTTTACAGCCGGGTGGAGCATCTTATATTGCCGAGTAAAAAAAAGAGCAATAACACGTTGCCCAATGGCCTGCTTTATTTGGCCGGGGGCGATGTAGAAACTGACCTCGGAAGATTAAAAGATAAAACCAATATCTACCCGCTTGATATCTGGTTTAGCGAAGATTTTTATAAGAGCAAGAAAATTGTGCATGTGAAGCGGTGAATCCATGAAAAAGAACCCCTTTAAAAAGCCCAAAAAGAATTTTTGGAAATTACTTGGACCTGGGCTTATTACGGGCGCCAGTGACGATGACCCTTCGGGGATTGCCACCTACTCTCAGGCAGGTGCAGGATTTGGGCTAACTACATTGTGGACCGCCATTATTACCTTTCCGTTAATGGCTGCCATACAAGGTATGTGCGCCAGGATTGGGATAGTTACTTCTGCGGGGTTGACAACCACCTTAAAAAAACATTATTCAAAAACACTGTTATACGTTTTTGTCCTTATTTCCTTTCCCGCTATTGTTTTAAATATTGGCGCCGATATTGCCGGTATGGGTGCAGTAGCAACCATGCTCTACCCGCCTGTTCCAAGCATCGCTTTTTCATTATTTTTTGTAATTCTTCTTATCGTTTCTCTCATTTATTTTCCGTACAGAAAAATAGCCGGTGTACTAAAGTGGCTTTGTCTTACCCTCATGCTTTATATCATTGTTCCCTTCCTTGTTAAGCAAGATGTTGGAGCTATTCTGAAAGCAACATTTATCCCCCATATTAAATGGGACAAAGAGTATATAGCCATATTAGTGGCTATACTCGGAACAACCATTTCTCCTTATCTTTTCTTCTGGCAGGCATCTATGGAAACAGAAGACCGCGCTGCTAAACAGAAAGCAGTAATAGTTGACAAAACAGATATTACCGATATGCGATTTGATGTTAATGTAGGAATGTTCTTTTCCAATTTTGTGATGTATTTTATTATTCTTGCCACGGGTTCTGTTTTATTTCGTGGAGGGATAACCAATATCAATACGGTTCAGGATGCAGCTTCTGCATTGAAACCTTTGGCGGGAAATTCGGCTTATTTACTTTTTGCCATTGGCATTATAGGTACCGGATTATTGGCAATACCCGTGCTGGCAGGCTCCGTATCATATATGCTGGCAGAAACCTTCGGATGGAAGGAAGGCCTCAATACCAAATGGCGTGAATCAAAAGGGTTTTACCTGATATTGGCCATTTCCATTATTATCGGGTTTGGAATTAATCTACTTGGAATTGACCCCATAAAAGCCTTGATTTTTACGGCCGTTGCTTATGGTGTAACTGCACCTGTGTTGATTGCCATCATCATGCACATTTGTAACAACAAAAAAATAATGGGAGAATTTACTAATAAACTCCACTCAAACATCTTGGGGTGGATTACGCTACTAGTAATGACTCTTGCTGCCATTGCCTTGTTTGTAACGATGTAATCCCATAATTTTTATTCATCCAGTAAAAAGGTCGGTATTCCATTATGGTTAAGTGTTTGCGTATACTTTTTACCGTTTGATTCTTTTTCTGTCCGAAATTGAACTGTGTCATAATTATCCGGACGAATCTGCTTAATGAATTCTTGCCTTGTCCGCATATCTAAGGAATCATAGTGATTCACTAATAGAAAATGGTCTTTGGTAACGACCATCTTGAATCTTATCTTTCCATTCTGATACCATCCTTTTGCAGATTCCTTATACAAACCAGTAAATACAAACTCACTATCCGAATTGCTGTATTTCCTCGATGTATCTTTCTCTTTCATCCATCCCGTCTGCTTTTTTGCGCCATTTCTATACCAGGATTTCATTTTATATACCTGCATCAAATCGTTTCGCCAATAACGAACGTATTGCTCTTGCCCATTATCGTAATAGAAAACATAGCGCTCATTCAACGTATCATGGCGCTTGTAATAGCGGATCGCTTTAATTTTTCCATTGGAATAGTGTCCCAATACTTTCTTTTCAGGATAACAGGAAATAAGGTAAATAGATAGAACTAAACTAATTCTAAAAAGGAGCTTGATGCTTTTCATTTGACTATTCGTATAGTCAATATAACAAGTCTTTTTTTATTTTATTGTATCTCTCACGGCCTTTACATCAGCTGGGCTAACCGTAAAACCATCGTTCCCAAAAGAATGGTACACATAGTTTAACACCTGGGCAATATCGCTGTCATTAAGCCCCTGTGGAGTCATCACGCTTTGGTAATCGTTACCGTTTACGGTTATTTTATTCGATGAACCTTTTATTACCTGGCGTATGGCCCTGAATTTATCGGCCAGCAAATAATCAGAACCTGCCAAAGGAGGATATGTGCCCTGCATGCCTTTGCCATCAGCTTGGTGACAAGTTAAGCAAGTTTTTTGATAAATTGTTTTCCCGGCAGCATAAGGTGAGTTATTATTGGCTGCAGGAGTATTATTACTTTGTGTTGAATTGTCGCTACTTCCTATACAGGAGGAAAATCCTAAAACTACAATAAGGGACAAACTCAATAGCTTATGGTTCATACCTCATTCTATTTATTACCCTCTGTCGTAATCCACCACCACCACAGGAGTTATGGGGTGCGATTGGCAGGTGAGGATATATCCATCCTCCACCTCGTCATCGGTTAGGGCGTAATTGATGGTCATGTTCACTTTGCCTTCCATTAATTTTGCACGACAGGTAGCACATACGGCACCTTTGCAGGAGAATGGTGCATCAACACCGGCATCCATAGCAGCATCCAGTATGGCATCGCCATCAGTAGCCAGTTGAAATGTGGTTTCTTTTCCATCGGCAATAACGGTAACCTCGCAGATAGACCCGTGAATATCAGTAGGGTCTTTTTTGGGTTCTTCTATAACTGAAGTAAAGTATTCAATATGGATAAAGTTCTTATTTACATTATTATTTTCCAGGACTTCCTTTGCATTATCCATCATCGGTCCGGGGCCGCAAATGAAATATTCGATAACAGGGTTCCTTTCCAGGTATTTACTAATAACCTCCTTTACCTTATCCTTATTCATTATTCCAAGTAAGTCAGTTGGGTAATTGGAATCAGAAGGGTTTTGAAATATGTAACGAATAGTTAGTCTGTCAGGGTTCTGGCGAGCCAATTCATCTAATTCGGTTTTGAATATGGTTGAGGCTTCGTTATAGTTTCCATAAAACAAAGTCAGCTTGCTTTGTGGCTCTGCAATTAATGTAGTCTTGATAATAGACATCATTGGTGTGATGCCACTGCCACCCGCAAAAAGCACGTAATGCTTGCGGTTGGAGCTTTTTAATTCTGTGTAGAAGTTACCCATAGGCACCATCACCTCTACCCGGTCGCCTTTTTTGAAATTATCGTTAATGTGGTTGGAACCTAAGCCGTCTTTCACCCGTTTAATAGCTACCCGCAAAGGCTCCTTTACCAAAGGGCTACTGCATAACGAGTACGAACGCCTTACCTCTTTGCCATTTACCAGCAATTTGAGTGTGAGGTGCTGTCCATGCGAATATTGGTAATCCTTCAACAATTCGGAAGGAATTTCAAAGGTAACGGAAACACAATCAGGAGTTTCTTTTTTTACTTCGGATACGGTAAGTTGATGAAATTTTGACACGAGCCGTTTTGGGTTTTAAGAGGCGCAAAATTAGCATTTTTAGTAAACATACTCACCCCTTTCGTTCCGCCACTTGTAGATAGTGACTTAGCAGTTGCTAACAGTTGAATCCATTTACATATATTTGCAACAAACAATAGCCTATTATTATGCCTGAATTATCACAACAAGAGCTCGAAACAAGATTCCAAAAGAAGATTGACGACAACCTCTATATAGAACCTAAGGACTGGATGCTGGATAAGTATCGCAAGAACTTGCTTCGCCAGATTTCGCAACATGCCCATTCAGAAGTAGTAGGAATGCTACCCGAAGCTAATTGGATTACCCGCGCCCCAAACCTGCGCCGCAAAGCAGCCTTATTGGCTAAAGTTCAGGATGAAGCCGGACATGGCCTATATCTTTATTCTGCCGCCGAAACATTGGGTTCGAGCAGGGAAGAAATTTTAAGTGCCTTCCTTACTGGCAAAGCAAAATACTCCAGCATATTTAACTACCCAACCCTTACCTGGGCCGACATTGGAGCCATTGGCTGGTTAGTTGACGGAGCCGCCATTATAAACCAGGTTATGCTGCAAAGGGCTTCTTACGGACCTTATGCACGAGCTATGATACGGATATGCCGCGAAGAAAGTTTTCATCAACGCCAGGGATTTGAAATTATGGTTACTCTTTGCAAAGGGACAGCAGAACAAAAAGCCATGGCACAGGATGCACTGAACCGCTGGTGGTGGCCATCACTTATGATGTTTGGCCCATCGGATAAAGACTCCTTGCATAGCACCGATATGGCCAAATGGAGAGTGAAACGTGAAAGCAATGATGAACTCCGCCAGAAATTTATTGACCGGACAGTTCCGCAAGCTGACTTTTTAGGTATAACCATGCCCGATAAGGATTTGAAATGGAACGAAGCCACTCAACATTATGATTTTGGAGAAATAAACTGGGATGAATTTCACCAGGTAATCAGCGGACATGGCCCCTGCAACCGCGAAAGGCTCAGTGCCCGCCAAAAAGCACATAATGAAGGCTTGTGGGTACGCGAAGCCGCAGCCGCTTATGCAGCAAAAAAACAAAAGAAAGCCGCTTAAATAAAATGGTAAATGGTTAATGCTTAATTGTAAATGAATTTCATTTGGCATTTACAATTCACAATTTAAAATTAAGATTATGGAAGATAACCAATGGCCTCTTTGGGAGGTTTTTATACAATCAAAATCCGGACAGCCATACAAACAAGCCGGAAGCGTTCATGCCCCAGATGGAGCAATGGCGCTCGAAAATGCAAGAGATGTATATACCCGTCGTAACGAAGGGACTAGCATTTGGGTTGTACCGGCTCAATATATAGTGGCTTCCACACCGGAAGAAGTAGGCTCATTCTTCGACCCCGCTAATGATAAAGTATATCGCCATCCTACTTTTTACGTCGTTCCCGAAGGGGTGAAGTATATTTAAAGCCGCTCTTACAGTCTCTTCTTAATATACTCTATAGCCATTTTATTAGCATCTTCTGCCGATGCTTTATCAAAATGCGCATTGCTTGGATTGGCAAAGGCATGATCGGCATTATATTCCTTCACAGTTAATTTTTTGCCGGCCTTTTCCATATTCGATTGGAATGTTTTTACCATATCGGGGTTTATCCATTTATCCTGGTTGCCAAATAATCCGAGCACATCACAATTCAATGATTTTAACTTGGTTATATCTGTTTCAGGCATACCGTAATACATCACGCATCCTGCACCTTGTTTTCCTGCCAATATAGCTGTTTGCATGGCATAGCCGCCTCCAAAACACCATCCCAATGAAAAGATACGTGCATTGGGGCCTGCAAAGGCAATGGCTCCATTCAAGATACTCATAATTCTATCGTTGGTTGCCGCTTTCATATATTTTCCGGCGGAGTCGGGGGTGCTGGCAACTTTCCCATCATACATATCCACAGCAATTATATTAATGTTGCCTAATGTTTTTTGCAATTCATCGGCACGTTGCTTTATATAATCATTAAGGCCCCACCATTCATGGGTTATAATAAGGAAATTATTTGTTGGAGCGGATGAAAGCACCTCATACGCTGAACCCATTTTCCCGTCGGGAGTTGAAAAAGTTATCATTTTTCCGGCCTGGTCAGAATAATTGAAGGGAATAGGCGCTTCGTGCGTGGCGACAAAATCGGGGTCATCAGCCATAGCTCGCATTCCGCTTGCACTTGCAGATGCTGTGCAGCAAGTCATTTTTTGAGCAGAACTCACAGTTACTGCTAATAGTAAAATAGGGATTATAAGCTTTTTCATAAATTCAATTGTTACGATTTTTATTAATAGGCGATGTAAATTATCTCCCAAATTTATTAAAAATTTTTACTTGTAATTAGAGCTGCAATATAAAATAAATTAGCCTTTAAAACGGTCTTCTTAAGGTTAAGTATAGATGGTGTTTTTATTAAGAAAAGTGAAGGGAGGTCAAACCCTGTTTTATATCATTTATTATACTTGAAAATTTTCTTATCTTTGTAAAAATAAATGAGAATAACGATCATATTACCTGTTGAAAATTACAGATTTACAAGAAGTTATATAAAGTGGATTTAGTTTTTCTCTACCCCCTATGAACTCTCATAATATTTGGCAAATAATTGCCGTTTTTTTAATGAGTACCGTTAAATTCGGTTTCGGGGGAGTGCCGTTGGCCGTAATGGTAGAAAAATTCCCGCTCTTCAAGGCCATTACTATTACGACAGCCGGCGGAGTTACCAGCGCTATTATATTTGCCAACATAAGCGACTGGGTATTGAAACAATGGCACAGATTCCGTGCCAAATATTTCCCTTACCACGAACATAAGCATGTTCCGGAAAGTAAATTAACTAAAAAAATCAGGGAGAAATGGGGCCTGTATGGATTAGCTTTTTTCACCCCTTTTATTCTATCTATTCCTGTCGGAACGCTACTTTCAGTTCATTTTTATCATGATAAGCAGAAGGTTATATCTTACATGATTGTTTCCATTATAGCCTGGGATTTATTTTTCTACTATTTTTATAACTACCTCTATCCCTTAATGACCACTCATGTTCATTTCAGATAAATGCCGGATCCTTTTTTAGTCATCAATACCAATCTGCCCCATTTATTAAAACTGGGATTAGAGGCAGGCAAAGCCATATTGGAGGTTTATGCAACATCTTTCGAGGTTGAATTTAAGAACGACCATTCTCCCCTAACTATGGCTGATACACGTTCCCATCAAATCTTATTTGAAGGATTAGCCCAAATAGGTGGATTTCCTATACTCAGCGAGGAAATGAAAGAAATTCCTTATAAAGAAAGAAAGAACTGGAATACCTTTTGGCTGGTTGACCCTCTGGATGGCACAAAAGAATTTATTAAACGTAACGGAGAGTTTACCGTAAACATTGCCCTTATACATGATGAAACGCCTGTTTTTGGTCTGATTTATGTACCTGTAACAGGAATATTCTACTATGCACTCAAAAGGCAGGGTTCCTATCGCCTTAGCTTAAATCCTTCCCGTAATGTACCAGACACGCATGAGGAGATAATTCGTCTCAGCGAAAAATTACCCGTTGAACATAGCCAGAAAGGAGAATATGTGATAGCTGTAAGCCGTTCACACGTATCTCCCAAAATAGAAGATTATATCCGGGATAAGAAAACAGAATACGCCACTGTTCGCACTGTTTCAGCAGGAAGCTCCTTAAAGTTTTGCCTGGTTGCCGAAGGTAAAGCAGATGTTTATCCGCGTTTTGGCCCAACTATGGAATGGGACACTGCTGCAGGGCAAATTATAGTTACCGAAGCCGGCAAAAAACTGGTTTGTTATGATACCATGAAGCCTTTATTATACAATAAACCCAGCCAGCTGAACCCATTTTTTCTGGTTTATTAAACAGCCAACTAAAAAAAGTTTCAGTTATTCTCAGTAATATTGCACAATTAAACAAATATAAAAACATGGCAAAAACGGCACTTATTACAGGTGTTACTGGGCAGGATGGGGCATATTTGGCTGAGTTTCTTTTAGAAAAGGGATATACTGTTCATGGCGTAAAACGCAGAAGTTCTTTATTCAATACGCACCGTATCGATCATTTATATAAGGATGTTCACGATAAAAAGGCTAAATTCTTTCTCCATTACGGCGATTTAACCGATTCCACTAATCTCATCCGAATTGTTCAGGAGGTTCAGCCTGATGAAATATATAACCTGGCAGCACAATCGCATGTTAAAGTTTCATTTGAAACACCCGAATATACCGCTAACGCCGATGCCATAGGTACGCTTCGCCTGTTGGAAGCCATACGAATTCTAAAATTGGAAGAAAAAACCAGGTTCTACCAGGCATCCACTTCTGAATTATATGGTGAGGTTCAGGAAATACCACAAAAAGAAACCACGCCTTTTTATCCGCGTAGCCCTTATGGTGTAGCTAAGCTATATTCCTTCTGGATTACTAAAAACTACCGCGAAGCTTATAATATTTTTGCCTGCAATGGCATATTATTCAACCATGAAAGTCCAGTACGGGGTGAAACTTTTGTTACCCGTAAAATTACCCGTGCAGTTGCCCGTATAAAGTTAGGATTGCAAAAAAATCTTTTCCTCGGCAACCTGGACGCAGAAAGGGATTGGGGGCATGCCAAAGATTATATTGAAGGTATGTGGATGATGTTGCAACATAAAACGGCAGATGACTATGTATTGGCAACCGGCAAAAAAATATCCGTTCGCAGATTTGTAGAAATGGCTTTTGAAGAAGTGGATATAAAGGTAGAATGGAAAGGCAAAGGCATACATGAAAAGGGAATAAACGCAGCAGATGGCAGTGTGATGATTGAAATAGATTCACGCTATTTTAGGCCAACGGAGGTAGACTTATTACTGGGCGATGCAAGTAAAGCCGATAAAATACTTGGCTGGAAGCCCAAACATACTATTGCCGACCTGGTGAAAGAAATGGTAGCATCTGATTTAAACCTTTTCAGCAGGGATAAATACTTGTTGGAAGGCGGACATAAAATACGTGAGTTTCACGAATAAGCTATTTTGTTTAATGGAAAAGAACGCAAAAATTTATGTGGCAGGCCATAGAGGAATGGTGGGCTCAGCCTTAGTAAGACGACTTAATCAATTAGGCTACCGCAACATAATAACACGCAGCTCATCAGAACTTGATTTGAGAAACCAGCAGCAGGTATTTGCATTTTTCGAAGCAGAAAAACCTGATTATGTTTTCCTGTCTGCAGCCAAGGTGGGAGGCATAAATGCGAACAACATCTATCGTGCAGATTTCTTGTACGATAACCTTATGATAGAATCTAACACCATCCATGCAGCTTATGTAAACAAGGTGAAGAAACTACTCTTTCTGGGTTCATCATGCATCTATCCACGTATGGCTCCACAACCGCTAAAAGAGTCTTATTTGCTGACTGGCACGTTAGAGTATACTAACGAACCTTATGCCATTGCTAAAATTGCGGGCATAAAGCTTTGCGAAAACTACAGGCTTCAATACGGATGCAACTTTATTTCGGTGATGCCAACCAATTTATATGGCCCTAATGATAATTATGATTTAGCCAAGTCGCATGTGCTACCTGCCCTATTGAGGAAAATCCACACAGCAAAAATTAAAAATATTCCAATTGTTGAAGTCTGGGGCTCGGGTACTCCGCTGCGCGAATTTCTACATGTGGATGATCTTTCAGATGCCTGTCTGTTTTTAATGGAACACTACAACGAGCGGGAATTAGTGAATATTGGAACCGGAACGGATTTGCCGATAAAAGACCTTGCCCTTCTTATTATGCAGGTAGCAAAATACAAAGGAGAAATTAAGTTCGACAGCACTAAGCCCGACGGCACACCACGCAAGCTAATGGACGTTACAAAACTGATGACGCTTGGCTGGAAACCCAAAATAAGCCTGGAAGAAGGTATACGAATGGTTTATAGCGAGGTTGAACAAATGAAATTTTCGGATTGATAAAAAAATAGGTCACTATAGTTCAAGATATAATGATTCTGTTATTTTTGCAAACATCTTACCGGGCAATTATTGCTTTTAGCAAAAAGAAAATTAAAATTCCGGGGAGAGACCTGTACTGTGAAAATATTGAAAATCTTTGCAATGGAGCTCTTAGCTCCTATTGGGTGTGTTTTATGTATTTGCCGACGTAAAAAAGTCGTACTTACTGCTTTGACTCTAATGGGTTTTGCGCAAGTACTATGCGCCCAGGCAGATTCATCAAAGCATAAAAAAGTAGTAGCTCTAACCGATTCCATCACCTCAACGAGAACATTTAAGGGGCAGCTTATTTATAATAATCTGCGCAATACCGTTCATGCCCCATATACCCCTTTTTTAAACCAGGAATATTCTTCTTACCAGGAAGAGGGAATAAATGATACAGATTATAATTTACACACCGCTTTCAGGCCCATTATCCAATCGGATGCTGACCGTTTTGTAAATATTGATTCGCTTCAGGGATGTCAATTTCCGGCTAAAAAAAGATCGTGGCTCTATAGAAAACTATACCAGGAAAACCTGTTTATCATTCGTGACAGTGCATCTAAGTTTTACTGCACAATAGATCCGCTATTCAACTTCCAGGGCAGCGTGGACCACAGCGATTCCAATAAAAAGTTCTATCAAAACACACGCGGCATACTGGTGCAGGGAAATGTAGGAAGCAAGTTTGCTTTCTCCTCTTCCTTTTGGGAAAACCAGGCAGACTATCCCACTTATTTAAATCAATTCATAGCAGAAAACTATGTGGTTCCGGGTAATGGCAGGCCAAAATTGTTTGGCACCAATGGATATGATTTTTCTATGTCAGAAGCGTATTTATCTTATTCACCCTCTAGCCATTTTAATTTCCAGGGAGGATATGGCAAAAACTTTATTGGTGATGGATATCGTTCCTTATTTTTATCAGACAACAGCTTTGCGTACCCCTATATCCGGATTACAACAACCTTTTGGCACATACAGTATACCAACCTTTATACCGAATTCCTTGATCCATTTGCAGACCCCTCCATTTTACAAAATAATGAAGGCTTGTTCCAGCGCAAAGCGGGTTCTTTTCAATATTTAAGTTGGAATGCTACTCCAAAAATGGAATGGGGGCTTTTCCAGGGCATGATTTGGGGGGCTGGCAACCAATACAATCAAATGACGCTGAATGCTAACTATTTCAACCCTTTACTATTTGCCAATACAGTAAAATATGGGTTTAATAATGCGCCGAATATGGTGGTTGGCGCTGCTTTAAAATATAAGTTCAGCAATCATTTTATGGCTTACGGGCAATTGCTTCTCAACGACGTCCCAAAACAGCTTAAACTTGTATACTTTGATAACCAAACGGCACACCAAACAGGAGTAAAATATTATAACAGTATTGGGAAAGTTCACTTCATATTTCAACTGGAATACAACGAGGTTCGTCCATACACCTATGCCAGTAAAGATTCACTGGATAACTACTCCAATTACAATCAGTCGTTAGCTGACCCAATGGGGGCCAATTATAGAGAACTAGTAGGCATACTCCACTTAAAATACGACCATTTTTCACTTAGCTTCCAGTTAAATTATGCACAAATAGGCCTAGACTCTAATAATCACAATTTTGGCAGCAATATTTTTGAACCCTTACCGGCCACTTCACCTAACCATTTAGTACTTGCCGGCGAAGTAAGCACCATGATATTTATGGATGCCCATATTTCCTACTTATTAAACCCCCGTACGAATATGAATTTTACAATTGGTGTATCGCGCAGAACCTATAACAGCATTAATTACCTGGATAATCAACCGGCTATGACATTGATTTATGTGGGGTTCCGAACGTCGATTGAGAATATGTATGTCGACTTTTAGCTACTCTTAGCGAGGCTGTTACTACATCGGGCAATGCACTGTAATCTTTCTGCAAGATCAGGGGGTTAAGGTTTTTTAACAATAAAAGGGGGGCTTTTCAGTTACCTTTTGTAGCTTTGCAACCTTTTTTGCAAGATTCTCCCCATTAAAGTAATGAAAGAGCCCAAAATAGATAAGTCCCTAAAGGATTCTCTTGAAAAGGATATACCTAAACACGTGGCCGTGATTATGGATGGGAATGGCCGCTGGGCAAAACAAAAAGGCAAAAACAGGCTATTCGGGCACCAAAACGGAGTAAAAGCGGTGCGTGAAACTATTGAAGCAGCGGCTGAAATAGGTGTTAAATACATTACGCTTTATGCCTTTTCAACTGAAAACTGGGATAGGCCCAAAGATGAAATAAACGGACTTATGGAGTTGCTTGTTCTTACCATTAACAAAGAGATAAAGACATTAATGGAGAACGATATATCACTCAAAACTATTGGAGATTTAAAAAGCTTGCCCCCGTTATGCCACAAAGAACTGATAAAGGCTATTGAAAAGACTTCCTCAAACAAGGGTATGAAACTTATAATCGCATTAAGTTACAGTTCGAAATGGGAAATTTTAAATGCGGTTCGCTCATTGGCAAAGGATGTAGAATCAAAAAAAATATCGCCTGAGCTTATTGATGAAAAACTCTTTACAAGCTACCTTGCAACAGCCGATTTCCCCGACCCTGAATTATTGATTCGCACCAGCGGAGAACAC
>Ga0207024_10176_pt1 | contig 18500 bp, 17 predicted proteins | sample Alteio_BWMinCont_44_FD_153470 | JGI IMG/M metagenome (GOLD analysis project Ga0207024, IMG submission 153470) | Enriched cells from forest soil in Barre Woods Harvard Forest LTER site, Petersham, Massachusetts, United States -... | ecosystem: Environmental > Terrestrial > Soil > Temperate forest >...
AAAGCAAACTCTTAAAATATAATGTGAATAGCCCCTTATGAACACACTCTCCCCCAGTGACCTGACACCGAAAGAAATCGTAGCCGAACTTGACCGTTACATTGTCGGCCAGCATGACGCCAAGCGCGCCGTCGCCATCAGCTTGCGCAACCGCTGGCGCCGGGCGCAGGTGGGCGAACATCTGCGTGATGAAATCGTGCCGAAAAATATCCTGATGGTCGGGCCGACCGGTGTCGGTAAAACCGAAATCGCCCGCCGTCTGGCAAAACTCGCCAAAGCGCCGTTCCTGAAGGTGGAAGCGACCAAATTCACCGAAGTGGGCTATGTGGGGCGTGATGTGGATTCCATCATCCGCGACCTGCTGGAAAGCGCCATCAAGATGGTTCGCTCCGACAAGCATAAAGACGTCCGCGTACGCGCTGAAGCGGCTGCCGAGGAGCGTATAATCAATGCGCTGGTCGGCGAAACGGCCAGCCCCGATACACGTGCTAAATTCCGCGTCAAGTTGCACAATGGCGAGCTGGAGGACAAGGAAATCGACATTGAAGTGTCGGATAATGGTAATGGAGGGATGCCAAGCTTTGATATCCCCGGTATGCCCGGCAGCCAGATCGGCATGATCAATATCAGCGATATGCTTGGTAAAATGGGCGGCAACCGTACCAAAAACAAGCATATGACTGTCAAAATGGCCCGTGATATCCTGATACAGGAAGAAAGCGAAAAGATGCTTGACCAGGATGTGGTGGTGCAGGAAGCCATCCATGCCGTGGAAAATAACGGCATCGTCTTCCTCGACGAAATCGACAAAATTGCCAGTCGCAGCGAGACGCGCGGCGGCGACGTCAGCCGCGAAGGCGTGCAGCGCGACCTGCTGCCGCTGATCGAAGGCACGACGGTGGCCACTAAATACGGCCCCGTGAAAAGCGATCATATATTGTTCATCGCCTCGGGCGCGTTCCACATGGCCAAGCCGTCGGATTTATTGCCCGAACTGCAAGGCCGCCTGCCGATCCGCGTTGAGTTGAACCCGCTTTCGGAAGAGGATATGGTGCGTATCCTCACCGAGCCGGAAACCAGCCTCACCCGCCAGTACACGGCGCTGCTGGAGACAGAAAATGTGACCATCACCTTCACCGAGGACGGAATAAAGGAACTCGCCGCCATCGCCACGCGCATCAACCGCGAAGTGGAAAATATCGGCGCGCGCAGACTGCATACCATTCTGGAAAAACTGCTGGAGGACATCAGCTTCCACGCCAATGACCGCAGCGGCACCACCGTCACCATCGACGCCGCTTACGTCGATACTCAACTCGATACCCTCGCCAAAAAGACGGATTTGAGTAAATTTATTTTGTAGGGATTAATGCCATCACCCCGGGGAGGTCGGGGTCTATGGCCTTACTTTCATCTGGAATAAATGTGGATACCGGCCTGCGCGGGAATGACACCTGATTTGAGTAATTTGAAACACTTACCCCTATTTTTGGGGTATGGTTTTGGCCGGTTAAGCCCTGTCATCAACTCTTCACACACTGAGGCCCAGCGCCGTTGTATACTGTGATCATGGTTTATTATAAGCTCGGAGTGCGTTTGTAAAATGACACGATCAATGCTGGAATCCATTAAGGCAACGTTTAGTCCGCCGCCTGCGGAGGGGCGCCTGACTGCGGAAAAGATCGATAATATTCTCTCACGTGTTGAAAAAAGCAAATCCGGTAATACTAACTATGAAAGCATCGAGCTTAGCCGCGATAACCAGAGCCTTACTTTTAAAGCGACCGTCGTGCTCAGCCCGGCACAGAAAGAAATGCTGGTCGATTTTTTCAATAAACAAATGCAATATAAAGGCTTTACCACCAACAAAGGCCAGATGGTGCTGATATTTGTCAAAAATAGAAATATCGGCCATACTGCGAGATTACAACAGGGGATTGATGATGCGATGGCGGCGCTGAGTGACCCGAAAAAAGCCATTCAGGCGGCAAATTCAGCGGAAAGCACCGGTACAGAAAACCCGCTGGCTAAGGCGCTAAAAGAAGGAAGAATCCCGGAAGTAGCCAAGATTGTCGACAAGCAACTGGAAGACAAAGACAAGGCTTTAAGGCAGGCTCTCGAGCAGAACAACGTCCCTATGATAGGAATCCTGAAAGCAGCTGGCATTAATCAGCGTTCCCTCGCCATGACAAATGCCCAGGGCGTTTCTGCGCAGGAATTGCTAGACAGACAGGCTGGTGAACAGGACAGAATTCAAGCCAGCCTTGTCGAACAAAACAAGAGAGCGCAGGAGCAGGTGAACGACCTGAAGAAAGATATATCCGCATGGATGAGCGGTGTTAATTTCGCACAAAGCGACACTCTCGTCACGCCGGTGCTACAGCGCAGTCCCGGCGTTACACCGGCCATGGGCTAGACATCTTTTAAAAATCGAAGGTAAAAAAAAGGAGCGCCCCGATCCTTGGGGTGCTCCTTTTTAGGTTTCTTGTGTGCCCATCCCTGGGGCTTGGTTTTTCTAATCCTACTGCGGCGGACCAAGCAGCCGCTGCAGGATTTCCCTGAGCTCATGCAGTTCTGCATGAGTCAGGACTTGATGTGCGAACCTTTTCAACAGTTCATCTCTCCAGAGCTGATCGCCCTGGATGGCCTCGTGCACCTCTTGCCGGTGCACAGGCATATAATCCGGGGCTTCGATGCTCAATCGCACCGATTGCCCCTTGATAGCGACCACCATAACGACGATTCCATTGTCACTGACGATGGTATCGTCAACGACAATGTGCTCGTGGATGGTGGTGCTCTCACCCTGCTTCAGGACGACGACGTGCTCGGTCTTGGCCGTGATGGCCTTGATTCCGAGCCTCACCTCGTTGCCCCGAACGCTCGTCATCGTCACGATGGTCTTCCCATCAATGACGATGCTCTCGTTCTTCTTCCGAGACAGGACCAATGCCATTGGTCCATACCCTCCTCGATCCTCACCTATCGGCGCGGTCGATGTTCAGACCCTCCCCGGCAGTTCCAGAAAGCCGGGTACCTGAGAGTCTATAGCCGAAAGGCGAAAATCGTGGATGATGTTGATATATCCAATATAAAAATCCAATATAGAGAGTTATAAATAATATAAATTTTGTATAAAAATTGTGGGATTTATAGTGCCTTAAAACGACACAGGCCCCGTTTTTCAGTCAATAGGTGCAGGCCTTTCGGCGCTTAAGGGGTTGATCAGGAAGATTGTTATAATTTAGTATATTACATACGGTTTGTGCGGATGGGAAACAAATGTCATCAAATCTTCATACTGCGCGGTCTAGTAGAATAACGGTGGTGGGCTATAGTCATTCCGAATAATAAATAAGCACTGTCACCCCGCACTTGTTGCGGGGCCTCCCACTATGGATGGAGATGCCGCAACGAGTGCGGCATGACAAAAGCGACGGTAACAAAATCTGCCGGGTGGTAAGCTGGAATAACGAAATATCTTGATTTCCGCCCAGTTATCGTTACAAATGTGCCCCTATTTAACTATAGCCCGGGGCCGTTCAGCGCGGCCTTCCGTGAAAATGTTTTTTTATCATATGTTTAACCAAAGGCGACGCTGACGCTTTGCAACGTAAAAAGGTAGTTACCCCTATGGTAGCTAATGGTATTTATGGCTCAGGCAGCTCAGGCGTACAGTATGGAAGTTGAAGATTTTGGCGCGTTATTTGAAGAATCTATCAAGGATTCGGGCAAAACCGAAGGCGCGGTTATCACCGGCGTCGTCGTCGCTATTGAAAAAGACGTCGTAATCATCGATGTCGGCATGAAATCGGAAGGCCGCGTGCCGCTCCGCGAATTCATGGTAAACGGCGTAGCGCCTGAACTTCGCCCCGGCGACGAAGTCGAAGTCTACCTCGAAAAAATCGAAAATAAAAACGGCGAAGCGGTTCTGTCGCGTGAAAAAGCGCTCCGCGAAGAAGCGTGGATCAAGCTGGAAAAAGCCTGCGCCAGCCAACAGCGCGTCGATGGCGTTATCTTCGGACGCGTCAAAGGCGGCTTCACGGTGGACATTCAGGGCGCTGTGGCGTTCCTGCCCGGCTCGCAGGTGGACATCCGCCCGATCCGCGACGTCACCCCGCTGATGCACATCACCCAGCCTTTCCAGATCCTGAAAATGGATCGCAAGCGTGGCAATATCGTGGTGTCCCGCCGCGCTGTCCTCGAAGAATCACGCGTCGAAGCACGCAATGAACTGCTCGGCAAAATCGCTGAGGGACAGGTGCTGGACGGTATGGTCAAAAACATCACCGATTACGGTGCGTTCATCGATATGGGCGGCATCGACGGGCTGTTGCACGTGACCGATATTTCATGGCGCCGCATCAGCCATCCATCGGAAGTGCTCACGCTCGGCCAGAATGTCAAAGTCATGGTCACCAAGTTCGACCAGGCTACCAAGCGCGTATCGCTGGGCATGAAACAACTTGAAACCAACCCGTGGCAGGGCGCAGACACGAAATACCCCGTCGGCACCAGGCTTTCTGGCAAGATCACCAACATCACCGATTACGGCGCGTTCGTTGAGCTGGAACCTGGTATCGAAGGCCTTGTCCATGTGTCGGAAATTTCATGGATCAAGAAAAACGTCCATCCGTCGAAACTGGTTTCCGTGTCTCAGGAAGTCAATGTGGTCGTCCTCGATATCGATGCCTCGAAACACCGTATCAGCCTCGGTATGAAACAATGTGAGGAAAATCCGTGGGCGATCTACTCTTCCAAAGTCAATGTCGGCGATATCATTGATGGCGAAATCCGCAACATCACTGATTTCGGATTGTTCGTTGGCCTTGAAGGCGATATTGACGGCCTTATCCATCACTCCGATTTAAGCTGGGCTGAATCGGGCGATGTCGCCATCAAAAATTATAAGAAAGGCGAGCGCATCAAGGCGAAAATTCTCGCCATTGATGTAGAAAAAGAACGCATCAGCCTCGGTGTCAAGCAACTGGAGAAAGATCCGTACGATTCAGAAATCGGCGGCATTGAAAAAGGCTCAACCATCACATGCACCGTCACAGAAATCCGTGACGATGGCATCATGGTGAAGGTCACCGACAACATCACCAGCTTTGTAAAGAAAAATGAACTGGCGCGTGAACGCCAGGAACAACATGCTGATCGTTTTGCCGTGGGTGACCGTGTCGATGCACAGGTTATCTCCGTAGACAAAGCAACCCGCAAAGTCGGCGTCTCTATCAAAGCGCTCGAAATGGAAGAACACAAGAAAGCCATCACCGAGTACGGTTCCGTCGATAGCGGCGCTTCACTGGGGGATATCTTAGGCGCGGCGCTCAATGAAGCCGCGACTGAAGGTAAAGCAACCAAGAAGAAGAAAAGCTGATAGCTCCAGTTATATTCACTGGGTAGATTAATCCCCGGATTTCACACAGATGAAGTCCGGGGATTTTTTTATGATAGGTAAAGAAAAGGGTAAGGCTTATGGCTGCTTAGTTGAAACGGAATTCCAATGAGCAGGAACCGTCACTCGCGCCCAATCCGGCCGTGCGGTTGTAGGTATCGGTCGAGACACCAGTACCAAGAACGCAAGTATTGTTTGTAGGCGCAGCATTAGTTGACGGCAGAGCATTGAGCACACCCGTTATAGCATCTGCCTGTACAATACCGGTCAGGGGATTTCCATCATCCAGCTTGATGTCCATACTAAAGGCCTGAACCGGCGTCAGCCCCACTGTGCCGAAAGTATAGACACCTGACACTGGGATTTGGGAAACCGGCACAATCTGCAGGTAATTTAAACCGCTTGCAGCATATACCGTGAAATAATTGGGCGGCGTTGTTTTGGTCGGAGGCAGGGTTTGGCTTATTTTAGTGACAAGACCGGACAGGGCACCTGTGGCGACGACAATCTGGGAGTTACCTATAATGCCCATCGCGCTATCAATCAGGCCACCTGCGTATAAATGTTCCCAGAAGTCTATGGTCTCGCCAAGTGCAATAGTAGCGCCTGCGCTGCCGCCTTCGATCAGCCCGTTTTGGTCTTCGTGGCCTACCGTAAAGCCAAGTCCTGCTGCTTCAGAGAAGAGGCCGAACTGCGTAGCCTTTACTGCAGAAATATCGCCAGGCAGATCTTTATATTTGGTTTGGAAGGTTTTGATTGCGGATTGGTATTTTTCTTCCTGACCAACGGTGGCGCGGACTTGTGCCGCGTTGAGCATGTCTGCCCCAACGAAGATGCCTCCGACGATCAGGCCAATAACCACCAGCACGATCGACAATTCGATCAGTGTGAAACCCAAGGTTTTGTTATGTAAATCTTTTTTTGTCATTTGAGCGTTCTATTATTTTGAGCCCTTAGTTTTGATTATACTCTCTCTTATTAATAATTCCAATGCATTTATAAGTAAAATCGTTAATAAATTCCATTCACTATATATAGACCTTGCTTACTTTATACCACACTATTAGTTACAATATAGTAAAAAATAATATTGTCCGTAACAGAAACTATGGAGCACTCTTTGAGGCTGGCTGGATGGTACTAATAGATGGTATTGCAAAATAACAGGCAGGCATCGCCATAAGAATAAAAACGGTATTGTTTTGTAATAGCATGATTATAGGCTTCTTTCATGCGCTCAGGCCCGGAAAAAGCCGATACCAGCATAAACAGGGTGGAGCGCGGCAGGTGAAAATTGGTCAGGAGAACGTCCACCAGCCTGAAGCGGTAGCCGGGTGTAATAAATAGTGCGGTTTCGCCCCGGAAGGCTTGCAGTTTTCCTTCCCGGGTGGTGGCCGACTCAAGGGTACGCAGGCTGGTGGTGCCGATGGCTATAATGCGCCCGCCCTTCCCTTTGGCCTCATTGATAATGTCTGCTGCATTTTGTGTAATCTCGGCATATTCACTATGCATGATGTGGTCGTCCGTATCGTCGGTTTTAACCGGCAGGAACGTCCCGCCGCCCACATGCAGCGTTACATGTACCCTTTTAATCCCCGCCGCATCGATGGTATGTAACAGGGATTCAGTGAAATGCAGCCCGGCGGTGGGTGCGGCCACCGAACCATCGTGTCTGGCATAGAGGGTCTGATAGCTGGCCTGGTCGCTGCTATCGGCGTGACGTTGACGTTCAATGTATGGCGGCAAAGGCATATGGCCGTGTTTTTTGAGCTGGTCAACCAGCTCCGCCCCATCGTAATTCAAGCGCAGGACCACCTGCCCGTCCGATAGCTTTTTCATAACGGTAGCATGGAAATCATCGGAAAAATTGATAATATCACCCGCTGTCAGGCGTTTGGCAGGTTTAGCGAAGCATAGCCACAAGCCTCCTATCCCCGCACTTGTTGCGGGGTCTGGTGCATTATTAGGAACCGGACCCCGCCCTTCGGCGGGGGGGGCGACCTTATGGAGCAGAATCTCTATATTAGCCCCTCTCCTCTTCCCAAACAACCGGGCGGGAATTACCCGCGTATCGTTAAATACCATGACATCGCCGGGTTTGAGGAAGTCAGGTAACTCACGGATCAGGTGATCGTGAAGTCCATCTCCGACCACAAGCATGCGTGCAGAATCCCGTGGCGAAGCGGGATGCGTGGCTATCAGTGCATCCGGCAGGACAAAGTCGAAGAGTGTAGTTTTCATGGTACAATCCTGCGAGACGCGCAAGCGGCTGCGCAGGATCCTGTGCCTACGCTTCGCTCCGCACAGGATTAGTGAACATCCGCTGCCACCGTGATTGCGATGATCTTATCCGGGTCGGTTACAGCGCCATTATTGAATTTGTTGCCCTTCTTGATTTTATCGACACATTCCATGCCGCTGGTCACCTTGCCCCAGATGGTATACTGGCCATCGAGATAGGTGGAGTCGGCCAGTACAATGAAGAACTGACTGTCAGCGCCATTAATATCGCCGGGACGCGCCATGGATACAACGCCACGGCGATGGGGCTCATTGCTGAATTCCGCTTTGATTTTCTGCCCGGAGCCGCCTGAGCCAGTTCCGGTCGGATCGCCGGTCTGCGCCATAAAGCCTTCGATGACGCGATGGAATGGCGAACCGGTATAAAATCCTTTGCGCACTAATTCCTTGATGCGTTTTACATGGTTCGGCGCCAGTTCCGGCAGCATCTGGATGGTTACCCGGCAGTTATCCTTGAGGTCGAGATAAAGCGTGTTTTCCATGTCAGGTTTCATGGCGTCGGCCTTTGATGCCTTGGGGGCCATGATAAATACTCCAGTGATAATTGCTAAAATGATTGCCAAATGTTTCATGCGGATTCCTTCTCTTTTAATTTGTCCGTGGTAAGGTAGCTAATCTGGTTGTGAATAAAATCGATGTGTTCCTGCTGGGCTTCGAGAATTTTGCGCAGGATGCCTGCGGTGGCCATTTTTTCCTTGCGCTCCGCTATCTCGATGGCGGCGTTGATGGCTACGAGCGTCGCCTCCGAAAGAAGCAGATCGCTTTGTAACATCTCCGAGGCCGTCTCACCAATATTCAGCTTGCTTAACTCCTGAAGATCAGGGAAACCGCCGATAGAGAGGATATGCTCTACCAGCATATCGGAGTGTTTCATTATATCGATGGAGGATTTGTATTCATAATCTGCCAGTTTTACGTTGCCCATATATTTGAGCATACGCGCATGGAGAAAATACTGGTTAATGCCAGTCAGCTTGTATTTCAGCACCACATTCAAATAGGCGATGAGTTCATTGTCGGGGGTGGATATAACCATGTAATTCCTTAAAAGGTCTTGCGGTACCGCATCTTAATGAAGGAGGCCTTGCCAAAAGTCAAGCAGGGTATTAGTATTTCCGCCATAATTGAAAAAAATTCAATAGGGAAATTATCGTGAAATTAATTGTAGCAGTTATCAAGCCCTTCAAGCTGGACGAAGTTAAAGAAGCACTGCAGGAAGTAGGCATTCATGGGATTACCGTCACTGAAGTACGCGGTTTTGGCAGGCAGAAAGGCCACACTGAGCTTTACCGCGGCGCCGAATATGTGGTGGATTTCCTGCCCAAGGTTAAAATCGAAGTGGCGGTGGCCGATAATATGGTGGAAAGAACGGTGGAAGCCATTATCAATGCCGCCCGCACTGGCCGTATCGGCGATGGAAAAATCTTTATCATGCCGCTGGATGAAGTCATCCGCATCAGGACGGGGGAACGCGGTGAGGATGGGGTATAAGTGGGGTGACGGGGCTATCAGATTCAAATCGGGCAATCCCTGTTAAAGGGGATTGCCAGATTTTCCATGTTACTTCTAAACTACGGCTTTAGGAGGCCTGTTGTACAGTCTCAGCCGTACAATCCGGATTATGACCCGATGCATCAGCATTAACATAGCTCTGGCACCATTGCGAACAAGAGGTCGTACCGATGGGGTCAAGATTACTGCCTCCGAACCAATATGTCTGATAAGGCCCATCAGAAGAGCAGCCGAACTGGCAGAAGCAATTTTGTGTGGGAGGATTTGAACCTGGTACTGTATCTTCGCCCCAATAGCCGCCGCAAGTACATGCAGGTGCATTTTTTGCGTTAGCGTTACCAGTAAAAGCAGCAAAGCAAACAAGCGAGGCCAAGGCTAAAGTCTTTATCTTAACTTTGTTCATAAAGTATCCTTTACTAATTGATGTTTTAAAAAATTGGACCACTGCACTTGCTAATAAAAAATTAGCTTTGTGACTCAATTTTTTTACTAAATACCGTTGATTTAATTCAAGTCGAATCAAAGCAAAATAAATAAATATTTCATAAACATGCTCCAACTGATCTCTCAAAAAATTCCAGGGTGGTGAGGGATAAATATTAAGTCTCCCTTTACATTCCCATTTGCTTTTCCTATAACCTGTGCCGTAATTAAACGGAAAAGATAAAAACCCCCACTCAGGACGCTGCATCGGCGTAAATTTACTTACAAAATATTGTATAATTGTTTTTAGAAAGGTTTTCTATGTCGGCAAATGATGTACTGAAGATGATCAAGGATAACGACCTACAGTTTGTCGATTTCCGTTTCACCGACCCCAAGGGCAAATGGCAGCACACCTGCTATATCGCGGATCAGGTCAATGTTGCCAGTTTTGAAGACGGCATCATGTTTGACGGTTCTTCAATCTCCGGCTGGAAGTCGATCAATGAATCCGACATGATCCTGATGCCCGATCCAAAAACTGCTTTCGTAGACCCGTTCTCGGCCCAGCCGACCATGGTCATTTTCTGCGACGTCATCGAGCCTTCCTCCGGCCAGCCTTATGGCCGCGACCCGCGCTCCCTCGCCCGCCGCGCTGAAGCCTACCTGCAATATACCGGTATTGGCGATACCGCCTATTTCGGTCCGGAACTTGAATTCTTCGTATTCGACGACGTGCGTTTCCGCACCGCCGGGAATTACAGCTTTCACCAGCTTGAAAGCGAAGAATTTCCGATCAATTCAGACCGCGCCTATCCCGCTGGCAACACTGGCCACCGCCCGCCCACCAAAGGCGGCTATTTCCCGGTTCAGCCCGTTGATTCGCTGGCTGACCTGCGGGCTGAAATGCTGACCACGCTTCGCGCAGTCGGCGTTGAACCGATACTGCACCATCATGAAGTAGCCCCGGCGCAATGTGAACTGGGCATTATGTTTTCCACGCTGGTTGGCACCGCCGATAACGTGCAGAAATACAAATATGTCGTGCATAATGTCGCCCATTCTTATGGCAAGACCGTGACCTTCATGCCCAAGCCGATTTCCGGTGATAACGGTTCAGGTATGCACACCCACCAGTCCATCTGGAAGGCGGGCAAGCCCCTGTTTGCAGGCAATGGCTATGCCGATCTGTCGGAAATGTGCCTGTACTACATCGGCGGCATCATCAAGCACGCCAAGGCCATCAATGCCTTTACCAATGCCTCGACCAACAGCTACAAGCGCCTGATTCCTGGCTTTGAAGCACCGGTATTGCTGGCATACTCCGCCCGCAACCGTTCGGCCTCGATCCGCATTCCGTATGTGGCAAGTCCCAAAGGCAAGCGCATCGAAGTGCGTTTCCCCGACCCGACGGCGAACCCCTACCTCGCTTTCAGTGCCATGCTGATGGCAGGCCTCGATGGTATCGAAAACAAGATCCATCCCGGCGATGCCATGGACAAAAACCTCTATGACCTGCCGCCGGAAGAACTGAAAAACGTTCCGACCGTCTGCGGTTCTTTGCGTGAAGCGCTGGGAGCCGTTGATGCCGACCGCGCGTTCCTCAAGAAGGGTGATGTGTTCACTGACGACCTGATCGATTCCTATATCGACCTGAAGATGCAGGATGTGTACCGCTGGGAGCACACCCCGTCGGCACTCGAAATGGAAATGTATTACAGCGTGTAATACGCCATTTTCCAATGACAGAAGAAATAAGGGAGCCTCCGGGCTCCCTTATTTTTATAAGATTATAGCAAAGAATCATTGACAAAAGCGGCGCTGTGCATTCCTATTCGCGCCCGTAGATAACTGTAACAAGCCGTTACTGCTATTTAAAATAACATATATATTTAGATATGTTGGGGCGTCGCCAAGTGGTAAGGCAACGGATTTTGATTCCGTCATCCCCAGGTTCGAATCCTGGCGCCCCAGCCAACCGAAATATGACAATTCAACGGCATATTAAAAATAATGCCTGTTTTTATCGGTCAATTTTGAGTATGTGGATTGTTTAAGTTCAGCATCATAGCCGGAAAATATACCGAACGGGGGTAGAGTAAATCATGCAATATACCACAATAGGGTATGTAAAACAATCATTTGACAGTCCCACAACACTGGGTATGGATGGCTACCAATCATTTAAAATATAAGCAGTCAGATCACTCTAAATGCTGCCCGAAAGGTAACGTCTCTTATGAGCCTGTTTCGTTATACCAAAACAATTTTTCCTGCTATTGTCTTTTTTGTATCCAACGCTGGCGATGTACGTGCCGATGGGCGCGATCAGATACATATTGTTGGGTCGGGTACGTTATTTCCTTTTACCACCATCGCGGCTGAAGAATTCGGAAAAGCAGGAAAATTTAAAACACCTATCGTGGAGGCAACCGGTACGGGGGGGGGATTTAAACTATTTTGTGAAGGCGTAGGCGAGGATAAGGCCGACATCAATGATGCTTCGCGTAAAATCACCGATTCGGAAAAAGCAACCTGCACGAAAAATGGAGTAACCGACATTGCCGAAATCACTATCGGTTATGATGGTATTATTCTTGCCAACAAAAATGGTGCAATACCTTTTGACCTGACCAAAAAACAGGTTTTTATGGCTTTAGCGCGCTGGCTTCCGGACAAAAACGGCAAACTGGTTGCAAACACCTATCAGGCTTGGGATGAAATTGATCCTAAATTGCCCAAGCAGCCCATTGAAATCTATGGACCCGGCACGGTATCGGGGACACGCGACGCTTTTGCCGAAATGGTAATGGAAAAAGGCTGCGAGCAGTTTTCTGAATTTACCCGTGATTACCCGGAGGAAAAAGAACGCAAAAAAGTCTGCCACAACATACGTGAAGATGGCAAATACATAGAATCGGGAGAGGATTACAATATTACGGTGCAGAAACTGGCCGCTGATAATAATGCCCTGGGCATCTTTGGTTTCAGTTTCTACGTGCAGAACCATTCCAAGGTTCAGGCGAGTAAAATTGAAGGCGTAACGCCTGCGGTGGACAGCATCGTATCCGGCGCCTATGGCATTTCACGCGGGTTATATGTGTATGTCAAAAAACAGCAAATCGGCAAGATTCCCGGTATTACCGAATTTTTGAAGGAATATACCAGTGACGCGGCTATCGGCCCTGAAGGCTATGTGACCGCCAAGGGACTGATCCCGCTTAAACCGGAAGCCCTGAAGGCGGCACAGGCAACGGCAAAGAGTCTTGCGGTTAAGTAGGTTATACGAATCGCAGAGGAGAATATTATGAAAGGCCATCCCACGAATCCACAGCACACGTGAACGCTGCAATAGCGCGTGCGTGAGGTTGATAGAACCGTCATTTAGCCTGAATAATCAGTGGCAAGGGCTAAAAAGCCATTTTTTATAACCACGGCCTGTGCTATACTTAGCTCTGTTATGCAAACCGTGGGATAACCAGCACCATGAGCCACGCCAGCTATAAATTGTCTTTCCGACTTCCCGCCGTTATGGTCACTTATTACTTAGTGCCACCTTATATATAAAATGTCACAACACCCACCACCACACACTGGCACTGACGGTTTTACGTTGATCGAAATGACGATGGTATTAGTTGTCACGGCGATACTTTTCGGGACAATTTTCGTAGGGCAGGAACTCATTGAATCATCTAAAATACGTTCCACCATATCCCAGGTCCAGGCGTATAAGGCAGCGGCGGATACCTTTTACAACAAATATGGAGGGCTTCCGGGCGATTTATTAGCTACGACGGCGGCGCAGTTCAATTTTACGACGCGTACAGGTGCTGCGCAGAATGGCGATGGCAATGGCCACATCGAGAACTGTGGTAATGCCGTAGACCAAGACGGCGGGTGTGAAACCGCCCTCGTCTGGTCCGATTTAAGCATGGCGGGTTTAATTCCCGGGAGCTATACCACTGCGACTGACGCTACACTGCCCAACCTGACAATAAAGACCATTCCGCTTTATTATCCTCTGGCTAAAATTGGTAATACCAATGTTATTATCCTCACCTACGTCCTTCCTCCTCATGGTAGCACCCTACCTATCGGCAATGCCTTTGTTATAGTCGGCCTGCAATCTACAAACGCGATCGGGCTATATTCCGGATTGACTCCCGACCTGACGCCCTATGAAGCTTACAGCATAGACTACAAAATGGACGATGGAATGCCAAACGCTGGTGATGTGCAGTATGTAAGCGCGAGTCCAACTTCTCTCTACACCCAGGCTGGCGCACCGTGTATACAAGGAGCCGGGAGCAGTGCTATTTATAATACTATGACAACTGCGAACGCGAGCACCGAGGCATGTGGCTTGTGGATCAATTCAGATTTCCCAGAGCGCTAATTGCCAATAGCATGTTACAATCCGTAATTGAAGACAAGACTACATAACGCGACCGTGTTGGTGGCTGCATACGTGGTCGTCGCGCTTGCCAGGGCCATGACACAGTGACTATTGGCGCCCGCCTGCATTACCAATTCACTGGACAGTACCACTCCTGAACCCGGTAATCCGTCGTCGATTTTCTCGTCGATGGCAAAGGAATCCATACCGCTTATCGCACCCGAACTATCGCCTCTGCCCCACATACCGATGGTAGGGGCGGCGGCTGTGGCGGGCATACTGAAGATAATGAAGTTGTAACCTCCCAACTGGTTCGGAAGGGGGTTGCCGAATGTGCCTGCGGCACCAAACGCTCCTTGCCCCCAATAGGCCACCATGTAACCCGCTCCGGCAATCTTTGAACCTGGAACATTGATGTTTACTGCCGCGGTTTGAGTATTTCCCAACTTGCAAGTGGTGTATCCGTTGATCGGGGCCATTGCGCCACTGTAGGTGCCGGAAATCATACCCGCGTCGGCAAGCTGCTGCCATAACCAGTACTCTTCACAGCTGTAAGTTATGTCACCAGTATTAAAATAAATCTGTCCGTTACCATCGCCACTACAGGTGGCGATCTGCAGTGTAGTACTGGTGTTAGAGTTGGGGCAGCCGTTTGAGCTTGTTCCCCAGAAAGTTTGGGCAGTGGGCATATCACCGGGCAAGTAATTGTATTTATCTTTAAACTGCTGGATAGCTTTGGCATAGGCCTCAGCGTCACTCATGACAGCTTGCAGCTTGGCGACACGAATCAGGTGTTTTCCGGCCTGAATACCCCCAATGACAAACCCAATCACAGTTATGAGAATGGTCATTTCTAATAGCGTAAAGCCATGTGGATGGGAAGGATGATGCTGAAGCATAGAGATATATTATATGGCAAACTGGGTAAATAAAGTGTAAATAAAGGGGGTTAGGCGTTGCAAACGGCAAGCGGACGATCGGTCAGGGGTAGGCCCGCTTTCAGCCGCAGTTTGATGTCTTCTTTGGTTCTCTTATTTTCCAAAATTAAGATAACTAATTATTTTATTTTAATAAATTAAATATATTAGTCACAGGAATAATTGATTAATAAATAAATTGAAACGTTAATATAAATGTAATAGTTATTTGATATTCTTATACCCTTATATTTGCATCTAAGGGTACTGTCAGTTAACATTCGCAGGAGGAATCAATGAAAAAACTACTAGTAATTACGATAGTCACGGGATTGTTTGGACTCGCCGCCATGCCCGCGATGGCGGATTGTGTGACGCCGTGGGGGACCGCTCTTACCAGTAATCATGCCGTAAATGCATTCCCCGTGGTGCTAAATAATGGCTGCGTAGGATACCGGCTAACCTGCCAGGGTACTGCTCTGACCTGCAGCCTTAGTGGCGGCACCCCTGAGCCAATGTCCGATTGCCAGACTCCGAGTTGCGGAGGTACTGAGTGTGTTACCAATCAGAACCATGGCCTTTCTTTTGGTGTCCCTGAAGGTGCTTCCCCATCTCAGCAAATGGCTTGGATGGTGACAGTGTGTGGGGTAGAATATCCAGGTTCTAATTGTGCAACAATTCAAGGGTATGAACCTGCTTACCCCAATTGTTTAGTGCCATATGTACCTAACACACCGCCTTGCCAGGCTTTGAATGGCACATGCGGAACTTTTAACTAATAAATCCGGTAATAATCACAATAGTGGCCTGACTGTACGCAAGTATGGTCAGGCCACTGTTTTTTCGGTGATGCAAGGGTGGCTTCGTGTCTCGCGGTCGCTGAACTCGCCGATCAGGATGCTGCCGATGGTAGCTGGTGAGATGTATTTCCTGCCATCCATGGAATTTGGTATTTTATTTTAAATCAGCATGTTGGTGGTCGTAACAAAACCTTCATCTTATCGTGGTTCTAATAATCAATAAAAAATTGTAACTTATAATAAGCGCTAAAGGCGGCGGCAACCCGGCAGTGACTACAAGGTAGGATGGATTAGTTAGGATGGATTAGTAATGAGCGACGATAGCCCGCAAACGGATGACCTTCAAAAACGCGTTAATCGTGCACGCACACAGTCTGCTGTACTTACCGCTATCGGTGCGCTTGCGGCTGGAATCGCTGCCGTTGTCTTCGTGCCCACGGCTATCCCGGTTTTGACCGCACTGATGGTTATAGGTGCGGCAGGTGCAGGCGCACTGGCAGTTAATGTAGCAAGTAATCAATTATTGATGAAACCGCTGCGTGAGGAAACTCAAAAATTTCAGCAAGCATGGATTGAATCGGAAAAACTGCAGAATATCCAGGACAAAGCGAAATTTGTGGCTCGCCCTGCCCCCAAAATTAATGCCGATCAATCACAGTATGTTGACGCTGCTATTACTAAAGCGCAGCAATATATCGCCGATAATGCCAGCAGTGTTTCAGAACCCGGAGGCAGGCTGGCTGGCAAGGATGCGCAGGAAACAGCCGAAATAAAAACCTTCCTGGAATCCCACCCCTATGACAATGCCACAATACGCGAAGTGGTCGGGAAGATACTGGCGGATGCTACTGAAAATGTGGTGCCAGCCGAGGGAAAACGCGCGATCACTTATTTATCCGGTCCGATAGGCTCTAAAAATATGCTGATGGGTGCTGTGGCTGATACGTCCATCAATACCCCGGAGTTCAATGAACTACGGGAAGCGCTGCAAAACAGCGTTAAATCGGATTTCCAGCAACATAAACAGCAATTCAGCAAATATTCAGGCCAGCCTGTTGAACCTTATGCGAAATGGAGAGGCTTGTTATCCGGGATAGACCAGACGCTGGTGGACATCGCCCGCGACCGCAATCTCAATGTGGCCATCGATTCCACTATGGTGCCGACATCTGAAGCGGAAGAAACGCAGATCATCAACGTTCTGGAAAAAAGCAAAGAGAGCGGTAATCCTGCACTATTTGCCGTTGCCCTGACACCGGAAGAAGCGCGGGCGGAAGCAAAAAAACAGAACATATCGGAAACAGAGGCGGAAACTACAGCGCGACAATTCCCGGCCTTTTTTGCGCAGATATGCGAGCATGTCCCGGATGTGACTCTACTGGATAAGAATTTAAATGTTCTCTATAAGCAAAAAAATTCACAGCTTGTGGAATTCAAGGCTAATGAAATTGTCGCATGGATAAAACAATCACTCCGACCGGAAGCTTCAATCGCACAAACACCTGCCGTGGCATCGCGGTGATTACGCATTCCTGATTTCCTTCAAAGGCTCAAGGTGTTTTTCATAATGCCGCCAGCGTTCCACTGACTGTTTGTATATCGGCTGGCGCACCTGCCAGTTGCTGGCTGTTTCCACTGCGTAGGTGTTGGTGTGGGGAGTAAGGCAGCGTTCGTCCCATTCCAGCTCCAGTAAATCCAGCGTTTTGCGCGCCATTGCTTCCGTATTGCCGATCATATCTTCATAGCTGACTTCGATCATGGGTGTGGGCAGAACCTTGCGCCAGTGTTGCATCAGCCTTGCATATTCCCCATAAAAATGGCCGATATTGTTCAAATCGAAGGAATAGTTATACGACAATGCAAAGCGCTGGAAATAATTGGATAGCGCCGTATCCAGCGGATGGCGGGTGCAATGAATAATGCGCGCTTTGGGAAACAACATCGAAATAAATCCAAGTTGCCTGAAATTGATGGGCTGTTTGTCGATAACGTGCGCAACATCGGCAGCAATATCGCGCCTTAAACGTCGTTCATAGGTATGTATAAGTTGGTTAGCAATGGAAGGGGTGAGGTGCAGTACTGCCTGCGGATAAGGGACGCCATTTCCGGTCAGTTCCGGCAGTTGCATGGCACATTCCGCGATAGTCGGCAACTCCCCCGCTGTAGCGATGGAAGGATGGTTGGAGAGTATGCTCGCCATCAACGTAGTGCCCGACCGGGGCATACCGACAATGAACACAGGCGACCGGTTGTCCGATGCGAATGAAAAACGCTGGGCCAGCAATTCCCTGTTGAATACACCGATAATGCTGTCTGTCATGGCAACGGTCTCAGCGGGATTATAAGACACCATGCTGTTGCGTATCAGGTTGGCCTGCCGGTAAGCTTCAAAAGCCTCATCGTAATGGCTGCAATCGTCGTAAATTTTGCCGAGGGCGAAATAAAGCTGTTCGCGTTCACGCGGCGTGGCGGCGGGGTTATCCAGCAAACGGTGAATGGTTTTGATATCCGGGTGATCGGCGTCCTTATATTTGCGGATACCCGTCAGGCTGAACAGGGGATTCGCAAAATCAGGTTTGACCTCAAGCGCTTTAAGGAACATTTTTTCCGCTTCCTGCATATCGCCAATGCTCACCAGCGTAGTCCCGCGGTTCTGGTAGGCTTTGGCAAAACCGGGATCAAGTGCTATGGCTTTGTCATAACTCGCCAGCGCTTCGTCATACCGTTTCATGTCCTGCAGGATATTA
>Ga0207024_10174_pt2 | contig 18347 bp, 18 predicted proteins | sample Alteio_BWMinCont_44_FD_153470 | JGI IMG/M metagenome (GOLD analysis project Ga0207024, IMG submission 153470) | Enriched cells from forest soil in Barre Woods Harvard Forest LTER site, Petersham, Massachusetts, United States -... | ecosystem: Environmental > Terrestrial > Soil > Temperate forest >...
TCCCGTGGAAATTCTGTTCGTCGCTGATGCCATGATCGGGCAGGACGCTGTTCGCTCGGCGGGTGAATTTCACAAGAGGCTGGGCCTATCGGGCGTGGTGCTGACGAAACTCGATGGCGACGCGCGCGGCGGCGCGGCGCTTTCGATTGGCAAGGTAACGGGCGCGCCAGTGAAGTTCGTGGGCACGGGCGAAAAATACGACGCGCTTGATGCGTTCTATCCTGATCGCATCGTTTCACGCGTGCTCGGCATGGGCGACGTGCTCTCGCTGATCGAACGCGCCGAGCAAACCGTGGACGTTAAGCAAGCCGCCGAGCTTGCCCGCAAGCTGCGCCGCAACGAGTTTACGCTCGAGGATTTCCGTGACCAATTGCGGCAAATCCGTAAGATGGGGCCGCTCGAGCAAGTTCTGGGCATGTTGCCCAAAATAGGGCCGCTGGCAAATATGCCCAAAGACGTGCAGGTGGATGAATCGCGGTTGAAGCGCATCGAGTCCATCATTAATTCAATGACCCATTCCGAGCGAAACGATCACGGCCTGATTGATGGCAAGCGGCGCAAGCGCATTGCGCGGGGCAGCGGCACCACGGTGCAGGACGTCAACCAGGTGCTGAAACAATACTTGCAGATGAGGCAGATGATGAAGCAATACGGCGCTCTCGCCGCCCAGGGCCGCCTCAAGGGCATGGGCAAGCTGACGGGCGCGTCATAGCCTCGGTCCTTGTGTAGGTTAAAGGGCAGCTGCCTGAATTTTCCGGGCAACCGCGCGAGCGTGAGCGCAACTTAAAATTCCGGTGGGCTCCAAGTAGAGCCCACACCCGAATCAGGCGCTCCGGGGCCTGAACCGCTTGCGGGCTATCGCAAATTCCAGGAACCAGCTATACTGATCGGCTGGAGGAAGTGTATCGTGCTGGCAATTCGCTTGGCTAGGATTGGAAAGAAGAAACAACCGTTTTACCGTATTGTGGTGCTGGACAAACGTAAGCCCCGCAATGGCAGGACTGTCGAGGTCGTGGGAACTTACGACCCGCTCAAGAACCCGGCGTTGATTAAGCTGGAGATCGAACGCATTAAGTATTGGCTGGGAGTCGGAGCACAGCCGAGCGACACCGTCCGGAGTTTTCTGACTGCCCAAAAGATCGCCTGAGTTTCCGCTCGCCAAAATCGAGGTTGCTCGGGTTGGGTGTGGGCTCTACTTTTACACTGAACGTCCCGATTCAATCGGGACGTGGAGCCAGCCTAAATACGGACCCCGTCGGCCCACGGGGCCCTTTGAACTGGAAGTTCGCGCTGAACCCGCGAATTTGATTAGCGGAGGGCCGCATGAAAGAACTTGTCGAATCTATTGCGAAGGCGCTGGTGGATCATCCCGATCAAGTCCAGGTTCGAGCCGTAGAGGGCGAGCAGGTAACCGTGCTGGAATTGCGCGTGCATCCGGAAGATTTGGGCAAAGTGATTGGCCGCCAGGGACGCACGGCGAAGTCCATGCGCACCATCCTGGGCGCGGCAGGGATGAAACTCAAAAAGCGCCTCACGCTGGAAATCCTCGAATAGAGTGTCCCCAGAAACGTTTACCGGCGTTACATTGGCTCGAATTCTGCGACCCCGCGGTCTGCGCGGAGAAGTTGCCGCGGAAATCCTCACTGATTTTCCTGAACGTTTACCCGATTTGCGCGAAGTGTGGCTGGTGGGCGAACACGGAGCGCCGCGCCGCATCGAGATACAAAAATGCTGGCTCTCGCCCAGCCGCGGCGGTCAGGCCATTTTCCATTTTACGGGCATAAACAGCATTGAAGCGGCGGAACCTCTTCGCGGTCTCGAGGTGCAGGTGCCGATCGAGCAGCGCGCCAAACTTGAACCTGGAAATTATTTTGTCGGCGATTTAATTGGATGTGAAGTGTGGGAACAAGGCGCGCCGACCGCGTTGGGCGCTGTGCGCGAGGTCGAGTTTCCCGGCGGAGTTCCTTTGCTTGCCGTCGCAACTGGCGATGGAGAAGTCCTCGTGCCGCTGGCTGCGGAGTTTTGCACGCGGATTGATGTGGAAGCCAAACGGATTGATGTAACGCTGCCCGAAGGGTTGCGGGATTTGAATCGTAGTTAGTGGCACAGGCTTCAGCCTGTGGGGTTTAGATTTCGCTCACTCATAAAATAAACCCACAGGCTGAAGCCTGTGCTACCAAGAGCCAGCCCGACTCCTGCTGCGGTACACTGTGCCAGCCATGCAGTTTGACCTGATCACTATTTTCCCGGAATTTTTCGCCGGCCCGCTCGATTATGGAATCGTGCGGCGCGCGCGCGAAGCACGCCTGATGGACGTGCACGTCCACGATCTGCGCGCCTTCACCCATGACCGCCACCGCACCGTGGACGACCGCCCGTTCGGCGGCGGCGAAGGCATGGTTCTGAAACCCGAGCCGCTGTTCGAGGCTGTCGAATCCATCGCCGGCACGGCTCCAGCGGCCGATTCGCGAACCGCGATCGTGTTGCTCTCTGCGTCCGGAAAATTATTTCGCCAGGAAACAGCGCGGCGATTCGCAACTCTCGACCGGATCATTCTGATCTGCGGGCGCTACGAAGGCGTGGATGAACGTGTCGCTGAACATCTGGCCACCGACGAACTCTCCATCGGCGATTTTGTGCTTTCCGGCGGCGAACTGGCTGCCGCGCTAATCGTGGATGCCGTGACGCGCTTAATTCCGGGGGCGCTCGGCAACGAAGATTCCTCAATTAACGAATCATTCAGCGCCGTGGAAGGAATGGAAGGCGAATCGGAATTGGTCGCAAGTCGCCAGCCACAAGTCACGAATCACGAGTCACGAATCACGAGTCACGCGCCGCTCGACTTCCCCCATTACACGCGCCCGGCGGAATTCCGCGGCTGGGCCGTGCCCGAAATTCTGCTTGGCGGCAACCACGAACAAATTCGCCGCTGGCGTTTGGAACAAGCGCTGGAAAAGACGCGGCGGAACCGTCCGGATTTGTTGAACGGTGCGCCTCTCATCTGATTCAACTCTCACGGTTTAAACTCGATCAAGATATTACGAATCGGAACATCGCCGACGTCCTTGGATGCGTGAACCACTGCCGGGCGGAACGTAACGGTATCGGGAACCAGTTCGCGCGTCTCTGATTTTCCATCCGTCCACTGCTGCACCATCGTACGATTAAGAAAAATGGCGATGCGCTGGTTATGACTGTGCGGCGCGCTCTTTTCGCCGGGCTGCATTTTTTCTTCAAAAACGGTGAAATCTTTTCCGGCGTACAAAACCTTATTGTTGGGCGCCGGAGGAGTTCCCACAGCGGGCGCTACCGTTTTGGGATGCGCGGGCTTGATGGCTACTTCCAGATATTCACCGCTTTTGGGCTCTGAATATTTTTCACCCAATTTGAAAACCTTGACGTCGCCTCGAACCATTTTCTTGCCGCTCAATTCGAGCGGGCCAAGCGCCAGGAAAACTCGATCCCCGCATTCCGGGGCAGCCGTCGCGCAGGGCGCGCTGTTTCGCGACACACGGACAAAACTATTTTCCATTACCGAACCCGCGGGATGCGACTGCGCGAACAGCAGCAGCCAAAACAATAAATGCATTTTCATGTCCCCCTGAGATGCGATTTCAATTGTTCCGGGCTAGTTTACACCCGCTGCCGCCGCGTGAGTTAGACCGCTGCAGCGCGGAAAAACACACCGCGCCAGGAGTGGCGTGGTTCGCTCTTGGTGGCACAGGCTTCAGCCTGTGCCACTTACTTCGACGCATTCTCCGCCGAATATGGACGCACGACAGAATCATCTTCATCCGGCTCGTAAATCCACACATCGCGATTTCGGAAATAGTTGAACAGTGGGCTCAAGTCCAGGCCGGGAATTTCCCGCGCCCACACGTTTTTTGCGCGGTCAATGTCCGCTTCGTTGTACACGTATTCTTCGCCGGAATTGTGGTCCTTCGAGTAGCGCACCACCACCAGATGCTCGCCAGGAAGCGCGGCCAACTGTTGTTCCACCGGTTTGCGAAATGGCTCGCTCAGGTCGTCCACGAATGCGAAATTGTCGGGATACGAATTTCTTTGAATCACGCAAATCTGGAGCACGATTCCGGCGAGCAGCAGAAATTCGCAAGCGGCAATCCACCCGGGCCTGCGCGCGCGGAATTGCGGCGCAAGCAGCGATCCAAGTTTCAGCGTCACCAGCGCAACGACGGGTGCGGCAAGCAGCAACGAGAAATGGCGATGCATCCAGTCGCGGAGGACATTTGATTCAGGCAAAATCATATGCGCGAAATAAACCGGTCCGATCAAGAGACTGAAAAGCACGATGAGCCGCGTCAACGCAGCGCCGACCGCATGACCGCGCACGACCCAGCCATGCAGCTTGCGCATTCCTTGCATGACAAGAAGAAAAATCGTGACCATCAGCGGCGCGGCGTAGTGCGCATGGTAGTAGACGACAATTCCAAGACCGAACGCGGAGAGCGCGGCCTGAAAAAGCAATAAGCGATTGCGAGGTTCCTTCAACAACCAAGGCAGCGCAAAAAGTGGAATCAAAAGCGCCGGACCCAGATAAAACTGCCAAAAATCCGTGAGCTTCCACTCGATCTGGCCTTCGGCTGCGGCCCAGCTTGGTTGATACAAGCTGGGCAAAAAATTGTGGTAGAAATCATCGAATTGCGGATTGGCGTAGGGAATCGGCGGCTTGTCCTGCTGCCACAAGAAAATGGCGGTTCGGATCATTCTGCCTTCGACGAAGTGAGGAAATACAATGGGGCTGCCAGTCACACGCCAGTTGTAGCAGGCAATGAATCCAGCGACACACAAAAGAATGGCTGCCAGCGGCAAGAGCAATCGCTTCACGCACGCGCGTCGCGCATCGCTTTTCTGCCGGAACACCCACCACACGAGCGCGGTGCCAAGGGGAATAAAGAAAGTCACGCCTTCCATTGGACGGCTCGTCGCCAGGATTCCGGCTCCCACGCCAAATATCACAGCGTCACGCGGCCGCTGTTGTTCCCAAATTCGCGGCAACGCGCCCAAGACTAGAGCCGCGCCGGTTGCGGCCACGGCACCGCCCCAATAGCTGTTCGTCCAATAGCTGAACAGGCCGACGCGAAACAGGGTCAGCACGCCGCCCAGAAGCGCCCATTCCGGAGGCATCCACCCTTGCAGCATCCAGGTGATCGCCATGCACATGGCGGCCACGCTCAGCAATACGCCGATCCAGGGATTACCCAAAACTTTTCCGAGCGCCAGCACCATGCCCTGCGCCGGCGGATACATGGACGCATATGAGGGATGCTGGATCACGTGAAAGGTGTCGAAGAAAATCCAGAGTGGGTGCGGCGGATTAGCGAGGCGCCCATGGGCAAAGGTGTCCGCGGCGAGCAGATAACTGAATTCGTCATGCACTTTCGGCTGCGGCACGGGCATCCAGGGAAGCAGCGCGAGGCGCGCCAGGATCGTGAAGCCGCCGATCGCCGCCAGCGCAGCCCCCTTATTCCGCGCGAAATGCGCAAACGCGTGCTCCATGCGCGCAAATAGAGGCTCGCCGAGACCCGGCTTCGGCAACATCAATCCGATGCAGATCGCGAGTATGATCCAGTCTAATTTTTGCACGGGGGAATCATCGGTTAGAAGTCGGCGACCAAAGAGCAGCGCGCTTTTGTGCCGCCGAGATCGAAACTCGGCGCGGTTGCCAATGGTATACGAAATTCAATTTCCGGGTTATTAAATTCGAAATTAAGCGATTTGCGAACCTCAATTTGGACCTCCTGGAAAGGCGGCAGGGAGTCCGGGAACACCCAATACCCACGGACGTCCTGGGGCGAAAAACTAATGGCCAAGGCCCATCTCTTGGGCTACAATTAGCGTTTGCCTTTGTTGTGCTGACCCCACCTGAGTGGGTCTGCCGGGAATCATAGCCATGAATCGCGTAATTGAAAAGTTTCAGGAAGCACAAGTGCGGAAAGACCTGCCGGCGCTGCGCCCGGGCGACACGGTACGCATCCACGTCCGCCTGAAAGAGGGCGAAGGCGAAAAAGAACGCATTCAGCCATTTGAAGGCGTGATCATCAAGCGGCGCGGAAAATCCACCGGATCCAGCTTCACCGTGCGACGCGTAAGTTTCGGAGTCGGCATCGAGCGCGTCTTCCCCATGAACTCTCCTTCGATCAGCTCGATTGAAGTCTTGCGGCAGGGCCGCGTGCGCCGCGCCAAGCTGTATTACCTGCGCGGGTTGAAGGGCAAGGCAGCGCGCCTGCAACGCGTGGACCGCGTGGTTATGCCGGAAACCGCGGCAACCGAAAAAGAATCGTAAAGCTGCAAACGAAGAAGCTGCACGAGCCCGGGAGGAGTTTCTCCCGGGCTTTTTATTTTTGGCCAGGTATTTGCGGCGCGGCGGCTGAACGGTTCGGTAGCACAGGCACTCTTGCCTGTGCGGGTTTGCAGACGGTGGATACGCCACCGGTTCCAATACGATTGCAAAAACCGCACAGGCAAGAGTGCCTGTGCTACGCGTGCCGCCAGCTACCGGCCGGGCTCATCCTGATACTTCTTTTCGGCCTCGTATTTGCGGCTGAAAATCCACGCGCCGGTCACGTACATCGCGAAACATTCCAACGCGTAAACCGGGAAAGCCAAGTAGCCGGGCGCTGGCATCTGAAATATTTTGATTTGCTCGGGCTGGATGAGAAATACCGGAAACGTGTATCTCCACCCGGCGCTCGCCCAATAATTCCAGAACTCCCATAGCCAGCCGCACACCCATCCCGCAGCAAGAAATGAATACAGCCGCCCGCGATATCCGCGCGCCAGATCGCCCGTGAACGAAGGCAAATACAGGCGATGGTTGACCGGTTCCAGCAGAAATAGAAAACCCAGCCAGACCAGGCCGAATAAATACGCGCTGCCATGTTTCGGAACCAACAGCGGCACGATCAGCATCACCACGCCAATCGCAATCAAAACTGTTTCGCCAGCGCGGCTCATCCGAATCGGCCGCGAATCGCCTTCGAACCAGCCGAACGATTCGATGAGCGCCGCGGTCATGAAAATTCCCGGCGTGATGGTCGCAAACGCCCACGCGTAGCCGATCCATCGTTCGATGTGGCCCTGCGGCAATCCCACATACGCCCAGTTGGCCAGGCGCAGATTGTAGGCTTCGAAAATCAGCCACAAGGGAATCGAGAGCGCCGCCATTTTCAGCACGCCCCGCGGCTCTTCGCGCAAACGTGCATGCCCTGAAATAGCGAACGTCGCTGCGTCGGCGATCAAGATGTAGGCTGTCCACGCCACCGGACTGAAATAAGTCGCCGCCGGCTCGATCCCGTGAAACATCAAAAATTCCGCGCACGCCAGAGCGAACAAACCAAGCCAGCCATGCGCCGGAAACGGTTTTCGCCGCGCGCGGAAATATTCGAGGACGAGGATCGTCATCGTGGCAGCAGTAACCATGATTCCGAGCTTCAACATGCGGTCGTGTTGCTCCGGCTTGATTTTGCCCCATTTTCCACTTGTGGTGAAAAGATGGTTGGGAATAACCGACAGGTCATCCCGTAAACATAGCGCCAAATTCCTGCCGTTGCTGCCTGAAAAAATCCGTGCTCAAAATTCCGACTAGCCCATTGCACACTGCGGGGGCAGGGTGTACGTTAACGCTCCAGATGGAGCGAAGGCCAAATTACATCCAAGGGGCGTACCGAAAATGCGACGATTTATTCTACCTATCATCCTGGGAATTATGTTGGTTCCAATGATTGCAAAACAAGCTTCCAGCCAAACTGGGGCAAGCGCTGCGGAAGAGACTAAAAATGAGGTCATCAAATTCGAAGACGAGCGAAATCAAGCCATTTTAAATCGGGATACAGCTGTATTGGACCGCATGTACGCAGATGACATCACCTGGACCATGTCCAACGGGGACCTGCTGAACAAACAGCAAGTTCTAGGCAACATCGGATCCGAAAATCAAAAATTGTTCTCGATCGAACACTCCGACAGGCGCTGGCATGTTTTCGGAAACACGGTGGTCCTGACCGCTACGAGCCACTCGTCGGAACGATATAAAGATAAAATGGTTACCGTGCCGAGAAGATTTACCAATGTCTACGTCAAACAGGATGGGCAGTGGAAATTGATCGTTCACACCGTAACTCCCCTGGCAGGCCCTGGCGCAACGGGTCTTCCCGCGTCAGATCAGAAATGACGGAACTCTCCCTGCGCGGTCCGCGGGTTTCGTGGAACTGACACTCCAGGTGTTTGGCGAACGATGGAATGATTCACAGACCGGGCGTAATGCCCGGTCTTTGTCTCCGGCCCAGTTTAAGAACTCCATCGCCCCAAATAGTGGCAGCGATTGCTACCATGCCATCCCTCAAAGCCCGCAATTGGGATAGAATCGGCCCACTATGAAGCTGGCTTTTTCGATTGTGTTCCTGCTGTCCTTCACAGCCGCACTGAATGCGCAGACGCCTGCTCCAGCGCACGAGACGCGGACGAAGCTCCAACCCTTTAGCGTAGTCGAAGCCACGATCCCTGAAATGCAAACTGCGATGAAGCAGAGGCGAGTCACATCGCGTGACCTCGTGACGCAGTACCTGCTGCGCATCGCTCTTTACAACCGCAGGCTCAATGCGGTCATCACCATAAATCCCAACGCCCTGAAAGAAGCGGACGCACTAGATCGCGAACGAGCCCAGGGCAAGGTGCGCGGGCCGCTGCACGGCATTCCGATCGCGCTCAAAGACAACATGCAGACGACGAATATGCCGACGACCGGCGGTGCGTTGGCCTTTGACGGCCTCATCCCTCCCTACGAGGCGACTCTAACCAAGAATTTGCGGGATGCGGGCGCGATCATCATTGCAAAAACCACGATGACGGAGTTGGCTAACTGGGTTGCGGGTGGGCCGACGCCCATGCCGGGCGGCTACAACGGGCTCATCGGATACAGCATGAATCCATACGACCCGCGGCGTGACCCGCGGCCCGACACCTTTGACGGTCGCCCGGTTCTTGCGACCGCAGGATCAAGCTCCGGTGTGGGCACGGCTGCGAATTTCTGGGCGGCGAATGTGGGAAGTGAAACGTCCGGCTCCATTCTCAGCCCGTCGAATCAAACCATGCTCGTCGGTATTAAGCCGACCGTGGGAAGGATCAGCCGGCACGGCATTATTCCGATCACGGCGGATCAGGATACAGCCGGCCCGATGGCCAGGACTGTCACCGACGCGGCCATTCTATTCGGCGCGCTCGAGGGTGCTGCTCCGGATCCGAATGACCCAGCTACCCGGAAATGCACTCCTCCGCCGGGCCACGATTACCGGAAATTTCTCAACCGGAACGGACTCAAAGGAGCAAGGATCGGGATTCCACGCGCCTTTTATTACGATTCTGTCGTGGCTCCCGGCGAGACGGCGCCGCGTGAGGGCCTCAATCCTGATCAGGAAAAAGTGATGGACGAAGCGATCGCAGCGCTCAAACAACAAGGCGCTGTGATTATTGATCCGGCGGACATACCAAGCATTGTCTCCCCAGATCCGCAGAACAATTTATTGAAATGGAACACCTGCTCGGGCCTCGAAAACGCCAAGGGCAAGGATGACAACTGCTCGGTGGTATTTAAATATGGAATGAAGCGCGATTTCAACAAGTGGCTGGAGTCGCTGGGCGCCGCGGCCCCCGTAAAATCGCTCACCGAGCTTCGCAATTTCAATCTTGCTCACGCCAAGGCCGGCGCCATCAAGTACGGCCAGTCGCAGCTCGATAACGCCGACGAAATGGATCTGGACGCCGACCGCGCCCGATACGAGGCGGATCGCGCAAAAGATGTCCGGCTGGCCGGAGCGGAAGGAATTGACGCCGCGCTGAAGAAATACAATCTGGATGCGCTCGTTTTTCCAGGATCGAGCGTTGCTTCCATAGCGGCTAAAGCGGGTTACCCGACCATAATCGTCCCGTTCGGAACAGTTCCGAATGCTCCTGCGATTCCGTTTCCCCCAGGATTTGTCGCGAGGCCTGCCCCACTCGGTGTCTCCTTTACCGGGACTGCCTGTAGCGAGCCCCGGTTGGTCGAACTCTCGTATGGCTTCGAGCAGGCCTCCAAGCGGCGCGCGCCGCCGCCGTTGTTTCCCTAAACCTTACTTACCCGGATATTTCATGACGGAATTTTCTTCTGGTCCATGCGTTCATTGACAGTGTGTGTATCGCGACGCAGACGTAGATGACCTCACGGGCGCGGCACATGCACGGAAAACAGGACGAGCACGCCATCAATGGAGCTGAACCAATGCGGCGTATTCTCCGGAACGAGAATGAAATCGCCTTTGGCAATGCTGCGTGAAGTTCCGCCTTCAATCGCCGAGCCACTGAGGTTCGTGGCATTGGTTCGCGTCTCCTTGACCAGCTTGCCACCGGTCATCAAAGTCGCCGATCCATCGATCACATAGAAAATCTCCGCCTCTTTTTCATGGACGGAAGCGTTGCCAACCGAAGCGCGATATTCGAGGTGCCCGTCGTAGGATCCCAGCTCCAGCATGGGTTCCGTGACCAACGCTTGGCCTTCCTTGTGTTCGCTCTTTGCTTTAGCAATAAGTGCCGTGACTTCGGCGGAAGGCGTGAAGGTCTTAGTTGGCTTCTCGGGCGATTGCGGAGCGGGCTGCTTCGCCCATCCCGCCGCAGCCACCAGAGTGAAAGCGAGACTGATCATAATTCTACGCATAAAACCTCCAAGGGTGCTCCCTTTAGCTAGGGCATCGTACGCTTCTCCGGCCTTGGACACAACGATTGGCCGACGAAATCAGGGGACGCCCGACCCGCCACCCATGGAGACCGCCCCCCCGGGTCGAATTCTTAATAGGCCGCTGGAATTTGCAGACTAGAGTGATGCGCCTGAAGACGGATGGATGTGCGGCGCCATACGCCGGCGGTTGTATGCCACGAGTACCAGAAGTAGCCCAATGACTACAGTCGTCAGCGCGCCTCCGCGTTGCCCGATCTGCAAATTCAACACTGTGGCGCCGATCATAATAACCACGAGCCCCGCTGCCGCTAGCGGCGTCAAGCCAGTTCGAATTCGGAGAATCCATGGCAGCACCAACCCGATCGCGCCAAAAATTTCCGCAGCTCCAATAAAATGCAGGAACCAACCTGGCAGGGCAATTTGCTTGGTCATCTCTGCAACTGGCATGACGAACTTCATCACGCCTGCAAATAAGAAGAGCATCGCGAGCAATATCTGCAGGACCCAAAGCAGCACATTCAGTTTGCGACCGGACTGATTCGTTGCGACGGAATTCATAGTGTCTCTCCTCGTGTGGGGTTGGCATACTGTTCATCGCAGCTGACACGCAATTGATCGAGCCCAGGATACCGCTCAGAAAAATCGTAAGGCAAAATAATATCCGGCCAAGTCCTCTATTCGGAACAGATCAAAAGCTGGCTGAGCCTGAGCGAGGTTGTGCCCCTCAGTAGGATGATGGACGCAGTGGTGGGGATTCGTGATTCCGCTGATGAATCAGGTGAGGGCGGGCCGCAGGCCTTGCTGGCGTGGAGGACGCGCGCGGCTTGGCGCACGCCCTCAAGATAGTTCGGTTACTGTTTACTCCTGGCTATTTTCTTGCGCGTCAGCAATGCCAAACCGCCCAATGCGGTGAGCCCTGTGGCAAACAGCATAAGACTATTTGTCTCCGGCATCTTTACATGTTCGGGTTCATGGTCAGAACCTTCATGTTCAAAATGTTCGAATGTTGCGCCATCTTGACTTTTCCCGGCAAAGGTCGGAACTGCGGGCAATGCAAACAACAAAACTGCACCAGCTACCACCAAAGTGATTTTCTTCATTGTTTGGCTCCTACGAAAAATTAAGCAGTCAAAAAGTGTCATAGCCCTCTAAATTACAGATAAGACCTGCAATCCATGCAAGGTATGAAGCACTTCCAGGGCCAGGAATGAAGCGTCAACAAGATCGCTCGATCTGCTTTATTTATGAGTAACTTACATCTCCCACACAGGAAGATGTCTGGTCAAACTCTTGAAACTCCTTTCTCATTAGTGCCCTACCAGTTCATTTAGCCGTCCCTGTCCTTGCACATCCCGATCGAACCTTTGCGGCATGGACGGCGCGTGGCCGTTCTGCGAAGCGATGCCCGCCAGTTGTCCCTCTTCCCCCGCCGCTTTAGCCTCTCCCGCGCATCTGATATGCTTTGGCCTCTTCGCACCGCTCATGTCCACACTGTTGCCATCGGAAAAACTCGAACGCGGGCTCGGCCTGAGCGAGGCGGTGGCCCTGAACATGAACGCGATGGTGGGGATCGGTCCCTTCATCGTAATTCCGCTGGTGATTCGAGCAATGGGCGGGCCGCAATGCCTGCTGGCCTGGGTGGCGGGCGCGGTCCTTTCGCTGCTCGATGGGTTGGTGTGGGCCGAGCTCGGCGCGGCGATGCCGCGCGCCGGGGGCACGTACGCATTTTTACGCGAGGCCTATGGGCCGGGGCGCGGCGGGCGGCTGATGTCGTTTCTCTACATCTGGCAGACGCTGATTCAGGCGCCGCTGGTGGTGGCTTCGGGGGCGATCGGATTTTCGCAATACCTTACGTATCTGGTGCCTCTTGGAAAATATCAGCAGAAAGCGATTTCCGCGGGACTCGTTTTATTTTTGATCATCCTTTTGTACCGCAGAATTTCCGCTGTCGGCCTGATCTCAAAATTCTTGTGGATCGGCGTTGTGGGCACGATGCTGTGGATGATCTGGGGCGGCGTGACGCATTTTTCGGCAAAGATGGCGTTTGATTTTCCGCCGGAAGCATGGAATTGGTCATGGCTGTTTTTCGCCGGGCTGGGCTCGGCCACCGTCAATACGATTTACACCTATCTGGGCTATTACCACATCTGCAATCTGGGAGCGGAGATTCGCCAGCCGGAGCGCCTGATCCCGCGCGCGATTCTGATCTCGATCGCCGGAATTGCAGTGCTTTATCTGGCGATGCAGACCAGCATCTTGGGGGTGATCCCGTGGCGCGAAGCGCAGAATTCGCAGTATATCGTCAGCACATTTGTCGAGCGGCTGTACGGCACGCGCGCCGCAACGTTCGCCACAATCATGATTTTGTGGATTGCGTTTGCGTCGCTCTTCACCACGCTGCTCAGCTATTCGCGCGTGCCGTTCGCGGCCGCGGAAGACGGCAACTTTTTTCCGATCTTTGCGCGCGTGCATCCCACCAAACATTTTCCACACATATCTTTTCTCTTCTTGGGTTTTGCTTCGCTCGCCTTCAGCGTGTTGTTTAAGCTTTCGTCCGTAATCAGTGCGATCCTCGCGACGCGAGTGATTGTGCAGTTCATCGGCCAGGGCGTTGGGGTTATGCTCCTGCGTCGGCGCTGGCCTCCAAGTCGGCTTCCCTTTAAGATGTGGCTTTACCCGTTGCCAGCAGTTCTATCGATTCTTTGTTGGATTTGTATTTTTGTCTCAACCGGTTGGAAATTCGCTCTCGGAGGAATCGGCGTGATCGCTTTGGGCATCCTTACTTACATGATTCAGGCGCGCTACCGGCGCATTTGGCCGTTCGCCACAGCCGCGGAGGCCCAACGATGAAACGCCGCATGAAATTTGCGCTGCTTTTATTTTTTGCGGCGTGGTTCGTGGTTGCCGCGCCCGCTCTGAATCACGTCTCCGCGCAACAGGCGAACGACGCGCCGGGTCGCGGGCAAAGCGTTGCCGACACGCTGGAATCCATTCAAAAAGCGCGCGTGGTGACACGCGTTGTGTTCATCGTCGCGCATCCCGATGACGAAGCTTCCACATTGCTGACGTATCTTCCTCACGGCCTGGGCACGGACACCACGCTGCTCACGCAGAATCGCGGCGAGGGCGGCCAAAACGCAATCGGTCCCGAACAAGGCGCGCAACTTGGCATCCTGCGCAGCGCGGAGCTTTCCGGGGCCATGAGTGTCGAAGGGCCGCATCTGTATTTCACGCGCGTGGTGGATTTTGGATTTTCCAAAACGCTCGAGGAAACCCTGGAGAAATGGCAGGGCCTGGAACTCGAAGACATGGTGCGCGTGATTCGCACGGTGCGCCCGCAAATCGTGATCAACGGTTGGGGCGGGCAGAAAACCGGACACGGCAATCATCAGGATTCCGGCTACCAGACGCCGATCGCCGTTGAGGCCGCCGCCGATCCCGCGAAATATCCCGATCAGATCGCCGAAGGTTTGAAACCGTGGCGCGCGGATATGATTCTCAATCCCGTGCGGCCGATGAGCCCGCAGGACGACAAAGTGGACTACACCGGTTCGTGGCTTGTGCCCGCCGACGAAATTTCTCCGATCTGGGGACGCAGCTATCGCGACATTTCCTATGAAGGCTATCTGCATCACCGTTCGCAGGGCGTCACGCCGTTTCTGAATTCTCCCTTTCTCCGCCGCCCCTATGGGCTGAAACGCTCGACTGGGGGAGCGCCGTCTCCTTCCGATTTCGCGCAGCCCATCACTTCCCTGGCCAGCTTGATTCCTGTGCCTGCGGCGGACTCTCTGGCGGCGGCCGATCGCGCACTGGACGCAGCTCGGGCGGCGGCGGAAAAACTCGATTGGCCCGGCGCGGCGCGCTCCATCGCCGAAGCCGGCAAACAGATCGCGGCGCTCGAAGAGCAAGTCAAAAAATCTTCAGACACGCGCGCGGCCAGCGCGCTGTGGGAGCTCGACCAAGTGCAGGCGCGAATCAATCACGCGCTTTCCAATGCCGCGGCAATCAAAATCGTCTCGAATTCCGATCGCAGCGAACTTATCGGCGGAGAAGGATTTCATGTGCGCGCCGAAGTCGCTCACCGTGCGGATGCGCCCGCCACTTTTTCGAAGCCCGAATTAACAATGCCCTCTGGGTGGATCATCACCAAGCAGGAAGAGAAAGACGGCTCGACGAATTTCAGCGTCGCGGTTCCCGCCGGCGCCGTAACGCCACACACGCCCGGCGATTTTATTTATCCGTTTCCGCCGCCACTGGTCAGCGCGCGCACGCACGTCGAGGTGGATGGCTACGCATTTGATTTCACCGCGCCGATCGAGAGTCTTCACGCCACCAGCGTCAGCGTGCTCAGCTACCCGTTGCGCATCGTGCCTGCGGTCGCGCTCACTCCCGAGCCCGGGCAATACGTGGTGGTCGAGGCGCGCCAGCCGAAACAATTTGAACTTTTCGCGCGCGTTCATTCGTTCGCCGAAACGCCGTCAAAAGTTTCCGTGAGCGTGGAAGTCCCGCCCGGATGGAAAGCGCCCGCTAGTGAATCCGTGGAATTTTCCGGAGTGGGCGACCGCCTGGTGCATCTCACCGTAACGCCTCCTGCGAACATTGCGGAAGGAAATTATGAATTGAAAGCGTACGCGAAACGCGGCGCGGAAACTTTTCAAACGTCGCTCGAGCCGCTGCCCTCGCTGCCAACGTATCTGTGGAGCGCGCCCGCCAGCGTCCCCGTGCATGCATTCGCCATCAACCTGCCAGATCATCTCCGTGTGGGCTACATCGCCGCCGATAATGACGCCATCCCGGATTCGCTGCGGCGGCTGGGCGTGGAAGTCGAAATGCTCGACGCGAATGCGCTCGCCTTCGGAAACCTCAGCCAGTTTGACGCCATCGTCCTGGGCCTGCGCGCATATGAATTGCGCTCGGACGTGGTTGCCTCAAATTCGCGCCTGCTGGATTACGCCGCGGCCGGCGGCACACTCGTAGTGCAGGACCAGCGCCCGGCAATTTGGGATCCGCTGAAACCCGCTCCGTTCCCAGCCACGATGGGCCCGGGACCGCGCATCACCGATGAAAACGCCGCAGTGACATTTACCGATCCCGCCAGCCCGCTGCTGAATTTTCCGAATAAGATCGCCCCGCGCGATTTTGACAACTGGGTGCAGGAACGCGGCCTGTATTTCTGGGAAAAGTGGGACGAGAAATATCACACCGTTCTCTCGATGCATGATCCCGGAGAAAAAGATCTTCTAGGCAGCCTCGTCTGGACCCGCACCGGCAAGGGCACTTACATCTACACCGGCCTGTCGTTCTCGCGCCAGTTGCCGGAAGGCAATGGCGGCGCGTTCCGCCTGTTTGTGAATTTGGTGAGTCAGTCGAGGAATAAAGCCAGGTAGTTGTTTCACCCTTTGCAATTGTGATGTTGTAGCTCGCCTCTTCAGAGGCGAGGGTTTCCGGACCAAGCGCGGAAAAAATCCCCGCGTCTGAAGTCGCGGGCTACTACACCTCCGGCGACAACGGCGAGAATCTCGACGGAGCTGGACGGTAACCAAATGGATCCATGGCCGCGCCAAGAGGGCCTATAATCGGTTCGTGCGAGGCCGGAATCATTGAACAAGAGAGTGAACGACAAATTCACCGCCGCGCGTCTCACGATGCTCGATACGCAGATCCGCAAGCGCGGCGTTTCCTCGACGCGTGTGTTGGACGCGATGGCCGCGGTGCCGCGGCACGATTTTATCCCCGCTGAATTTCTGAGCGAAGCTTATGCCGATAAACCCTTGCCGATCGGAGAAGGGCAAACCATCTCGCAACCCTACATGGTCGCGGCCATGGCCGAGGCGCTCGAACTTACCGGCGCGGAGCGCGTTCTGGAAATCGGCACGGGCTGCGGCTATCAGGCAGCGGTGCTTTCCCTGCTGGCGCGCGAAATCATCACCGTGGAAAGCCGCACTTCGCTGGCCCTCGATGCGCAGGAGCGCCTGACGGATTTGGGTTACGCAAATGTGCACGTTCACAACGGCGACGGCTCCGTCGGTTTCCCCGACGCCGCCCCCTACGACGCAATTCTAGTCACCGCTGCCGCGCCCCGAATTCCAAGCGTCCTGGCCGGCCAGCTTCGCGATGCGGGCCGCCTGGTAATTCCCGTTGGCAGCCAGGAAGATCAGGAACTGGTGCAGGCGCGAAAAATAAACGGCGAGCTGCAATCGCGCTCGCTGTTTCACTGCAAATTTGTGTTGTTGCTGGGACGGTATGGGTGGAGTCGGCCGGGGGGCGAGCCGTCGTGAGATCGGTTCTCCGGGAGCCGAGCAATCGAAATATGAAGGTCCTGAAAGTTACTCGATCTTGTCCCGTTTCAATAAATTATGTTTCGCACACAAAAGTTGTACGTTCTTTGCCAAAAGCGAAGTTCCCCCTTTTGAAAAAGGAACGATGTGATCAAAATGAAGATTCTCGTGATTGCCACACAGTACACATTTTCCTTTGTCTCTCTTCCACACTTCGATTTTGACTTGAGTTGGAATGAGTCGGTCATGCTCAATCTTCCCCTCATCAGAAGGCTGGGAATCGACATGATGCCTGCTTAGATGAAGTTTGAACTTGAAAACTTTTCTGCCGTTTTCCTCTTGTTTCCACGCATCTATAAGTTCAAAGAGACCAGCAAATGCCCAAATACCAGTCTTAATTTTCTCATAAACCCTAACTAGTTCTGGTGAAGCATTGTTCTTTTTGTGTGCCTCTGCTGCCTTCCAAAACAGCCCATTCTGGGTCAATGTCCCAGCAGGAGAATGCTCAGGTTGGTCAATTTCCTTGGGGTTGGGGCCAGTCTTGGTTCTGGAACTATCATGCCCCTCATAGATTAAAATCTTTCCGCCATCCTCAATCCGATCGGCATAGGGGGCACCAGCCCGCAAACTCATTAGGATTACGCTGACACGACCACCAAGGCGAAAATTCATTCCGCGTTGCAGGCTTGCGCTTTCATTCCTACACATGTCCATATACGAAATGATATCGCCTGGGTGAATCACCACCTTATTGTCCGTCAAGAAGGTCCTTTCATAAAGCAACCCGCCCGCGCGCCATGGCAAACGCCTTCCGCAAAACACGCGTAGCCGCCACGGTCAAATCAAATTTCACGAGTTCCTCTTCCCGCGCCCAGGCAAAATCCAGCGCATCACTCCCCGCAGCAAGCGTTCCTCCGCGCATCTCGCAGAGATAATCGAGGATCACAAAGTGGTAGCGCGGCCGCGCGGCGTCTCCCGGCGAACCATCGGCGGCGGGGGGCGCGGGAAAAATTCGCTCGAAGACTTCGATCAGTTCGACTACTTTTACATCCAGCCCGGTTTCCTCGGAAAGCTCGCGGACCACGCCCTGCTCCAGCGTTTCCGCTAGTTCCAGCATGCCGCCGGGGATGGACCATTGGCCTTGGAGTGGGGGGGCTGCCGCGGCGGATCAGCAGCGCGCGATTTTCGTGAACCACCACGCCGCCGACTCCAACCATGGGTTGTTCCGGGTATTCCCGTTTGGGTGTCATTGTAATTTTGGCCGCTTCCCTCCCGGCCCGCTTCGCGTTATATAATACCTCGGCAGCAAGTTTGCCCTAATTCCGCCGGGTTCTATTTTTTGT
>Ga0207024_10177_pt1 | contig 18170 bp, 14 predicted proteins | sample Alteio_BWMinCont_44_FD_153470 | JGI IMG/M metagenome (GOLD analysis project Ga0207024, IMG submission 153470) | Enriched cells from forest soil in Barre Woods Harvard Forest LTER site, Petersham, Massachusetts, United States -... | ecosystem: Environmental > Terrestrial > Soil > Temperate forest >...
TTTTTCGCAAAGGATTGACCATGGTTTTTTCCACGCGAGGGACGGGGCGCGGTCGGCCAGCCGAAGGTTCTCTCGCTTCGCTCGAATCCGTAAACGGATGAGCCTCCGTTTTTGAACCTCGCTGACAATGTATTTCCAAATTTTCATCGCACGAGTTTCACATTTTGCATCGTTCGGCCATTCTTCTTTGTTTTTCTTGTTGTCTGAGCTTCCTGTGACACGGTGTTACACGTTGGCTTCTCCCATTTGCTCATTGTTCATTTTATCTCGCGCGTCAAGGCAACCCCTTCGGGGCAAATTTCGAGCAGTCCTAAATTCTATAACGAAATTTGGCCTTGACGCGCGAGATACTTTAAAAATAAAAGCAAATGACTTGTTGGCTTCGCCACGACGTTTCTTCCCTATCTGCTTTTTATCCGATTGTATCACACAAAATCAAGGGAACCTCTTCGAGGTCAATGAACGACTATCCTAAATCCACTCCCGTTCATTGACCCTTGATTTTGTGTGATGCTTAAAAAATAAAAAGCAGATACGAGGTTTCAACCTTACTCCCCTTGCCTTTCCGCTTTCTCACTTATCCCCAAGGACTTTTCTGTTCAACCTTAAAAGCCAAACTCATCAAGGAGGCCACGATGACAAAAGTTTTTCTCTATGCCCGCAAGTCAACCGACGAGGAAGATCGTCAGGTCTTGTCCCTTGAATCCCAGCTTCGCGAACTTCACGAATTTGCCAAAAAAGAATCCCTATCGATCATCCAGGAATTTATCGAATCCAAGACCGCGAAAGTTCCAGGCCGTCCCATCTTCAACCAAATGATGGCGCAATTGGAACATGGCAACGTGGAGGGCATCCTCGCTTGGCATCCTGACCGGTTGGCGCGCAACTCGGTAGACGGCGGACAACTCATCTACCTACTCGACACCGGAAAACTTCAAACCCTTAAATTTCCGAATTTCTGGTTTGACAATACGCCGCAAGGCAAATTCATGCTGAACATTGCGTTTGGCCAATCAAAATATTATGTCGACAACCTTCGGGAGAATATCCTTCGCGGCATCCGGCAGAAGTTGCATCGTGGCGAGTTTCCCGGAAAACCGCCACTCGGCTACACCAACGAACCGAAACTCCGAACCATTGTGCTCGACCAAGAAAAAGCAACCTTCGTGAGACAAATGTTCGAAGCGTATTCAACAGGCGGCCATACCCTGCAATCGCTCCGCAATCTAACGATCACCTGGGGCTTAAAGACGCACTTCAACAAACCAATCGCACGCAGCAAAATCCGTGAAGTTCTCAGCAATCCGTTCTTCACCGGTCAATTCTATCACAAGGGCGAATTATATCAAGGCTCTCATGAACCGATCATCTCAAAGGCACTTTTTGATCAAGTCCAATCCATTCTCCACAATCGCAAGAAGCCCAATCAAAAGCGGAAGCATCATTTTGCCCTTCTCGGTTTGCTGACTTGCGCCGAGTGCGAATGTGCGATCACGGCTGAGCGGCAGAAAGGTCATCATTATTATCGCTGTACCAAGAAGCGTGGAAAATGCAATCAGCCATTTGTTCGCGAAGAAAAGTTGGCGGAATATCTGCGACAAATCGTTGCCCAAGTCGCACTTCCCACGGAATGGCGTGAGCCGATTTTCAACCAATTGGATATCTGGCGACAAGAAGAAGTCCAAAACTACCAATCTGCAAAAAATAACTTTGACGCCCAACTCAACGAACTTGACCTCAAACTGGAGCGCCTATTGGACATCCATCTCGACGGCGCCATCACGCGGGACGAATACACCAGGCGCAAAGAAAAGCATCTCAAAGAAAAGTTGGCGATTCAGGACAAACTGACCAAGTTAGCCGACCAGGGGAGCGTTTGGCTCGAACCGGCGCGGAGTTTGTTGCACGTAGGCTTTGCCGCTAGGGAACTTGAGCGCGATGAAAATTTGGAAAGCTTAGCCGGCTTTTTCAAAAACGTCGGCTCGAACCTTCGGCTGGCCGACCGCGCCCCGTCCCTCGCGTGGAAAAAACCATGGTCAATCCTTTGCGAAAAAATTAATTTTTATAAGGCTTTTTTGCTCGTCGAACCAAAAATAAATTTTCAACCTGACTCACTTATTTCATGGTCGATTTTCGTCGAATTTTCACGATTTTCAGGATGGTGGAGGCGGCGGGACTCGAACCCGCGTCCGAAAAGATTCAAGAAAAAAGCGCTACAGGTTTAGCTTCAGTTTTAGTTTTGTCCGGCGGCTCCCCGAAGCCGGATTCACCGGGCAAAGCTTGATTGGTCCTTTTTCAAGCCGTACAAGCGGAACAGCTTGACGAAAGCCTACGTAAGTGTCGCCTCATGCTAATCCCGTAGACTAAACTAGCTGAGACGGGCTGCTTAATTAAGCAGCGACTGCCACTCTGCCGATGAGAGAGCCAGCTGACGCCAGCACTTCTTCAACAGAATGACCTGCGAGATTGTTTTTCGCAATTGTGTTTTTTGCCGTTTTTTACGAGGCCACGGCACCTCGACCTGCTCCTTTTCCTTGGACACTCTCCGTCGAAACCGAGCGCCCCCAGGACCACTATTATACCACAAATATGTCTATATAGCAAGAAAACGGCGATTTTTGGATTTCTTCCGAAACTATAACAAAAATCTTTCCGCTTTAAAATAACGCCGCTCAAAAAAAGAGAGAAGGAAATGTTTTTTTCAAAGATAACCAAAGAGAGATGAATCCGTTTGATTCTAACGCTCTTCCTTCATCGTTTTATGCCAGAAACCCCGTTATTGTCGCTGAAGAACTCCTTGGGAAGATTCTCGCGAATCACGAAAAAAACGAATGGCTTGCCGGACGGATCGTAGAGACCGAAGCTTACTTAGGCCAAGATGATCCGAGTAGCCATGCTTTCCGTGGCCCTACCCCGCGCGCGTCAATCATGTTTGAGTCTCCGGGTCGCTCTTACGTATACTTCGTTTACGGAAATCATCATTGTTTCAACGTCGTTGCCCATGAAGGTCATGCCGGCGCAGTGCTCATCAGGGCGCTTGAACCGATCCATGGAATAGACTTGATGAAAAAAAACCGAAACCTTAACGATGAAAAAAACCTGACGAACGGACCGGGCAAACTGACGCAAGCGCTCGGTATATCAAAAGCGCACAATGGCCAAAAACTTGACGAAGGCAATTTGCAAATTTTTGACGCGAAACCGCCAAGCGAGCCGATCGTAAAATCTACAAGAATTGGAATCAGTAAAGCCCGAAGCAAACGTTACCGTTTTTCTTTGAAAAAAAATCCCTACGTGAGCAAACCGCATCCATGGTAGTTTTTCGATTAGCGTGGAATAATTTTTTTCGCAGCCGGCATCGGTTTTTTCTCGCCTCGTTGGGCTTGATGATGGTCACGACACTCTCCGTCTCGCTTCTTTCCCTCACCCATGGACTTGCCACACAAACTCGGAAAAGCATGGAAAACCGGCAAGTCGATCTCTACCTACTGCCAACACAAACCATGCTGACTCCTTTTGTCGAGCAGTTCGGCAACTCTTCCGTAACGCTTCCCGCGGATCTCGCGGAAAAGATCTCGCAAAAAAGAACCGTCTCCGCCGTATGCCGAGTTTCACCGTTCACCTTTTATTTTAAAGATCGTTGGTTTCATTTCATTGGAATCGAGCCCGACAAATTTAACGTTTTTTATCCCTCACCATTCCGGTTATCCAGGGGAAGCTTAATCATTCCACGTTCCGATACCCTGATGTTGGGAAGCCAACTGGCAGAACTCTTTCATCTCAACGTGGAGTACATGCTGAGCTTGGGCAACCAGGACTTAAAAGTCTCGGGGATTCTCGCGAAAATGGGTGGCGCCGAGGACAGCCAAGGATTTATCCCGCTTGAAGAAGCCGCGGCCTTCACCAAAAAACCGGGGTATTCGATGCTCTACGTTCAGTTGAATAATGAGGCCTCCATTCCGGAAGTGAAAAAAGAAATTACCGAAGAATATCCTGACGTCGCCGTATACACAGCCAAGGATTATTTCGCGCCCACATTTCATTTTTTACAAAGACTAAAAATTATCGAATGGGGAATTGTCGCCGTAGTCATTCTGGTGGTATTTCTGATGCAGAACGAAATTTTTCTTGGCGCAGCAGAAGCGAGAAGTAAAGAATACGCTATATTCCAAGCGTTCGGCGCCTCGCGCGCATTCATTTTTGCCTGGATATTACTCGAAGGGTTCATCACGTTTTTAGTCAGCCTATTTCCTGGACTGATTTTTGGGTTTCTGGGCGGAACCGCCCTGAACGATCTCCTCGTTGAGCTTTTTCACCTTTCATTTCCGGTGGCTGGTTTTTCATTCTCACTCCTCGCCATATCAACAGGTATTGCGCTTTTCGTTACGGTAATCGCGTTGGTAAGTCCAAGCGTCTTAATGACCAACCTCAAGGTCTTCAACGAATTGGAAAAACAATTATGCGACTGAAAGTGCAAAATGTTTCCAAGAATTTAGGCGGAGGCCCTTGGCCGACTACCCTATTGGAAAACGTTGAATTAGAGGGGCAAGACGGCGAATTCATCACGGTGTTCGGTGAATCGGGTTCCGGCAAATCGACACTCTTTAGCATCCTTTCGCTTCTGGAGCATCCCTCGACCGGATCGATTTTCATGGACGGAATGGATGTCACCATGCTGGACGAACCTCAAAAAGTAGAAACCCGGCTCGAAAACATCGGAATGATTTTCCCTTCACCTAATTTAATTCCGTCGTTTTCGGCGATTGAGAATGTTCTCTTTCCAATGACCCGGATTAAACGATTCAAAGGGCATCATTCGGAAAGGTCCAAATTTTTGCTAGCTCTGGTTGACCTGGCCGATAAAGCATTTGCTTTCCCCGAGGAATTATCGCTTGAAGAACGTCAGCGCGTCTCCTTGGCCAGAGCGCTGGCTAACCGGCCTAATTTATTGTTGGCGGATGAGCCGACGAAGTATCTGGATGAACCCACGGGGCAACAGCTTTTACAGCGCTTGCGTTCGTTACAGCAAAGTCAAAACCTCACGCTTATCCTCTTTACCCAAGATAAAACAAAGGCAAAATCCGCCACTAAAACCTACACCTTAAAATCAGGAAAAATGGGGACACACCACTAATATTAACAATTTGGCAACAAAGCGGATACGACAAAAGCCTTGACACTGCAAGCAAAAATCGGCTACAATAGATTAGGAGGGTATTTGGCAGGAGGTTTAGAAAACCTAGGGGAATAAGAAAGACACGGTTTTCGCTGTACCCAATCGTAAACCCAATCTTCAATTCGTTATAACTCAATAACATTTCGATTTCATCCCATTTCATATAAATTCATAGGAGGCATTCATGGACGCAACCACTGAAAATCCAGCCGCCGCATCGGCGCCGGAAGCATCATCGCCGCCGATACAGTTTTCAATTGCCGGCTTGGAAAAAAAGGCGAGAAACGAGCTCATGGAAATCGCAAAAGAGATCGGTCTCACCGGAGTTCAAAATTCAAAAAAACAAGAATTGATTCTTAAAATTTTAAAGACGAGTGCAGAAAAACAAGGTTTGAATTTTGAGTCCGGCGTCCTGGAAGTTCTTCCCGAAGGTTACGGATTTTTAAGAGGTCCGTCTTATCTCCCGAGTCCCACCGACATTTATATTTCCAGTTCCCAGATTAAACGGTTTGAATTAAAGATGGGCGATACCGTGATCGGTCAAGTTCGGCCGCCGAAAAACGGAGAGAAATATTACAGCTTATTAAAAGTTGAAGCGATTAACAATCAAAATCCCGACGAAATTAAAAGCCGGCGATCGTTCGACACGTTAACGCCGATTTTTCCAAATGAACGGTTTATTCTAGAGAACGCGCCTCCCGAAGTGTCCTCCCGAATCATTGATTTGGTTTGCCCTATCGGAAAAGGCCAGCGTGCGCTGATTGTCGCCCCGCCGAAAGCCGGAAAAACGATTCTTTTGAAAAAGATTGCACACGGCATCACGACGAATTATCCGGAGGCTTACCTCATCGCCCTCCTGATTGACGAACGTCCGGAAGAAGTCACCGACATGCAGCGATCGATTGCCGGTGAAGTGGTTAGTTCCACCTTTGACGAGCCGCCGGAAGATCATGCACGTGTCTCCGAGTTAGCCCTTGAAAAAGCGAAACGTCTTGTCGAACAAGGAAAAGATGTCATCATTCTTCTCGACAGTTTAACCCGCATGGCGCGGGCGTATAACCTGCTTGTCCCTCAAAGCGGACGAACGCTTTCCGGTGGTCTTGATACGCAAGCCATGTACAAACCGAAACGTTTCTTCGGTGCGGCCCGTAACATTGAGGAAGGCGGAAGCTTAACCATTGTCGCCACCGCGTTGGTTGAAACCGGAAGCAAAATGGATGATGTGATTTTCGAAGAGTTCAAGGGAACCGGCAACATGGAAATGAACCTGCACCGCAAATTGCAAGAACGCCGCATCTTCCCCGCGATCGACATTAAACGTTCAGGAACGCGTCATGAAGAGCTCTTGTTCAGTGAGGACGAACTTCGCAAGGTTTGGCTGCTACGCCGCGCCCTTGACTTAATCCCCGGCGACACCACCGATGCTACGGAGCTGTTAATCGAACGGTTAAGCAAATCAAAGAGCAACAAAGATTTCTTGAAATCGATCACCCCGGAAGCCTTGAGCACCGGCGGCGGCCGCTCAAAGAAAGATAATGACGACTAATCTTGTTCGTGGGATAAACGCTAAGCTTTAGAAGCGGAGATGGTCATTCCAAATCGCGAAACATTTCTTGCGGTCTCGCGAATCTCAGCCAACTGAGATCTCATGACATGCATCGCTTCAAGAATCGGAGCCGTATTCATGTCACTCGTCGTTTCCAACCAAGCGTGATGAACTCTTTCCGTGAGTCCATAGAGTGACTGCATCTTGGTGACAATGGATTGATCGCGGCGGAGAAATAAATCGCCGTCAATAGCGTCGTAAACGGCTAGATAATAGCGGACAGAGCTTCGGGGATCTCGTGCCGAGAAGATCTCAATCACACAAGAAGCACCCAGAGAAGAAAACCTTTTCTCCGGAGATAAATTCGGCATTGTTCTTGCCAAAGCGCTTTTAAGCAAACTAAAATTATCGTTATAAACAGTATCGCGTTCTTCTTGGTTATTCCAAAAAGCGGGTCTATCCACCCGCATCATTCGCGCTAACTCGTCGACCATAATCGCTAGACCGATAAATCGATCTTCAGGAACCCGCCATTCCCCGTCGATCTCCATGGGCCATGGAAAACTGTCAGGAAGCGTTATTTGGGCCTTGGAGAAGCCTTCCTTGGCAAAAGAAAACTCGCGGACAAGACCCTTGACCGTCAGCAATCCATGAGGAATGTCGTAGATTTGAAACATCGTCGGCTCTTTTGAATAACAAAGGCAATCCTATCACGATACGGTGCGATTGTCAAGGATTTTCTAAAAACAGGCCTGAATCAATGCTCATCGAACTTAAATTGATGGCCAATCGTGCTGAAACCAGCATCCTACTTATCGCGGAGCCTTCCGGAGTCATTCGGGAGCTCCCCGGTTTCCTCCCCTTAGGACAAAGCGGGACTGAATTTCGCGAACCCCGTGAGGATGAGGTTATCCCCCTCCCTCCCGGAGGACATTTGTATTTTCTGCCTCAGCGTCCTCCCCTAGCCCGTAAACGTGGAAAGTTAATCGAAACCGAAGGATTCGCGGTAGCGGCGATTTTGCCACAAGGGTACACGCGAACCCTCTTGCCGGCACATCGGCGCCCCAAAGAACAGGAATGGCTCCCCTATTTCGGCTACACAGGCTGTTTTCTTAAAAACGATCAAATCTATGTCGCGGCTTTGGCCACCAATGCCGACCCAAAATGGGATCCGAAAAATTTTGACCCGGAAAAGCTTTCGAATAAAATTGAGGCGCGAATAAAAAAGAACCCGGAGAATCGTGCTTTGAAACAAATCAGCCTCTGTGCGACCGACTATCGATGTTATACGGCCGCCAATGTCTTTTTCGAACGATGGGAAGGCGCATTGCCGGTCTCGCCCTCGTGCAATTCCGTTTGCCGGGGCTGCATTTCCAAAGCGGACGATCCCGGTCCACCCAGCCCTCAGGAACGGTTTAACTTTGTCCCCACCCTTGACGAATGCTTGTACATTGTTCGCAATCATTTCAGTAAAGCGAAAGAGCCTATCATCAGTTTTGGACAAGGCTGCGAAGGCGAACCCTCGCTTCAGGTTGATTTAATCGAGAACGTCATCAAGACGCTCCGTGCCGAATTTCCGAAAGGACAATTTAACATCAACACCAATGGATCACTTCCCCAAAATATGGAACGCTTCTATCGCGCCGGCCTGGACAGTATGCGCGTGAGCTTGAATAGCGCTCAAGAGTCCTGGTACAATCGCTATTATCGTCCAAAACATTATTCCTTCCAGGATGTCAAAGAAACGATTCGGCTGGGCAAAGAACACGGCCTCTTCGTTTCATTAAACTTGCTTTGTTTCCCCGGTGTGACAGACTCACCACAAGAAACCGAAGTTTTCTTTCGTTTTTTGGATCAACTAAACCCTGATTTGATTCAGCTTCGAAATCTAAACATCGATCCTTGGTGCTACCTGGAAGAGTGCATCCAAGAAGAAGTATCGGGCACCGGAATGAATTCCTGGATTAATCTCATTAAGAAAGAATTCCCGAAAATCAAAATCGGCAATTTTACCCCTTACGTCAAAGCCAATACAAGTGCGCTGACCGCTTGAGCGCCGTCAGGACACAGCACGATACCCCTCGTTAAATCCTACTAAAATTTACCGACAATCTTCCCTTCTGACAATCCGTTAAAAAATTGTTTTTTCGGGCCCTTGTCTTTTGTTACTTTGCGCTGAATATCTTTTTGAAAGATATTTTTTAGGTTGCAAGTCAACCGAAAGGAGTTTTTTATGAATGATGTAGGTTTAGTATCAAGAGCTGCCCAAGGTCAGGTCTTTCAACAAGTGATGCCCGCTAGACGTGTATCGCCGCACTCAGAAGAATCAACGATGACATTAAGTGCGATTTTACTTCTGCTGTTACATCTGTTCGAAAGCATGGGAAGGGATGAAGATAACCCTCAGGCCGGAAATCAAGCGCCAACCACCGTGGTACAAATTGACGGTGACAACAATGACGTTACGGTTGATCCGCAAACCCAAGGTCCTGTCATCATTCAAGTGCACGGAAACAATAATCACATCCACGTCGGGCCTTCAAAAACTCAAGATAAATTCCACTACTTGTTATTGCAGGTAGTTGGCAAAGAACCTGAAGCGCAGAAACCGGTTGAGCCAGAAGAACTTAGAACCATTGCACCGGCAAAGAGAACTGATGAATACCCCGTTTATAAAGCGGCTCAAACTGAAGAGCAACCTTTGTTTAAAGCACATATCGGGGGAAGCGTCGATATCGGAGGAGCTAAAATAGGCGGTAATTTCGATTTCCAAATCGATTAAACGCCAATACGAAGGAGTCATTGATCATGCCAAGAGGATACCAAGGTTACACCTACTCATCGCCGCCGGTCTATTATTACCCCTGTCAGCCGGTCGTCTATTATCCGCCCGCATCGACGTCTCCCGACTATGTCGTAACGTCATCCACCAATCCGGCGTCAACCTTAAGAGAGGCGGCAGCAAATCTAAGCAACTCGAACAATCGGCAAACGGCACTCAACATGATTACGCAATACGGAACCCAGATTGATCTCGCGGATTTGGAGAAGACAAGGTCCTTTGCCGTACGCAGTAACGATCGGGACGAACTTGTGGTAACGCTAAACAGAATGATTGCGTCCCGGCGCAGTTCTGATTCCTCTCCGCGGAAAAAATCATTTGGTGTGGGAAAGGATCTGGAGCTCTTAAAGCAAGGATATAATATTTGCAATGATGACGGTACGATTCTGTTTCAGCCCTCCTCGAATGGCCGGATTGAGGTTTCAATCAAAGAATCAGGGAGTTTTCATTCCTACGGGTACGGAACACTGGATCGTGACGGATATGTCAGCATGGAGATAACGCCGGTAACTCTGGATGCGCCGCTTGAAAAAGCACTGGGAAGCCCGCCCGCCATGATCACGAACAATGGCGGCCCAAGTCACAAAGAACCTTTACTGCCGATTCCGCCAAAAATTGTAACACACCCTGACCCGAGAAAACAGGAATTTATTAGCTTGATCGATCGGGGAGTCACCAAGGAAATGGTTGACCGCGGCATCTCCTACAGGGACATCGAAGCAACACTCTCAGACTATAAACGCTTGAAAGAAACCGAAGGTCTAAAGGACAGCGAAAAAGGTTATCAGGAAAAGATTGATTGCGAACCTGATGACGGCGGCCTGCTTCATTACACGAAAACGCAAGTCTATCCGGATAGCGATAGTCGTCGTATTCGTGAAGAAGTTTGGTACTCGGGAGACAAGGTGGTTCGAAGCGAAAAAACGGAGTTTAAAATGTCGGAAGACGGAATTCTCTCCCAGAAGATGACAACTCGCGTTTGGGATAAAGAAAAAAAAGTATGGGATGAACAGGAAGAGGGCGCATTCGTCTCGTTGCCGGCCCAAACGAAAGCTCCCGATGCTCCTCCGCCTGCGAGAGAACTTTCAAAAACAGAAAAAGAAGAGACCCTCAATATCGTCAGACGGCAAGCGTTACAGTCAAAATTTGACGATTTGCACCAGTTTGCATCGACCCACAATCCTTACAGTGAAGAAGTAGTAAGCTACGGAAAAGAGCTTGGCTTTAATCCAAAAGAAACAAAAGCAATTCTTGATTATGAATCGAGAAAGGCTGAAATCTTGGAAGAGAAAAAAGGGTCTAAGGAACGGCCTCTTCACTACACGATGACCTATCCAAGCGACCCGGGCTCTACCACGACTTATCAACGCCTCTTAGATTTAGACAAAAATGAAACGTTGACCGAAACCTTCCAGCGCCAGGACAAAGAAGGAAAAATCTTGGCAAAATCGGCAACCCGTTACGAGTTTACGGAGCGTGGCGACTTGATGGTCACACACAGCACTGACGAAAGTGGGACAAATAAACTTGACAAATCACTTGTCATCAAGTTTCCAAAATCATGATTGCAAAGATTTTTAACCGGCTCCAGCCGGCGGATGTTACTGCCTACCCCATAAAACCGAGGGAAGATTTTCCGGTTGACAAAGCGCCGCAGGGAAGTTTTTTACCTCTCAATAATTTCACAGTTCTTTGCACGGAAACGCTTTCAGATGCTCAAACGCTCTATCCGTTCAACAAAACTTACAATCAAGTCGCTTCCGAATTCCCGGAGTTCGGACCGGGCGCGAAAGTTTTCGGAAAAGATCAATCCGGAAAACACCTGGCTCCCGGAGACATCGTACAAACGGCTAACGGAGAGATAAAGCTGTCCAAAGAAAAAGCCCTTGAACTGGAGTTCCGGACGCATGTCGTGGAAAATGCCGAAATTCTAAGCAAAAGCAAGCTTCATTTCAGCCCTTTTAAGGAGACTCAATTTTCGGAAAACTATTGGACCAAAATCGACGTCAAGACCATTGACCCTGAAACCGAAAAAACGATCTTGCAAACCGGATGGCAGCCTCGCGAAGGCAAACCGCCTTCGGAGGCTATTTCCGATCTCTTTCGTCATCCAGAGAATTATTCAATGGAATGTCAGACAGGGGTTCATGTCCTGCTGATTAAGGCGGCTCTGGATACTCTCGGAGAGAATAAATTCAACGAAAAATTTCAAAATATGACCCTTTTAGGACGTCTCATCCGCTGCAAATTTACCGAAGATCCCGAACATAAGCGATCCGAATACTTTCCCGGGGCCGGCATTGTTAAATTTGGCAATGATGAAAGCATTAAAGTTCCTCTCGATAAAAATCGAAAGCCTCTCCCGGGGGATTGGGTTTATTTTTATAATCCTCAAGGCCGAACTCAAGCGGCAAAAAGCGAAGACTACTGCTGGTACGGTGAGAACGCCATTAAAATGCCAGGGGAAAAATATTATGCGCACGGGGCCGATCGTGAAAAAGGCAAACCCTTAGGCTTACTGTCAGAACGAGAGATCGTCGAAAAAATTCATCTTAAGGGGAACGATAATCGAGGAGAACAACCGTTTCTCTCTGAGAAAGTCGGAAGCGTTTCCATTCCACACTTCTTATATCTTTTGGAAGAATGAACCGGATTAGGATTCTTCAACGAGTTCTATGTTGGCCCTGGGCAATACCCAGGACTTTCCGCTCTTGAGCTGGAGTTCCACCACACGTGTTTTAGCCTCTGTGGGTAAAGCTTGAAGCGCCTTGGGAAGCGCGGTTACGATTCCTAATTCACCAAAAAAGGGATCTCGAATGATTCTAACTTTACTGCCGATCGACAAGGTAGAGGCTTGCGGATCCTCGCTGCCCATCTTCGAAGTTTGTGACGTTTGCGCGATGAAGATCTCGGGGCGAATCACCCCCGCGCGGATTTGCGTTCTACCGTCTATTGAAGCGAGCCGCCCTTCATTCTCACGCAGAATTGACCAGGTTTTATCGGCCATCGCAATGGCGCCGAACCCTTCCGTGACGATTAAGGTCATCCCTATTTTTTCCTGACCCGTAATCGCGACTCCCAAGTCATATCCGAGAAGCTCCCGAAGTTCTTCGTCGTCGATTCCTCCCGCGATGATGCCCCGCACTTTTGAGGCAAGCGCTTTTTTTATCGCCGCCGCCGTAACATGGCTTCCACCGACGACGATGGCTTCGCAAAAATCATCCTGAATTTTTTCAGCATCCAAAATTTCTGAGGAGGACATGACCGCAAATCTTAAGGTACCCCAGGTCTCACCGCCTACACCGAAAATTCCTTGAATATAAGCCCCTTGGCTCTCAATCACTACACCTTCATCGGGGATAACAGACTTGACTTCTCCTGGAATAAAGGCCGGAAGCGAAAGTGGAACAGGATCACGGCGAAGCGTCACTTTGCCGGTAACATGTGAAATCGTTTCCACCTTTCCTGAGATCGGAGAGAGACATTCGGATGAGAACAATTTAAACAACCCGGAAATCTTAGCCAGAACCTCGCCTTTTTCAACGCGCGCTCCCTCCTGTTTCTGCATGGAGCGCTTTAACTCACCCGGATCAATCCCCAAATGATTCGAGACATTCACCAGTTCGACCATCCCCGGCAAAAACGTTCGAGCCACCAAAGTATCCGCCGACACGTTATCGCCGGCCTTAACGAGTACTTCCCCTTTTAACGGCAAATGGCGTTCTTTGGTGAGCACGACTTGCCGAACTACTTTAAGACCCGGGACATAGGCCTCACCCATGAGGATACACCGACAAAGCCTGGTTCCATTCATTCAACTTTTCAATCCGCGTTTTTGGATCCGAGGGATGTTTAAACGGACGGCCACGGCCATCCAAAATGAATCCGACCGTCCCTCCTTGAATCTCCGTTTCAAACGATTCTCCACGTCCTTTTCCCGCGTCAATTCCGTGAACCGGTTGAATCCGAACGCGCGTCTTCCCTTCCAAAGGAACCACTTTCAACTCACCGTAAACTAATTCGACTTCTTCACGGTCTCCGATCGAAATCTTGGCAAGTTTTTTCCCCGGCTTTGTTTCGCCGACAGGAGCCAGGACTGTTCCAAGCCAAACCAAGCAATCCCGCTCGAATACTTCTTCCGCTGCCTGCGGATAGGCTTGGCTTAAGACGCCCAGCTGAGGCATCATGAAAATGCTGTCCACGGTGAGCGCGGTAACGCCTTCAGGTAGAAAAGCATCAATCATCATCATGGCCGCTTGCGCTCGCCGCGGGGCATGGCTTAGTACGCCGCCGCTGCCGATGATCATGTCAAGCTCTTTCATGTTGACCAAACTCTCTTCCGCGTCGGTTTGAAGAAATGCATCGGCGATCGTCCGTTCTTTTTGAATCCCTTTTAATCCCACCGCCAAAAGCTTATGCTGAATCAACGAAAGACGAAGCGCTTCACGGCAAACCGCCTGTTCCAAAATCAGATCGGGCAATTCCTGCGGGATGGTGGTGGGACGGATCATTTTATTTTTTATTCGATTGCGAAGCTGCCGTACATCAAGATCAAAAGGGACCCATCGAAGAATGTTCTGCAATCCCGCTTCGAGGAACACATTGGAAATGGAATAACTCATTCCTAAATTGGCGCTGACGGAGCGATTAAAAATTTCATGAAAAACGGAAAAAACATCGGTGGTGGCTCCCCCGATGTCAACGCCAAGAATATTAATGTTATGGGATTGCGCAACGCGCTGCATCATAAGCCCCACAGCGGCCGGCGTCGGCATGATCGGCAAATCGGTCCAGGACATCAGATTTTTATATCCCGGCGCATGGGCCATGACATGCTCCAAAAAAAGAGCTTGAATTTTTCCTCGCGCCGGCTGAAGGTTCTCCGTTTTATCCGAGGGACGAAGATTTTCCGTGATTTCCAAATCGACTTTTTTGTCTAAAATTTCTTTAACTTGAGGTTGCGCATCGCGGTTGCCGGCAAAAATCACCGGCAGTTTCCCCACTCCCAAACGAGGTTTCGGATCGCTGGCGGCAATCAATTCTGCAATCTCCGCGACGTGTGAAATCGTGCCGCCGTCCATTCCGCCGGAGAGCAAAATCATGTCCGGGCGCAATTCCCTCAAGCGCTCAATGCGTTCATGGGGAAGTCTCCCGTCGTTGGTGGCCACGACGTCCATCACGATAGCGCCCGCACCTAAGGCGGCGCGTGAGGCCGATTCTCCTGAAATTTCGCGAACGACGCCCCCCACCGTCATTTGCAATCCGCCGCCCGCACTGGAGGTGGAGACATAGCAATCCGCTCCCCGTTCTCCAGAGGCAGGTTTTATCAGTTTTCCGTCTTCAAGGAATGGGATGCCGGTTAATTCTTCCAGCTCGAGGATCGCGTTACGAACGCCTTGGGTCACGTCTTCGACCGGTGCTTCCACCGTGGTGGGCGCTTCGCCGCGTGCCGCTAAACGGTAATGGCCTTCAATCTCTTCAATCAAAATTATTTTGGTGGTGGTGGAACCGCAGTCACTGGCCAAAATTCTCATAACTCTTCAGAATGTTCAGGATGAGGATGAGCATCCCTCCTCGAACCTATTCGGCGATGGATGAACGACGCGGAAGTCTCAGCACCCGGAGGATCGAATCGTTAAGCGACAGCATTTTCGCGGTGGCGATGACGGTGTTAATTCTCGATATCCATTCCCCTCTTCGAGCGGACCTTGCTCATGCCTCGCTTTCGAGTTTATTGTTTCATTTGTCACCCAAAGTTTTAAGTTACATCATCAGCTTTATGGTGTTGGGAATCGGATGGAGCGGACACCATCACTTGTTTCATCATGTGAAGCGCTCCAACCGGTATTTTCTCTGGATGAACATCGTCTACTTGATGGGCATTGTCTTCATTCCGTTTTCGACATCACTTCTTGGAGAATTCGGAGATCAAGAGACCGCCATCCTCGTTTTCGGGCTTAATTTAAACTTTACAGCCGTGATGTTGTATCTCATGTGGAGTTATGCAGCGTCCAATCACCGGTTAATCGATTCAAATTTGGAACTGACGGTGGTCAGGCTGGCGAAGCAAAGAATTTTATCCGGAATTCTACTTTACTTCATCATTATGGGAGTTTCATTTTTCAGCACGAAACTGAGCTTGCTTCTGTATCTTGTCATTCCGATTTTTTACATCTTGCCGGGTAAAGTGGACCGCCACTTCGCCCATTCGGATTAAATGAGGGGCCGAAGGTAATTCTCCAGCAATTCGGCGGCACTTCGTTGACCCTGCGGATTAAGGTGCCAGTGAAGTTTTCCAAAAAGGCGCTGCTTCTTTAACCGATGTTGCAGCGAGAGCGCTGACGTCGCATCTAAAAAAGAAATCCCATTTCCTTGACAAAACCGGGCGACACTTCTTTCAATGTTTTTCTCCGCGGTGATGTCGCTCCACGCGAGGTGCAATGGCTTCATCGCACGTTCGGTTTGCTCGATGTCGTCTTCCGGTTCTACCTGAAGCTTCGAAGGAATCAGGAAAACCATCCAGCGCGTTTTTTCCCGTCGCGCTTCTTCATTCATCAGAGAAAGAACTTGAAAATCCATCGTCAACGCTCGTTTGAATTGATCGGGAAATTGTTTCTGAAAGTAATTCTGAAGCAAAGATTGCGCCCAAATATGGCCGAGGCGTATGTCGACTCCGGGATGCCATGAGTCACTGAGATTCGCAATTGAAGTTTGAATACCGAGCCGGCGGTTGACCCCGAGGGCCTTACACAAGAATAAAAGCCGGGAGCTTCCATCCGACAATTCTTGCACTAACCGCAACGATCTTATCATGGAAAACCGGTTCATTTCAATCACATCGTTACCCACGTAAACGCTCATCACCACAAGATCCGGATGGAGTTCTTCCCCATACCGCTTATACCATAAAAAGTATTGTAAAGGGTTGTAACCGGAGACGCCGGCGTTCAAAACCTCCACTCGTAAGTCGGGCCGATGTTGATTCAACAACTGTTCCAGAACATGAGGGAACGTTTCATCGGAGTTGCAAAGGCTCAGTCCTTCCGTTTGAGAATCTCCCAGCACCAAAATGCGAAAAACGCCTTCCGGTTTTCGCCGTGCAGTATTGCGGCTTCCAACCAATCCCAAGTTATTTCTGGTATTTACGACGAAACCGCCGGCATGCTCTTTATTTGGATATTTACCGTTGGCATAGGGGAGACCGCTGTATCCAACGACCGGATCAGGCTGATAATAGCGTGCCGTCGTCAACCATCCCTGAAACTTGACTTTAATCCCGCAAACGCTCAACATGATTTTTTTTTCGGCCAACGGAGTATGTAGAACGCCCTCCATGACACAAAGCGTGAGAAGAGTCGAAAGAATAACAATCACGAGATTTTTCATCGGCAGAATCGTTTTTGACAAGGGCTGGCAATTCCCTTGACAGGGGTGGGCGCCCCTTCGCGCATTCGGATTAAACTTTCAATTCCATCGATTTATCAATACCGGAAGGCGGAGAATAAAACTGATTAATGCGGTCGATTACATCCTGAGGGTCACCGGGCGTCATAATACTTAATTCCGCATAGTTATAAATCTCTCTAAGTCCCGCGGGAATGGTTGGATCATACGTGCATATGCCCATACCCAGATTACCGAAGATGCGGTTTTTATGCAGAGCCATTTTGGATAGTGGCTCGGGAAGCGGCGCTGTCGTGGAAATAATCATCTTGCCCCAAATGGGCAGGTGCGCAAAGGACATTCCGTTCTTTTTGGCTTCACGCTTCATTAGACGTAGTACCTCGACATGCCGACTATCAATAGAAATCTTCCGCTCCTCTGGGGATGCTGTCCCGGCAGTAATTTTGTCCCGCAATTGCAAATTTCCGGGATAAAAATCCAGATCCGGACCAGTGTCTGAAACATGAAACACAATCTGAGGCTTCATCAAGGCTATTTCCCGGATCGCCATGGCAACATCCTGAGGAAGCATGCATGGAAAAACGGACTCGAGACCCACCACGGAAAATCGGTTTTCCATCTTTGGAAATGCCGATGTCAAAGATCGAGCGTCGACCTGTTTCGTAATCGCTGGGAAACGATCGATAAAAGCACCCTCATCGGTTTCCATGACGCTAATGAGGGGGAACTCCCCTTTCTCCGCTTGACGCCGTTGCACTTCGGGAAGGAGATGCATTGAGGTGTGAAGCATTCCGGCTCCTACGGTCAAGAATTCGATGAACGGAAGACCGATAAAGCTAACTATGCCGGCTACCGCCGGTCCTACTGAATTGAGATACGCCTCATGAAAAAAACGCTTCTTCTCTCGAGGCTCAGCGTATGCAAGATGCCAAAATACATCTGTTTTTAAAAAGGGCTCCCACTCTTTCAGATTTAAACTTTTGTACCCTAAAATCGAACTGAGATAGCCCGACACACGAGGGTCAGTAACGCCTAAGGAGCTCAAGGTTTCCAGAAAACGTCCTTCCTGACTCTCGTCTTTCGCAATGTTCTTAACTAAAAACGAGGTATCTTCTGCCAGTTGAGTTAAATAAGGATTCTCTTGAATACTTTTGGCCCATGAATCAAGAACCGAACGAAGTTTTCGTCCGTCTTTACCGACC
>Ga0207024_10147_pt1 | contig 18110 bp, 21 predicted proteins | sample Alteio_BWMinCont_44_FD_153470 | JGI IMG/M metagenome (GOLD analysis project Ga0207024, IMG submission 153470) | Enriched cells from forest soil in Barre Woods Harvard Forest LTER site, Petersham, Massachusetts, United States -... | ecosystem: Environmental > Terrestrial > Soil > Temperate forest >...
TCAGGTTTAGTTGTCGCACATTTTGGCGATAGCATTATTTTGGAAAGTGTTGATAAAACCTTCTTCAAATGCAACTTGCGACAAAATTTACCGCCTATCGTGGTGGGTGATAAAGTCGCTTGGCAAATTGATGATGCCGAAAAAGCCTTAGGTACCATTTTAGCCTTAGAACCGCGACATAGTGAAATGTGGCGTAAAAATCAACGCGGCGATGTTAAAATTGTCGCCGCGAATGTCGATTTAATCGTTGTAGTCATTGCCCCAGAGCCTAAACGCTCGGAACAAATTCTAGATCGTTATTTAGCGGTTGCTGAATTACAGCAAATCCCCGCATTAATTTTATTTAATAAACTGGATTTACTAACACCAGATGAATTAGCTATTAAACAAACTTTTTACGCCAATTACCAAAAAATTGGCTATCCGGTATTATTTATCAGTCCTATTAAACAAATTAATATTGAGTTATTCATTGCAGCTTTAGCAGGTAAAATGTCGGTAGTGGTGGGCTTATCAGGGGTAGGTAAATCCTCATTAGTGAAAAGTTTATTACCCGAAGCAGATATCAAAATTGGCGACTTATCAAATAATCGTTTACAATTAGGGCAACATACGACGACCACGGCACGGTTATATAATTTAATTGGCGGTGGTACGGTGATTGATTCACCCGGTGTACGAGAATTTGCTATGCAAGGTTTAAGTCAGCGCGATCTGGAACAAGGCTTTAAAGAGTTTGCGCCTTATTTAGGCACTTGCAAATTTCGCGATTGCAGGCATATCAACGACCCTGGGTGTGCGATTGTTAAAGCCGTAGCAGAAGGGGATATTGAGCAGGCTAGATGGGATGCTTATCAACGGATTTTGAATGGAGTATTATGAATAAAACACGTTTGTTTATTGCTTTACAACACGCTTTACCACAAGTTTGGCTCACGCGCTTATTTAGCCGTATCACTCAATCTTCCAAATCACCCTGGTTAAAACGCCGTTTGATTAATTGGTTAATCCGACGTTACAAGATCGATTTAAGCTTGATGGCGAATCCTGATTTAGAAAGTTACACAACCTTCAATGAATTTTTTATTCGACAATTACATGAAGCGGCAAGGCCCATTGCCCCTGAAGGAATTATCAGCCCTGTTGATGGTACCATTAGCCAAATCGGTGAAATTAAGCTTGGCCGTTTAATTCAAGCTAAAGGCGTTGATTATGCTTTGAAAGATTTATTGGCAGGCGATGCTAAATTAACAGAAGCTTTGTTAGGTGGCAAATTTACCACCCTATATTTAGCGCCGAAAGATTATCATCGCGTGCATATGCCACTTACCGGCAAGTTATTAAAAACTATTTATGTGCCAGGGCGGTTATTTTCGGTTAATGCCGTGACGGCACAAAATGTGAAAAACTTATTTGCCCGTAATGAACGTTTAATTTGTGAATTTGCAACTGAACGCGGCAAAATGATCATGATTTTTGTGGGCGCGATGTTTGTGGCTGGCATTCATACGAGTTGGGCGGGTGATATTAAACGGGGTAAAGAGATAGTTGTTACCGATTACAGCAGTGAAGATATTAGTTTAGAGCGCGCTGCAGAAGCCGGCTATTTTAAATTCGGTTCCACCATTATTTTATTATTTCCAGCACATACCATTGAATGGGAAGCAGCGTTAAGCGCAGGTCAAACAATTGTAATGGGGCAAAAGATAGCTTAGTAATGCGTGACTTTAAATCCCCTCTCCCGCTTGCGGGAGAGGGTTAGGGTGAGGGGATTTTGTTTTACTAGTGACTCGCCGCTGGTGCACTTGCAACAGGCGCTTGATTCACATTTAACTGAGTAGGCGCTGGCGGACTTGAATCAGCAGGTGCACCTGTGCCGCCTGATGTGCCAGCCGCGCTCACTGTGTTTGTGGGTGCAGCTGGTGCCATGTTAGCTTGTGCTTGCGCCGCTTGATTTTCTAACATTTGAATTTTTTCTGTTAGGGCTTTAATTTTCTTAGTCATTTCTTGGTTTTGTTGATAGAATTTACCGCCTAAGTTTTTCGTTTCTGCTTGTGATTTTTGACTTTCAGCTTTTAAGCGTGCAGTCATGGCAGTTAAATCTTTATTTTCCGCAGTTAATTTACTAATCGTTTGTTTGGCTTTATCTAATTCCGCTACTTGATCTTTAAGAGCCGAAATTTTCACTGCTAATTCTTCATTCGCAGCATTTAATTCATTCGCACGTTTATCGGCGGTGGCGCGTAAGGTTTGCAATTGATCATTAGCTTGTTTAACTTGATTTAATTGTTGTGATTGAGTGGCTAAGTCAGCTTTTAATTCAGTCGCATCTTGCATTTGCCGAACACCAAAATAGGCTAGCAAAATAAATAAGATCACTAATACGCCAATAAAAACTTTATTAATCATGAAACCCTCTCCTTAAATTAATTAGATTTAGTATAGCATAGGCTAAACATTTTATTAAGCTTGCACTCTGGCTTAGCTATAGTAAAATGCTGCCTTATGCTTAACTTACATTCACGCTGGGTTTTTCTAGCCCTCTTTTTAGTTTTGATAGCTTTATTGCTATCTGCCAGCTATTTTCAATTTGTCTTAGGTTATGAACCTTGTCCCTTGTGTATTATGCAACGCTTGGCATTTTTGTTTATTGCTTTACTCGCTTTGTTAGTTGTTATTCATAACCCAGGTTTAGTAGGGCGACGAATTTATAGTGGTTGGATGGTATTTTTTAGTTTATTTGGAATTTATTTTTCAGGTAAACAGGTATGGCTACAAAATTTGCCACCCGATCAAGTGCCAGCTTGTGGCCCGGGATTAAATATATTGCTACAGAATTTTCCGATAAACACTATCTTGCATGAATTATTTTTTGGCTCTGGCCAATGTGCGGAAGTCGATTGGAAATTTCTAGGTTTAAGTTTTGCCGGTTGGGCCTTGGTAGGGTTTATCTGTTGTTTGGTGTTTGCGATGGTGCAGTTTGTGAAAAAAGCTTGAACACCCTCACCCTAACCCTCTCCCGCAAGCGGGAGAGGGGATAAATACTTATCTACTTCTACGGTCATTACTAATAGCTTCTAAGCGTTCTTTCATAATGGCATCGCGCAAGGTTTTGCCACCTACGTCAGAAGTTTTCACTAACTCTTGAATATCTACTTTGCTAGCGGAGTTTTTAACATGAACTAAGAATTCGGTTAATTCTTCAGCGCGTTCTAGCAAGACATTGGCTTGCCAAGCCGTTAATAAAGAAGCAAAACGTTCTGGACGACGCCAAACATCTACGCCATTCAATAAACCTAATAATTCTTCCGTGGTGGCAGTTTGGCAACTTTGATAAAGCTGACGGTATTTAGCCGCTAATATCGCTAATTCACTGTAATCATTCGGAATATGAAAATGTTTGCAGCGCAGTTCGACGATATCAGGGTGCATAAATTGCAATAAACTAGCAAATCGTACGCGCGGATCAGAAGATAATTTCACCGCATTTTGCAGGGTTTGCATATTATCTTCGGTATAAGTGCTAGAAATTTCTGGGAATACTGCTTTTAGGGAACCACAGTTATACAAAGTGTCAAAAAAGGCGCGTGGATGACGCTCGGTTAAAGCCCCTTGAAATTCTTGCCAGACTCGTTCTGGCACTAAATGCGCCAATTCACCGGAAGCGGCCATTTGTTGAGCTAATTCTTCGGTTTCTTTGGCTACACTAAAACCTAAATACGCAAAGCGGGCGGCAAACCGTGCTAAGCGCAATACCCGCACAGGATCTTCGGAAAATGCAGGCGAAACATGCCGTAACACACCTTCTGCTAAATCCACCTTACCGGCAAACGGGTCGATGATATTGCCATCGCTATCTTGCGCCATGGCATTGATAGTTAAATCGCGGCGCAATAAATCTTGTTCGAGGGTCACATCAGGCGCTGCATAGCATTCAAAGCCTTTATAGCCGGAGCCGACTTTACGTTCAGTGCGTGCTAAAGCATATTCTTCTTTGGTGATAGGGTGTAAAAATACCGGAAAATCTTTGCCAATTAATTGGTATTTTTGTTCTAACATTTGTTCAGGAGTTGCGCCTACCACGACCCAATCCCATTCTTGCACGGGCAAATGTAATAATTGATCCCGGACTGCGCCGCCTACCAAATAAATCTGCATATTATCTTCCTCTAGTAAACTGTTATTTTACCGTGTTTAGCGGTATTTTCAAAGTCTTAGTTTGAGCCTGCTTCAGGCTTTTTTTTGCCAATTTTAGGCTCGGTTCGGTTCATCAAGCGCGCAATATTACCTTGGTGACGGTATAATACTAACGCAGCTGCTAACAATAAAGGGGCAAAGTAATAGCTACCTACTAACCAAAAAGCCGAAAAGGGCGCTGCGACAGTTGCTACTAAAGCCGCTAAGGATGAATAACGGAAAATCGCCGCTACCACCAGCCAAGTGACTAAAAAGACGAGGCCCAAAGTCCAATGAACCCCAAATAGCACGCCAATATAGGTTGCCACGCCTTTACCACCTTGGAATTTAAAAAAGACCGGGTACATATGCCCCAATACTGCCGCAAAAGCGACAAATCCCAGAGCTAATTCATTACTAATAAATAACTTGGCTAATACCACAGGAATTAAGCCTTTTAAGGCATCTAATAGCAACACTATTGCGGCTAAGCCTTTGCCGCCTACGCGTAAGACATTGGTCGCGCCGGGGTTACCGGAGCCTTGGGTACGAGGGTCGGGTAAGCCCGCGGCCTTACAGACTAAAATTGCGCTTGAAATAGAACCACAAAGGTAACTTAAAATAATAAAAATTAAAATTGCCATTATTCTCCACTTTCATTTAAACTTTGTGCCAAATTATAACAGCTGGAGTGCAAGATGTCGCAAGATCAAAACAATCTTATTTGGATCGACTTAGAAATGACCGGTCTAGATACTATAAACGATCATATTATTGAAATTGCTACGATTGTGACAGATAGTCGCTTACATGTTGTTGCCGAAGGGCCCGTGTTGGCTATTCATCAATCAGAAGAAATTTTAAGTAAATTAGATCACTGGAATCAAAAACATCATAGTACTTCAGGGTTATTAACGCGAGTACGTGAAAGTAAATTTACTGTTAAAGAAGCTGAGCAAGCAACATTAGATTTTTTAAGCAAGTATGTGCCAAAAACTAAATCGCCGATGTGTGGCAATAGTATTTGCCAAGATCGACGCTTTTTACATCGCGAAATGCCTTTATTAGAAGCTTATTTTCATTATCGCAATTTAGATGTCAGTACCGTAAAAGAATTAGCTTTGCGTTGGCGAGTGGATTTACCGAAAATGGAAAAACAATCTAAACATTTGGCTTTAGATGATATTAAAGATTCTATCGAAGAATTAAAATATTATCGTGAGCATTTTTTTAAAGTGTAATGATGAGCTATTTTATTAATCATGAAATTGCCATGTTGGAAGCTGGTGCAGCCTTGGCAAAAGCGGCTGATAACGCTGCCTTTACTTTATTTTTACAAGGCGATTTAGGCGCCGGTAAAACCACCTTTGTGAGAGGCTTTTTACAAGCCTTGGGTCATAATGGCAAAGTGAAAAGCCCCACCTTTAGCTTAATTGAACCCTATAGTTTTGCTGCTATCACGGTTTATCATTTTGATTTATACCGGATAGAAAATCCCGAAGAGCTCAATAATATTGGCTGGCGCGATTATTTTAGTGGCGAAAACATGTGTTTAATTGAATGGCCAGAAAAGGCAGGCCACTATATGCCAGTTCCTGATATTAATTTGCAAATTGCTATTGATAGTACAAGTCGGCAATTACAATTTATCGCTAACAGCGAATTAGGACAGCGAATTATGGAAAGGTTTAGCTTGCCCCCACTCGTCATTCCCGCGAAGGCGGGAATCTAGCCTTTTAATGCTTATTATATGTTAGAATATTCCCATGCCACAGATTAAATTTTTAGTATTATTAGTTGTAGGGATAGCGATTAGCTTCACTGCTTTAGCTGCGTCCCCCCTTAAAATTCAAAGCATTAAACTTATCGAAACCCAAGCTGGGACTAAACTCGAAATTTCTACTAATAAAAAACCACAATACCAACTAACAGCGAATGCTAATTCATCGCAAATTACTCTGACATTCCAACAAGCATTTTTAATTGCCAGTTTACCAGTGCTCAGCACGCGTTCATTAATTGATAGTATTGCCAGCACTCGTGGCAAAAGTGGTGAAGTTAATATTTTACTCAATTTAAAAGCGCAAACTACTTATAAAACTTGGTTACGAAAATTGGGCGCGCATCCCACTTATCGTTATACAGTGATGATCAAAAAAATAAAGCCTGCCAAAGCACCTGATATAATCAGTAAAAATTATCAAGCTAATGTCTCGGCTTTAAATAATGTCGCGAATAAAACTATTTCCACTGCCGCGACCACGCCAACTTCGCCTTATTTAGTCGTCGTCATTGACCCAGGGCATGGCGGTAAAGACCCTGGCGCGATTGGTGCCCGTGGTTATCAAGAAAAAAATGTAGTGTTAGCCATTTCCAAAGATTTACAAGCTGACTTAGTAAGTTTGCCAGGTGTGAAAGTGTATTTAACCCGTGATTCTGATAAATTTATTTCTTTGCGTGGGCGCTTAGGTATTGCCCGCAAATATAAAGCCGATATTTTTATTGCCATGCATGCCGATGCCTATCGCAACAGTGACGCTAATGGCGCCTCCGTGTTTGCTTTATCAGAACGCGGTGCAACCAGTGAAAGTGCACGCTGGTTAGCGGAAAAAGAAAATCAATCTGAAATGTTGGGCGGCGCTGATTTAAACGATAAAGATTATTTATTAAAGTCAGTATTAATTGATATGTCGCAAACGGCGACAATTAATGCCAGCCTCGAATTAGGCAATAGTATTTTGCAACAATTACGGGAAATGACCAAATTACATTCGCATAAAGTCGGTCAAGCGGCATTTGTGGTATTAAAATCACCGGATATTTCTTCTATTTTAATTGAAAATGGTTTTATGTCTAACCCAGTAGAAGAAAATAAATTAATTACACCGTCTTATCAAGAATTATTAGCCGAGCGAATTAAAAATGGCGTTGTGGTTTATTTTAAAACTCACGCAGCACCGACCACCATTTTTATGCAGCAATATAAATAAAACAGATGATTACGCCTCCTTCATCCACAACAGAACTTCTCGAACGGGCATGGGCCTTAAGTGGTTTAAGCATAGATGAAATTGTGACACGCTATCACGTGCCGGATCATTATCGACATAAAGGTTGGGTGGGGCAAGTGTTAGAATATGTATTGGGCGCCACTGCTGGCTCTAGCCCGGAACCAGATTTTGTTGAGTTAGGCATAGAGTTAAAAACCTTGCCTATCAACCAAACAGGCCAACCACAAGAATCTACTTTTGTTTGTGCCATCTCCAAAATTCCCGATGCACAATGGCAAGGATCCTGTGTGCAACGCAAGTTAAATAAAGTCTTGTGGATCCCTTGCCATCAACACCAAATTGGTGCGCCGTTATTATGGAGCCCATCCCTTGAACAAGAAAATTTATTACGCGCGGATTGGGAAGAGTTAACTGAAATAATTATGTTAGGTAAAGCTGAACAATTAACAGCTGAACAGGGCCAAGTTTTACAGGTTAGGCCTAAAGCAGCGCACTCTAGAATTTTGCGAAGTGATATTAATAATAATGGCGAAGCTACTTTTATTGTGCCGCGAGGGTTTTATTTGCGTGCACATTTTACTGCACAAATTATCGCTGAAAATTATTTGGTCTGTCATTCTCGTCCGGAACACTAACGCTCCGGGCGAGAATGACGACCTACTAAAAATTAACTCTTAGGAAAATATTTAGTTTCAATCTTTTGCAAACTACCATCTTTTTGAATGGCTTTCAATGCTTGATTTAATTGCACTAATAAAGCTTGATTGGTTTTACTAACGGCAATCCCATAACCTGCGCCGAAATAAGCTTCATCGCTAATAGCTTTCCCTAACAAATGATATCCACCCTTACCATGTTGTTTTAGCCATAATTGTTGTAAAGGAGTATCTCCTAATACCGCATCAATTCGACCTGCAGCCAAGTCGGAAAAAGCATTTTCTTCGCTAGGATAACTTTTTATAGTAATATTTTTACCATAAGTTGCTTTCAAATAAGACTCTAAGCTGGTGCCTTGTTGTACACCAATTATTTTATTTTTTAATGCGCCTGGTGTCACATCAAAATTAACATTTTTTGGAGCAATAAAGCTAGCTGTGTCGATGTAATAAGGTTCAGTAAAGTTGACAGTTTTTTTCCGTTCCGCAGTAATATTCATGGCGGCAATGACGGCATCAAATTTACCAATGTTTAAACTAGGGATTAAACTATCAAATGGTTGGTTGGCAAATTTACATTGCACTTTCATGTGTTTACATAAAGCTTTTGCCACATCAATATCAAAACCTTGCAATTCACCGGAAGCAGCTACTGATTCAAACGGTGGATAAGTGGCTTCAGTGGCAAAGGTAATCGTTTTAGAAGTAGCCAAGCTAGTTCCAGCAATCGCTAAGAGCGCAAGACTAATTAAATATTTAAATTTCATGTTATAGGTTCCTAAATTAAGTAAAGAAATAGCATTATAGTCTATTATTATTTTATTAATCCACTGGTTTTAAATAATAAACTATTAGCTAAATTGGGTAAGGCGCCACTTGCTGCAATAGAACGATTGATTAAAATGACAATCCCAGTGTTAGTTTTGGGAATAATGGCAATATAGGCTCGAAAGCCCAGAGTCGTGCCGGTTTTATCAATTAAGGCATTGCGGTTAAAAATAGGAGATAGCAATTTTTGCGCATCATGGCTGCTAATTTGTCGATAACGAGGTTGGTTGATTAAATGAATAATATTTTCCTCAGAATCAAGTGGGGTCATCATCCAACCTAAACCTAATTGCAAACTATATTGTGCTAAACCATAATAAGGTGTTTCAGCAATTTGCATGGCTTTAGCAATCGTGGCTGGGGTGCCAGGTGCGTCTAATACCGCCAATAGATAAGCCTGCATATCTTTGGGCGAAGCTTTCATAGCCCACGCACCGGCAAATAAACCAGATGGATTGGGTTTAGCAGGCTGGCCTGCGGCCGTGAAACCTTGCGCTAAGTTTTTTTTCTGAATTGAATTAAGATCCAGTCCAGCGCTCAGCATGCCTAAAGGCTTTAAAATAGTTTGTTCCATTAAGTCTGCTAGACTCGTGTGAGCTGCATTGGCTAAGGTATCGCCTAATAAACCAAAGCCTAAATTAGAATACAACATTTGCGAGCCTATGGGGTAGGGTAGTTGCCAGCTAGCCAAAAATTTTTCCAGAGCTAATTTATGAGTAGTAGAGTTTGCCGTATTATAAGCTAAACCAGTAGCTGAATAAGGTAAGCTTGAAGTGTGAGTGGCTAAATTTAATAAACTGATCTGATGAAAAGCATTGGAAGTTTTGAAGGGTAAATAATCTATTGCCGGGTCGGTTAATTGCATTTTTCCATCAGCAATATTTTCAGCAAATAATAAACCAGTAAACGTTTTAGTAATAGAGCCTATTTCAAAAATAGTATTTTCGGAGACTAAAATATGCTTTTTAGGGACGGCATAACCAAAATAGTAACTTGAAATTTTGCCATTTTTATACAGCAAAACCGCAGCGCCCGGCACGCCATTTACTTGCATAAATTCTTTTACGGAAGTTTGTATTAATTGTTTAGTAGTAAGGTCATCAGCCCACGCAGTATTAATTAATACCCAACTAATAAGCCACACTTTTAGCCATTTAATCATGTTTCAGCTAATCCTTATATCCCAACACAACTAAAATACAAGCGCCCCCAGCAATGACATTAATACCATGTTGCTCGCAGTTTGCTATGGCTTTAGCACTTTCTGCACCTGGTTGCATCCAAATATTTTTAATCCCTTTAGCTATCGCTTCTATAACGACTTGCTCAGTAATAGCAGGTGGGGTAATCACTGATAAACTTTTAACATTCGTGGGTAAATCAGCTACGGTTTTAACACAAGCTATCCCTTCAATTTCTTCTGCGCGTGGATTAATGGGATAAACGGTTTTAGTATGTTGTAAATAACAGCGTAAGACTTTATTGCCATATTTTTCCCGGTTAGTGGAAGCCCCCGCCACACCAAAAGCTTCGGAACTTAAAAATTGTTGGATTTGCGTATCAAGTTTATTTAGCATATTATTCTCGTTAGTTGGAAACATACATTATGTTAGCATAATCATCATTAATTTTGGAACTATTTCATGTTAACGGCTTATATATTAGATCAAATTACCTGTAAACCTTGCCTTATTACTGCAGCCAATCAAGCTTTATTAAAGACCGCTATTTGGATCGATATGTTCCAACCGACTTCGGAAGAAGAACAATGGGTAGAAACGGCGACTCAATTAAATATTCCTACTCGGGAAGAAATGCAGGAAATTGAAGTATCGAGCCGTTATTATAAAGAAGCGGATGGCACTTTCATGACGGTTACCATGTTAATCAATGCCGATTCTAATGAACCTAAAATGGATGCTGTGACCTTTATTATTACCCCTAAACAATTTATCAGTTTACATTATCTTGAGCCGCAATCATTTATTTTGTTTAAATCACAAATTGGTAATTTAAAACCAAGTGAACATGCGGCACGCAATATCATGGTGGGCTTATTTGAAGCGATCATTGATAGAATGGCCGATATTTTAGAAAAAGTGGGCGCTCAATTAGATAGCTATTCACAAGCTATTTTTAGACAGCCTGCAACGAAACATAAGCATAAGAAACCAGATTTTAAAAAAACCATGCAAGATATTGGCAATAATGGTGATTTAAGTGCCAAAGCGCGCGAAAGTTTGATGACTTTCACGCGCTTAATTACTTATTTTCAACTTAATGAAGGCGATAAATTAGAGCAAGACATTGTTGCACGTTTAACTACTTTAAATAAAGATATTAGCTCGCTAAATGATCATTTAAACTTTTTATCAAGCCAAGTTAACTTTTTGCTGAATGCAACTTTAGGCATGATTAGTATTGACCAAAATAATATCATTCGAATCTTTACCATCGGTGCCGTATTTTTCCTACCACCCACTTTAATCGCCAGTATTTATGGCATGAATTTCACTTATATGCCCGAGTTACATTTTAAATATGCTTATCCTGTAGTCCTATTTATAATGGCGTTAACCACTATTTTGCCTTATAGCTATTTTAAACGACGTAAGTGGTTGTAATTTTTACAGTAAATCTGAAATAAATTGCAGCGATCTATCATAACGATAATTAGTATTGCGATGCGTATCGTCAAATTCTTCATAAGTATGTTTAATATTTAAGGCTTTCATTTTAGTAGATAACATTCGAGCGCCGGCAAATAAACGGCATTCATCGCGGATACCACAATCAAAAAAAATGTTTAATTTTTTTAATGCGGTTTGATAATCTTCAAGCATATGCACAGGGTCATGTTGTAACCATTGTTGCCAAATGTCTGGGCGAATAGCGCCAGTGTGTAAATCAAAGGGAAATTCAATGCCGCAAGGTTCAGTTGGGTTAGGTGAATAAGCGGCAGCCATAGCAATGGTATTTAATGCTTGAATATCGCGCCCATCTTTTTTTACTTTGTGATAAAAATGTTTCATAAAGCCCACTATGCCTTGATGCTTTTCTAAGGTAATGACAGTATCAGGGAAATCGGGCTGATAGCAATATTCAAAACCCATATCGCCACTGTGACATATTATATTGCCAAACATATCAGCATGACGCATGCCAAGCGCCATGGCGCCGTATCCACCACTGGATTTGCCCATAAGCGTCCATTTAGTAGGTTCTGCGGTACGATAAGTTTGTTTTATATAAGGCACTAATTCATTGATAATATAACTTTCATAGTGGCCAGTTGCTGACGAGTTAAGATATTGGCTACCACCATAATATGTAAAACAATCTGGCATTACCACGATCATAGGTTGAATGATATTAGTACTCATTAAGCGGTTTAAGCGTTCATCAATAGCTTCTGAAAAAGCTTCACGATTTAATAGTTTAATACCACCATTCATAAAACCGCCTAATAAAAATATGACTGGATAGTTTTGCTTAGATTCCGCATAACCTGGTGGCAAATAAATAGGCAGTTGCCGAATAAAAGGATCTTGCAAAGGATTATTTTTTAAAACTTCGCTGTTAAAATTGGCTATAATAATTTGACCATTTGACATAATTACTCCCGGGAAATTATATTTATGAATAATACCTTATTTTTATGTGAACCACAGCTAGAAGATGAAATAGATTTTTTAACTGCCATGCAAGCAAGTCAAAGTTTACACCATCCCTGGGTTTATCCGCCTGCTAACCATGAAGAATTTATTGAATATATTCAGCGCTTTAAACAAGCTAATCAGAAAGGCTACTTATTATGCCAACGCAATGTTGGAATTGTGGGTATTTTTAATTTCAGTGAAATTGTGCGTGGTGGGTTTCAAAATGCTTATTTAGGATTTTATGCGGTTGCGGGTTTTGACAACAAAGGTTATATGAGCCAAGGCTTAAAATTAGCTTTAAAAAAAGCCTTTACTGAATTAGGTTTACATCGAATTGAAGCTAATATTCAACCTGCTAATACTAAATCCATTAATTTAGTAAAGGCCAATGGTTTTCGTTTAGAAGGTTTTTCACCCCACTATTTAAAAGTCAATGGTGCTTGGCGCGATCATGAACGTTGGGCTATGACTATGGAGGACTGGGCTCGCCTAATTTAGGGCGTTTAGTCGGAGGTTCCCCAGTAGAAGGGAGGCGTTCTTGAAGTAAACGATTTATCAACCCTGTGATGCTTTGTCTAATAATAGGCGCTGGTATAGACAACTCATTTGGAATAGGTATCTGGTCAAATAATTTAAGAATATTTTCTATCCATTTTTTGATGAGTCCTTGCGTAGCAGGTGCGGCGGCTAAGTTTGCCAGCGCCTGGCGTGTTTCTGGGTTGGTGAAGAACAATAATAAAGGTGACATATGAGCAGCCATCCCTGTACTAGGCGCGAGCGCCCAAGCAGAAGCAGGGATATTGGCTAACCACTGTGTGATGAGTCCTTGCGTAGCAGGTACGGCGGCTAAGTTTGCCAGCGCCTGGCGTGTTTCTCGGTGTCCGAAGAACCACCATAAAGGTGAGAGAAGAGTATGAGTCCCTATAGTAGGTGCGAGCTCCCAAGCAGAAGTAGGGATATTGACTAACCACTGTGCGATGAGTCCTTGCGTAGCAGGTGCGGCGGCTAAGTTTGCCAGCGCCTGGCGTATTTGTTGGCTTGCCAAGAGGAGCCATAAAGGTGACTTAGGAGTCTCAGGTCCTCTGGTTAGTACAAATCTCCATGTGGCAGGAGCAAGCCCAAGTAACCATTGAGCGAGTTCTTGTGGCGGTAAACTTGTTGCATAGTTTTGTAGAATCAGTTGCCCTGAGGCTCTTAGAAATAATAGGGTAAAAGCCGAGTGACCGGAAAAATCGTCCCCGTTCGACAAATCGTGCCAAGAGTTAATCTTCACCGGATCGAGATTTTTGTGCGAGCTTTTTATGCCTTGTTTCCAGGCTTTAAAACCAGCCTGCCTTTTAAGCTCATTTGAATTTTGTAAAAACTTTCCATTCGGTTCATTAAGCAAAAATTCAAACTCTTGTTGCGAAAGGCTATTCAGCGGTAGTACCCACTTAAAAGGTTGGAAATCTATCTGACAATTAAATCCAGGTGTTGCGCGTAGAGTTGAAAAGTCTTTTAAATATTGCATTTGATAATATTTACTAGGGTTGCCTTGGCTATCTGTGGTAGAGCGGGATCTGCTACGATAGAGAAAGCCCTGTTCACGCGTAATGCCTGAGAGGTTCACTGGGCATACGACCCCTTGACCGGGTGCGTACTCATAGACTTGTGAAATATTACTGAATGCTTGTGGGTTTAATTTATAGTTAAGACCTAATAAGTGAGATAAAATACTTTCATTCATTGATAAACTTAACAGTAGATAATATTTGTATAATTCAATTTCATCCTTCAGTTTACCTTGTTCGTCAAGTTTACCTTGCTCGTTCTGTTGCAAATGTTTTTTTAATTCTTCTAAACGTGCTTTATGGGCAGGAGAGGCTGGCTGAAAATTACGTTTTTCATCAGCAGGGGAAAGTAAATAGTCGTAGCAACGATGGCACATAGATTATTAAAATTACTTGAGTGTTGAATATACACTAGACAGTATAGTTCAATTATTTCAAAATACTGGTATCGCCTGAAGAAAATATCATTGTTTCTTTAGTGTGTTCGGGTTGCAATAATAAATGGCCTTGTGCATTAATGCCAAGCGCCGTGCCGATAATTTTTTCTTTACCACATTGCACACCAATTTTAGTATTCAGTAAGGCATCGCGGGTTTGCCATTCCGGGATAAAACTCGCTAAACCATGAGTAGCAAATTCAGCTAAATAAGGTAAAAGATTATTAATTAAGGTCGCAACTACTAGATTTCGATCATGATATTGTTGATCAATCTTTCGCAAGGATGTCCACGCTTGGGAAATAGTTTGTGAGTCGTTGATCATATTGACATTTATTCCAATGCCAATAATAACATGACAGAAGCCATTAGTTTCAGCTTGCACTTCAATTAAGCTACCCGCTAGTTTTTCACCTTGATAAATAATATCATTAGGCCATTTAATTAACATGGGGTCAGCATGTTGGCAGAGTGAATCGAGGGTTTTGGCAATGGCTAAACTGGTTACTAAACTTAAACCTGCCAATTCGCTTAAATCTTTGGCAAATGTATAGCTTAAGGAAAGATAAATATTTTGTCCAAACGGGGAATGCCACTCACGATTGAAGCGTCCTCGGCCTTTAGTTTGTTGTTCGGTTAAACACACACGAATTTTGTCAGAAATAGGTAAAGATTTAAAATAGTCATTGGTTGAAGCCAAGGTTTCAAAAACTTCTAAGTTAATTTTTTTAAAAGTTAACAAATCTTCAATAATCGTTTTGTCTAAGGGAATTAATGGTAAATGTTTCATAGTCAATACTCTTACGTTATTTTAACTAATTTTATAGTTAGAATAATAGATTTATGTTAATATTATACGACTTTTAAACTTTAAATTAAAATGCATCATTTATTTTATAGATATATTACTATAAGTTTGCTATTAAGTAGCGTTTTCATATCAAGCTATGCAGACCAAACTGCCATTCAAGCTGCTAACAACTCTGCTGCTGTCAGTTTTCAATTTGGCCAAGAAAAATTAAGCTATGGCGATAATCCCGATAATTTCACTTTATTTCCTGCCACAGGTAAACCTTTAGCGTTAAATACCGCAATAACTAAAACCTTTGGGTCATTATATACTCAGTTAAATATGAGTTATTTTACCAGTACTTTGCAATATGATGCCCCTAATTCAAACTATAGCAATGCCGAAAGCAATATTCAAACTTTAGGTGGACGTTTAGGTTGGACTTGGGCACCCATCTCTAAACTGAGCTTTACCCCCTATTTATCAGCAGCTTATTCCTACCAACAACTTGATACCGGGGGCATCAGTGTGCCTCAATTTGATCCACAATATGTTTGGAAAGGAGAAACGCAGATTTTTCAGAGTTTTCCAGTGGGTCTTGGTTTATTAACCCAGTTTTCACCTATTGATAAATGGGTATTAAGTTTTGATGTGACCTATGGAGTGAATTTATTTACTACTACCAATGCCAATATTCCGGTTACTTTTGTAGGTTCACCCAGTTATGATGCCATCGTTTATCAAACGGCGAATCTGTCTAATCGGCCGTTTTGGCAATTAGCTTTAACCAGCAATTATCAAATTACCCCACGCTTGCAAGCATTGGTGGGTGTGCAATTGTTACAATCGAATTTTGGTTCAGGCCATACTACGCCGAGCTTAAATTTCCAAGTGCCTTCCCAACAGCAAACTGCTACGCTTTATACTCTTGGCTTAGCCTATAGTTTAGATGACTTAACCTTAATACCGTCAGGCGATGATTTTGATAGTTCTTACTCAGATATTTTATATGCTGTTAACAATCAAGCCAGTGTCAGTGGTGGCGCGATAATCCAAGATTATCGAGAAGTACCACCAGGCGGGAATGGCTCAGAATATATTGATCGCCAAACTGGTAATATTCCGGTTTTTATAGCTTCTTTATCGCATACCTGGGATCGAATTTATACCCAACTTAATTTGTCCGAAGCATTTGGTAATTCCAGTTATATAGGCCAATTAACTGATGGTACACCCTATGATACGGTAACGCATAACACTATAGCGGATATCAGTGGGCGTTTAGGTTATGGTTTTCAACCCACTCAAAAAAGCCTTATTATCCCTTATATCACCACTGGCTATCATCGTTGGTTGCGAAACACGCAAGGCATAGAAGAGAATGGATTTAATGTTGATGGCTACCCCGAAACCTATTCTCATAATTGGGTTGGAGCTGGTTTCTTAGCTGAAAATGCGGTTAATTCTCATATAGTGATGAGCCTAGATGCAGATGCGGGAGCCACTTTTAATGCCATGATGACGACTTGGGGGCCAGAGCAAGTTGATCAAAGCTCTATTGAAACTTTCCGAGGCACTTTTAATTTAAAACCCGAATTTTATTACCGAGCTGGTTTGGGGGTAGATTATAATTTTACGGGTAACTGGCATATGCTAGGCAAAATAGATTATTTACATTTTGCTTATGGCGCCAGCCCAGTTAATAGTTTAGGTTTTTATGAGCCCGATAGCTTGACTAATGAATTTATTCCCAGTTTAGGTATAGGATATTCGTTTAAATAATGAGTGATACTAATAAATATTGTCAGTTTGATAAAGCGAAGCGTTTAAAAGAATTGACACCTTTACAATATGAAGTAACGCAAGAAGAAGCTACCGAAAAACCTTTTCATAATCCCTATTGGAACAATGAAGCGCCGGGCATTTACGTGGATGCGGTATCAGGCGAACCACTTTTTAGTTCGACTGATAAATACGATTCAGGCAGTGGTTGGCCGAGTTTCACTAAGCCGATTGATCCGCAATATATTACTGAAAAAACCGATACGAGTTTATTGGCAACGCGTACCGAAGTGCGGTCGAAATATGGCGATTCACATTTAGGTCATGTGTTTGACGATGGCCCTAAACCTACGGGTCTGCGTTATTGTACAAACTCGGCGGCTTTACGCTTTATTCCTGCAGCCGATTTAGATAAAGAAGGTTATGGACAATACGATTATTTGTTTGAAGATTCTACTCAACCTTAATACTCGTGACCCTTTGATAACCTTTTGGCAAATTATTGCCGCGTTGCGCGCGCTTGCCAAGATAATTTTGTAAATCTTTCGCACTTAAAGTTAATTTGCGATTACCAGATAATAATGTGACTGCCGTTTTTGCTGGCACTACTATCACATCAATCACAAATTCTTCTTTGCTTTCATACTTTTTAGTTGGCACATCAATAATTTTATTGCCTTTACCTTTGGCTAATTCGGGTAATTCATCGGCTTTGAACATTAATAAGCGACCAATATTAGTGACCGCAATAATATTATCGTGAGTTACATCATTGACTGGATAAATGGATAATACATGTCCACCCGTTGGCACTTTAATAACCGCTTTACCATTTTTATTTTTAGTTTGTACATCTTCTAATTTAGCAATAAAACCATAACCATTATCACAGGCTAATAAAACTTTTTGCTCAGGATTACCTATTACGACTGCATCAAATCCACCGGCAGTCGATTTAACCCGGCCCGTCAACGGTTCACCTTGCCCACGCGCAGAAGCTAAAGTATGCGCAGGGATACTAAAAGCTTGGCCTGCACAATCAAAGAAAATCGCGACTTGATTGCTCTTGCCCTTAGCGAGGGCTTTAAATTGATCGCCGGCTTTATAACTTAATGTGGTTGGATCAATTTCATGGCCTTTGGCGGCGCGAACCCAACCTTTTTCCGATAAAATCACAGTGACGGGCTCTGTTGGGGTAATATCCGTTACGGCAATTGCGGC
>Ga0207024_10178_pt1 | contig 18075 bp, 9 predicted proteins | sample Alteio_BWMinCont_44_FD_153470 | JGI IMG/M metagenome (GOLD analysis project Ga0207024, IMG submission 153470) | Enriched cells from forest soil in Barre Woods Harvard Forest LTER site, Petersham, Massachusetts, United States -... | ecosystem: Environmental > Terrestrial > Soil > Temperate forest >...
ATTGAGTTGTGGTTGTTGGCTTTTATAATATTGATATAAGTATAAAATGTAGCGGGGTAGGCGGTATTGAACTTAAAAATGGTTTAATGTGCAAACTATTAATAAAATAAACTATATTTGCTCCCTCTTTTAAATTAATTCATGCCCAAAAAGGAAGTTTCGATATTTGAACTGAAAGAATTTTCCTATGGTAGGAAATTTAATCTGCTGGGTAAACTATATCTTTCTGTATTAGCTGAACAGCTTTCTCATTTAGGATTAGAAAGGCATTTTTCGGTGCTTGTTCTATTAAATGAAACAGGCGACCAATGCTGCCAGCGGTTTATTGCTAATTCGCTTCATATTGATAAGGCAATGATGGTTGGAGTGGTGGATGATTTAAGTAAAAAGGAATTTATCAAGCGCACTCAAAACCCATCAGATCGGAGGGAGTATTATATACAGCTTACGGAGAAAGGGAAAAAAAGCATGCCCGAAATTATTGCTACGATAAATCGTCTTAATAACTCAATCATGCAAAAACTTTCAACCCCGGAAATAGAAAAATTGAATGATCAGTTAGATTCGATATATAAGAACTTGGTTGATATTTCTGAATCAGGAATGCAAGATAAAAGAAGTGAATCAATTAAATTGTAAAAGAAGATGATGTGGATTGTAAGGCTTGCACTACGCAGGCCATATACAGTTGCCGTGATGGCGCTTTTAATTCTCATGATGGGAATTCTTTCCATACGAGCCATGCTGGTAGATATTTTCCCTCCTATCGACATACCTGTGGTTCTTGTAGTATGGAACTATCCCGGCCTTTCTGCCGATGATATTGAAAAAAGAGTAATCTTTTTAGATGAACGAGCTATATCCAGTACGGTTAATGGAGTTTCAAAAATCGAATCGTCATCTATTCCGAGTATAGGGATACTGAAAGTATATTTTGAACCGGGCGCCGATATAGGGGTTGCTATTGCTCAAATGACGGCTGTTTCCAGCACCGCTCTTCGGGCTATGCCACCGGGAATGACGCCACCGGTAATAATTCAGTATAATGCTACAAACGTCCCCGTTGCACAAATTACATTAAGCAGTAAAACTCTGCCCGAAGAAAAGATTTTTGACTATGGTCTCAATTTTATCCGTCTCCGTTTGTTTACTATCCCAGGGTTGGCAACTCCGGCTCCTTTTGGTGGAAAGAACAGGCAGGTCATGATTGATATAGACCCCAGATCCTTAACAGCCAAGGGTCTTTCGCCTAATGATATTTTAACAGCTCTTCAGTCGTCCAACCTAATTTTGCCTGCCGGTTCGGCAAGGATGGGCGAAACGGAATTTAACGTAGCGCTCAATTCTAGTCCCGACAGTGTAAAAATGTTTGAGCAAATACCGCTCAAAGTGGTAAATGGGCAGCCTGTTTTGCTGGGCGATGTGGCTAAGGTATCGGATAGTTATGCCGAACAAACTAATATAGTGCGTGTAAACCGTTCGAGGGCGGCTTACCTAACTATATTGAAAAAGGCGAATGCCTCGACCCTGGTGGTGGTAGAAGCTGCCAAGGAAATGATACCGGTTATTAAAGAAACTGCACCCAAAGGACTCGATTTAAAAGTAGATTTTGACCAGTCTGTTTTTGTTCGTAATTCTATTAAAAATGTTTTGCGCGAAGCCATTATTGCGTCCATATTAGTATCCATGATGATATTGTTTTTCCTGGGAAGCTGGCGCAGTGTTATTATAGTGTGTACTTCTATACCCCTTTCCATTTTTGTTTCCATTATCGGGATGAATTTGCTTGGAGATACTATTAATATTATGACATTAGGCGGATTATCGCTCGCAATAGGGATGTTGGTTGATGATGCTACTGTTGAGGTAGAAAACATCCACCGTAACCGGCACATGGGTAAACCGCTTACGGTTGCCATTCTCGACGGCGCCAGCCAAATTGCCACTCCGGCCATTGTGGCTACGCTCGCAATATGTATCGTATTCTTCCCGGTGGTATTGCTCACAGGCCCTGCCAAGTTCTTATTCACTCCGCTTGCATTGGCAGTTGTTATCGCCATGATGGCGTCCTATCTTTTATCGCGGACATTGGTTCCTACGCTTGCCCGCATGTTAATGGAGCATGAGCCATTACATGAAGACCCTAATGACCCGCATATGGGACCTCTTAAAAGAATAATGGTAAGATTTAATAATTGGCGCGACCGTAATTTTGAACGTTTCCAAAATTCGTATGGCAGATTATTAAATATACTTCTTCATTATAAAAGGACCACACTCATTTTTGTAGGTGTTGCCGTTGTAGCTTCGTTTTTGTTGTTGGGAATTGTCGGCACCGATTTCTTCCCCGGCACCGATTCGGGTATGATGAAAATGCACTTTCGCGCTCCTTCGGGAACACGTATTGAACAAACGGAAAAATTAGTCGATTCTGCTGAAGCACGCATACAGCAAATTATTCCGAAAAACGAACTGGAGACGATTAACGATATGATTGGGGTTCCGGTTTCTTATAATCTCGCATTTGTGAATACAGATAATGCAAGCGGTATGGATGCTGAAATCACCATATCGCTGAAGGAAGGCCATAAACCTACACTCGGTTATGTGAAGAAAATAAGGAAGGACCTTAATGAGCATTTTCCCGGGTGTTAAATATATTTCCAATCAGCCGATATTGTGAACCAGGTATTAAATTTTGGCCTTTCGGCACCACTCGATGTGCAAATACAATTTCCCGACTATTATAAGTCGTATGACTATGCCCGTACCCTGCGCGACCAGATGAAATCTATTCCCGGTGTGGAAGATGTGGTGATCAAACAGGTGCTCGATTACCCTACGTTTAAAGTGGACGTTGACCGCGTGCGAGCTGCTGAATTGGGGCTTACGCAACAAGCAGTAGCCAATGATATTCTCATCTCTCTTTCGTCGAGTACCATGGTGGGGCCGTCGTGGTACATCAATCCGTCAAACAGCGTAAATTACCCGGTGGTGGTGCAAACACCTTACCAGAAAATTGGCTCTGTACAAGATTTGATGAATACACCCATAACAACCCTTAATCCTGTATTTAATAGCAATAGTTCATCATCTCCCACTAATTTACCCGCCGCGCAGGCGCAAACATTAGGTAATCTGGCTAAGATAACCAATACAACCCAATTCAATTTGTTTAGTCATTATACGGTGCAAAGGGTTATGAATATTGATGCTAATGTGGAAGGACGTGATTTGGGTTCAGTATCGGATGCTATCCAGAAAAAAATTGATGGTCTGGGTAAATTGCCTCCGGGTATGCGCATTAATCTGCGGGGGCAAAGCGAGGTAATGCATTCTTCTTTCAGTACACTGAGCTTGGGGCTTATAATAGCTATTGCCCTCGTATATCTTCTCATGGTTGTTTTATTCCAGGGATGGATGGATCCGTTCATCATTATGCTTTCAATTCCGGGGGCCTTTATGGGTATACTCTGGATGCTTACACTTACCGGAACCACCATCAATGTGGAATCGCTTATGGGTTCTATCGTAGCTATCGGTATAGCTGTATCGAACTCTATATTGCTGGTGAGCTTTGCCAACGATTTGCGGGTTGAAAAAGGGGCGAATGCTCTGGACGCTGCTCTGGAAGCAGGGAAAACAAGGCTCCGCCCGGTACTTATGACGGCTATTGCCATGATATTAGGTATGATACCGATGGCCATTGGATCGGGCGAAGGTGGTGAACAAAATGCCCCACTTGGACGGGCCGTTATTGGTGGATTAATGGTTGCAACGATATTTACCCTGTTTGTTGTGCCAATATTCTATTCAGTGCTTCGCAAAAGCATGCCCACCTATCACACCATGGATGTAAAATTTGAAGAAGAAGCTAAAGGACACATTGAATAATAATAGTAATAACAATATGACAACCGGAACTAAAACCCAAATCAATTATAAGCTGCTGGTAGCTGGCTTTATAATCTTGTTGCTGATGGGAGGAGGAATAGCAGGAATTTACATGAAGAAAACATCTTCGGTAGAAGCGGAAAGCGCCCAACGTGCAAAGGAACTGAAAGAAGGCCCTGTGGTTAAAACAGCTATTGCCCACTTCGGTTCGGGCGGAAAAGAGTTGGTGCTTATAGGCGAAGCAAGACCTTACCAAAGCGCTACGCTCTATTCTAAAATTAGCGGCTACCTCGGAAAAATAAATGTGGACAAAGGCGATAAGGTAACCGAAAACGAGGAGTTGGCATACGTGGATAACCCGGAAATAGACCAACAGTATAATTCAGCTATTGCTGATCTTGAAAACAAAAAGAAAATAGCAGAACGTGACAAGGATCTGCTGGCAAAGAAATTCATATCCCAGGAAGATGCAGAGCTGTCTCAAACCAATGCCGATATGGCAGCAGCCAACGTAAAATCACTGGAAGAACAAAAGCAATATCAATATTTGAGAGCTCCGTTCAGTGGTACCATTACTGCCCGTTATGTAGACCCCGGGGCTTTAATACAGAATGCTGATAATTCCCAAACCAGTGCACAGCCTGTGGTAACCCTCGCCGACCTTGGCAGGTTAAGGATTTATGCCTACGTGGAGCAGCGCGATGCCGCTAACCTGAAAACAGGAGACAGCGTCGATATTACCTTGACCGAACGCCCCGATCTGCATGTGAAAGCTAACATCACCCGTATGGCAGGTGAACTGGATGAACATACACGCATGATGCTATGCGAGGTGGATATTGAAAATAAAGACAACGTTATAGTACCCGGCAGCTACGTACAAGTTCACATAAAACTACCCATTCAAGACCAAGCTAGGTCGCTTATCATTCCTTCGGTTGCCTTGATTATTAATAAGGGTAAAACATTAGTGGCCACAGTAGATAAAGATAGCGTGTTACATTTTAAAGAAATAACAGTGTTGCGCAATACGGGCGAAGTAATTTGTGTGAAAGGAATTGAAGAAGGGGATAGGGTGGCGCTTTCAGTAGGTGAGAGTTTTTTAGATGGTCAAAAAGTAAGGGTTCTTCAATAAGCTCGATAGTTTAAAAAAGGGTTGAAATGAAAATTAGGTTGAAATATTTTTTTGCAATTGTCTCCACATTGTGCATTTCTGCTAATAATATGCAAGCGCAGGACTCGGTAAAGGTATTGTCGCTCGACGATTGCATACGGTTAGGACTCACCCAGTCGGCTCATATATTGCGCAGCCAGGATTCGGTGCAAATTACCGGTGCCGCTTTAATCGGGGCTTACGGGCAGTTTCTCCCTGACCTGAACTTTAACAGCAATTACGGATATTTAGGGGGAAGTAATTTACTCACTACAACAGAACCCACACTGGTTAATTCCAGGGAGACACAGCTCAATTACCAGTTGAGCAGTACCATTAATATTTTTAATGGCTTTTCAAATCAGGCAACGTTAAAAGCTGCCGTATTATCAAAATCTGCTTCACAATATAATCTCGACAGGGCCAAGCAGCAAATAACCTATGACATTACCCAAACATTTTTGCAAGTAATGCTCGACCGGAAAATTGTGGACTACGCTCAAAAAAACCTGGATGTATCTACCCAGCGAGAGTCCCAGTTGCAAGAGCAGACGAATGTGGGCAGGAAAACAGTAGCTGACTTATACCAACAACAAGCTGAAATGAGTAGCGATAAGTTGTTTGAAATACAATCGGAGGATAAATTAAAAAATGACATCATTTTGTTATTACGTAAACTGAGAATCAGCCAGACTGATAAATACAAAATTGGGTATATGGCAGTAGATACTACACCTTTAGGGCAAGGGTACCAGAGTGTGCAAATTTTGGTTGATACAGCTATTGCACAAAGGCCTGATTTAAAATCATCGGAATTGAATATGAAAATAGCCGATTGGCAAATTGAACAGTACCGGAGTGGTTACCTGCCTAAACTCTATTTACAGGGCGGCCTGGTTTCCAACGGGGGATATTTTAACCAGTTATATGTTAACGGTGCCGATGTACTGGGTCCGCAGGAACCGTATGGCAAAGCTTTATTTGGGCAATTGTATGGCGAGGTAGCGTTGAGTCTTTCGTGGCATATTTTCGACCGCTTATATAATAAAACCAATGTAGATATTGCTACTATTGAGGAACGCAGTGAGGAAGTAGAAAACGATGACCTGATGGTACAAATTTCTTCGGATGTTAAACAGGCTTACAATGATTACTTAGCGGCATTACAACAGATAAGCACTGCTACCCGTGGGTTGACAGCTGCCCAGCAAGCATTTTATGTTATACAAGGCCAATATAATGTGGGGCGTACTGATTTTGTAACGCTTTCCAATTCACAGGTAGCGCTGTTGCAGGCGCAAGTCAATAAGGCACAGTCCGATGTTAATTTGGCGCTGCAAAAGAAAGTAATTGACTATTATATTGGGAAACAATAAGCCTCGGTCTATCGGGAAATCAGGCCGAAGATATTTAAACCCTCTTTCGTAAAATTTCAAAAACAATGTATCCTACAAATGCCAGCAGGATGGCGATAATGAAATTAGTTATAGTAAAAATATCCTGAATAGCCCATATTAAGCCGTTTTTCTGTCCCATTCCGGAATGAGTAAATTCACCCATCAATAAATTGGCATAGAATAGAAAGAGTATAAAACTAACTTCGAGAATAATTCTCCAGAAGGGAGATAGCTTTTTAGTGTTTTTTTGGGGAACCTCTCCTTTCATAGTCTACTGTAATTGTGTTCCTTTTCAGGTTTTTTCAAACTTGCTTTAGTGTGGGAGACTTCTATAATGGCGAATCATTCCAGCGGAGCAATTTTTTCTTGCAGCCTCCGTAATTTCTCTTCGCATTAAGTAGCTCAGCAGTTACCTTCATAGTTTATATAATATAACAGACGCAAAGATATTCTATTACGTCCGTACCCGGAATGAAAGCTGACTAATGTTTATTCCGTATCAGGGTAATAAAACCATCGAGGTCGTGCTGACCATTGAGGTAGTCACAATAATGCAGGATATAGTAATAGGTACCATCAGATGCAGGTAGTTTAGTTTGTTGAACAATCCCTGGCCAGCCGTCTGCTGATGAGTTTAATTGATATATCAGCACTCCCCAACGGTTATATATGTTTGCATGGAAACATTTTGCACCCTGGATAGTAAAATAGAAAATATCATTAAATCCATCTCCGTTCGGTGTAAACACATTCGGGATATATACTTTTGGTATGATGAAAATATCTTTTGTTGCCGTATCAGGGCATCCATCAGGGGCATAGCTTACAAGAATGATTTGGAAGTTGCCATAATCAAGATAAATATGTTCAGGATCAAAAATACCCGATGAACCCCCGTCGCCAAAAGTCCAAAGGTAGCGAGTGGTGTTTTTGCTGTCATTGGTAAAGTTTATGATCTGACCCGATTCGATAGAATCTGGCTTAAATGTAAAGGCCGCAGTTCCTTTATCAAGCACTTTAACATAGACAGAAGTGGAGGCAGTGTAGTTGCATCCGTCACTTATGGATACTTTATAGGTGGTAGATGAATCAGGAGAAACAGAGATAGGACCGGGGCTGTCGGCTGTTATTCCATTATTCCAGGTATAAGTGTACGCAGGTTTTCCTCCTGTAAGATGTATATCTAATTTGAAAGATGTTCCCGGGCAAATAGAGTCGTTTATCGGCAATACCTCCAAAGGTTGATAGATAAATAGGTTGTACGGAAGAGAATCCGTGCATACACCTGTGGTAGCTTTTACCCAAATAGCATTGTTATTGTAAGTAGGGGATACCGTAATGGACGTTGATGTACTACCCGTAGACCACTTATACACAGTACCTCCTGAAACATCAAGTGTAATGGTTTGTCCATTACATATGGAATCAAGTCCTGAAATAGTAATGTTCATTGTTTTATTGAGGCCTACCTTTATCGTATTGCTGTCTTTACATCCATTTCCATCTGTGATGATTACGGAATAAGAACCCGGTTTCAAATCTGTAATAGAAGGCGTGTTATTTCCGCCCGGGTTCCAGATATATGTGTATGGAGAAGTGCCTCCCGTAACTACAATACCGGCAGAACCATCAGTATCAATACATGAGGCATCTTTTGAAGTTGGATTTATAGTAAGTGCCGTTGGCTGTGTAATACTTACTGAAGAAGTTTTGCTGCATCCCACCGAATCGGTAACGATAACGGTATAACTGCCTGCTTTAAGGTTGGAGGCAGTAGCCGAAGATTGGCCACCCGGGTTCCATAAGTAGGTATAAGCTGGCTCTCCTCCTGCAGCTCCGGCTGTAGCCATACCGGTTAATTGTCCAAAGCATTTAATATCGGACACGGATAATATGCTTGGCGTTAATAATTTAGGTGGTTGACTAAGGCTGTCTGATAGTGTTTTTGCGCAACCGTTGGCATCGGTAACAGTTACTGCATAATGTCCTGCGGAAAGATTAGAAGCAGTTGCCGTACTTCCCACATTGGGTGTCCATGAATAAGTATATGGAGTAGATCCTCCGGCTATTCCCAACGAAATAAGCCCTGTGCTGCTTCCCGTGCAGCTGATATTAACCGATTTGGTTAAGGAGTCGCTCAAAGGGGGAGCAATGGTTACGTTGGCTGTAGCTGTACATCCAAATGAATCGGCGGTGGTTAATGTATAAGTGCCTCCACGCTTTACATAGATAATTTGGTTACTATTATTGGAAGGTTGCCATAAATAATTGGCCATGCCTACTGCCGCCGAAAGTTTTATAGAATCGCCCTTTGTGCAAATGGTTTTAGATGGAGTAGCCGTTATAATGGCAAAAGGGCTCGATTTAGTAATAGTTGTAGTACAGATGGTTTGTATACCGCAGGAAGTTATTTTTACTGAATAGGTACCCGGGGTCTTAATAACCTGTATAGTAGAGTCTCCGCTTAAAGGTGGTTGCCACTGTATTACAGCATTGTTTGATGCAACTACAGTGAGGATGATAGAGTCACCCGGACAAATGTTGTTGTTGGCAGGTACTTGCAGATATGGCGTAGCGTACGATTCAATAATCAACGTATTGGATAACTTTAAAAATGGGCATGGAGTGCTGTCAATGCCCACACAATAATAATTACCGGCTGTTTTAACATATACCACAGAAGTGTCCAGTGGCAGAGGACCGTTTGGACCATACCAATCATATTTTTCATAGGGGCCTCCCTTACAAGTTAGCTGGATAGAATCGCCCGGACATATCACACCGTTGGTGGGATTCATAGTAATAGTGGGAGTGGTGGCTGCAAAAGCAGTTACATTGATGCTGGCTGTACCTGATGTAGAACATCCATACGCATTTTTTACCGTTGCTGAGATAGAGTAATTTCCAATTACTACATGGATGCTATCGGTTGTCTTTCCGTTCGACCACTTAAAAGGCACATTACCGGAACCTACTATCCATTCGGAATCGCCTGCACAAAGCGATGTATTGCCTTTTATACTAAGATTAACAACAGGTACGGGATATATACGCACAAAAACAGAATCTTTCACTACATATTTTTTCTTGCCGCAAACATTTGATTGGACAATGGTATCGGTAATGTGGTACCACCCTGAGTCGAAATAATGTGGAGTAAAGGTATTTTTATCAGGACAATTTGTTTTGCTTGAAAAACCTATGCCGGTATCGGGCCTGGTGTACCAATAATTAGTTGTAGCTGCCGAAGGGGGGATACATAAAGATTGATTTGCCGTAGGATTGGTAAGCGAATCATAAGGGAATAAAGTAAAGGAGGTACCTTTGCATAAGTAAGCCGTATCATGTTTGCAGGTGGTGCAAATTAATTTTGGAACAATCGCCGGGAAAGCGCTGTCAATTGCAACCCATACACAGGTTTGGCTTGTACAGCCAAATTTATTTACCACATTAAAGCAATAGTATCCGCTATCCGAATGGAGCGTCACCGTTATTTTGGTAGAATCGAGCCGGGTGTTTTTTGGGGTTGTCCAATACCAGGTGGAATCACCAGCATAATTGCCGCCCGTAAGTATTACAGAATGTTCACAAACCCTTATAGGTTTCGGCGTTGGCGAATTGGTATTAATGATGACGTTATCAGATATTGTTGGAGGGGATGGGGGAGCGTGAATGATAACATAAATGCTGTCTTTGCTCGACGTGCAACCATCTACGGTAGTTTGCGTTACCGAGTACCATCCTTTAGAAGATACTGTTATAGATTGCGCCCTTGCACCAGTAGACCATAAATAAGTATAATTTGGTCCTATGGTGTTGCATGTGTTGGGAATGGCCTTTATTGTACCATCGCTGCAAAATTGTACTGTGTCCAGGCAGGTATTTGATGTGCCAACGCAAACATTTACACGGGGCCTGCTGCAGCCATTGCCTGAACGGTCATAAAAATCATACGTTTGCCGATTCAGGTTTATGGGCTCAGCGATAAAGGCATCTAGGTTTCCGTTGGTGTTAATATATGAATAGTCTCCATAGTAGTTATCCGAGCAGTAAACCGATGGGCATCCGTTAGCCGATACCAAGTTATACCCCGTAAGTGGCGGAACATCCGTTATAATCATATCCTGGTCAAAACTTCCTGCATCGAATATATTGGCGCCTGATGATACTGCAATTCCATTCCCGTAATTGTTGCCATGTCCTCCAATCTGCCTGCTCCATTGCCATGCTCCGTTCGCAGAACTATATTCAGCATTGAAAATATCCCAATATCCAACCGAATTAAAGGTTCCTTGCCCATATTGGTCGGCATAGCTATTCATAATACATTCAAAACTTCCAATAATATAGGGATTGCTTGACCCGTCAAGGGCAATACTGTTTGCAGTTACCTGGTTAGAAGAACCGTCGGCTACATCCCAGAGAAGATTTCCATTTTGATCATATTTAGCAAGAAAGATGCGGTTGGCATAGGTTTGTGTAAGTTTGACAATGGGATTTACAAGAAAGTCGAGAGTACCAGCAAAATTCCCAGTAATATATACATTGGAACTGTTGTCCACAGCAATGGCATTAGCAATGTTTGATGTCCCTCCGCCGGCCACAGTAATCCATTGTTCTACCCCTGAACTGTTATATTTTACTAGAAATATTGCATTGTACAGGTTGCTTTTATAAACATTTGTGAAGGTAATGGTATCTGTAAACTGTCCAGTAACATATACGTTTCCCGAGGGATCGCAGGCCACTCCAAGTCCTCTGTCAGTATGAGGCCCTACGCCTGATTTGGCCCATAAAAAATTACCTGTAGATGCATCCAGCTTGGTTGTAAATACATTAATATTGTTAGCTGTACTGGTAAGTGTATAAGTTCCAAAAGTAGCAGTACCGGTAAATTGGCCGGTTACCACTACATTTCCATTATTATCGAGTGCTATGCCATTTCCAATATCTGATTGTGTTCCACCGCAACTAACTACCCACTGTATAGTTCCGGTATTATCATATTTTGCAATAAAAACATCCTGTAGCCCAGCGCTGGTTATGGTATGTGCGCCAAATTTTGCAGTGCCGTAATAATATCCCGTCACATAGCTATTTCCACTGGCATCGCAGGTTATAGCCAGACCCCTGTCCGAACCTCCGTCGCCTGCTTTTACCGCCCATTGATATGCACCGCTGCTATTGGTTTTGGCAATAAAAATATCAGAAACTCCTACGGCTGTTAAGTTATAAGCCCCGAATGAAGCCGTGCCCGTAAAATAACCTGTGGTGTAAGTGTTGTTACTTCCATCGCAGGCAATACTATATGCTTCATCAGCCGATGGGCCTCCGCCTTTTTCCATCCAATAAGTTTGCGCCGAAAGAGATTTGGTTCCCATGCCCCAAAAAATGGCCACCATGCATAGCAGGGAAAAATATTTTTTAAAAGGGAAAAGGAGTAGAGAGTAGGGATATTTCATTTAGGCAGAATAACATTTATATGCACTAATACGTTCAATTTGTTCCGTGAGTTGGGTGTATGAATGAGTTTTTTTATGTAATTTATAGCGAATACAAACATAATGAAATAATTAATAACAAAAGGCTAAATATTTATTTATCAGGGCAAAAGGTATATATCTATTCTCCATTGAGCTGAACAGGATACTATAATGCTAAATGGATTTAATTTCATTTAAGCAAGGTTACATTTCCTACATAAGAATGTTGTCCACCCTGCGAATCGGTCACCGTTATTTTATATACATAAGTATCTTCCTGGCAAATAGCGGAGCTTCCGTGCACTGTACCGTTCCAGCCATCATTTATATTAGTGCTATGGAACAATTCCAGACCCCAGCGATCGAAAATATACATTTCATAGTTCCTGATGTATCGACCCACAGGCTTAAACATCTCATTCAACCCATCACTATTTGGCGTAAAGGCGGAAGGGATGTAAAGCGAAAAATTAGAATTGATAATCAAGCAATTTGTGGTAGTATCAGCGCAACCGTTATTGTCCATCACTATTAAATTAGCACAATAAGTTCCTGTGTCATGATAAGTATGAATGGGATTTTGTGCAATGCTGGTTGAATCGGTAGCATCTCCAAAGGTCCACCACCAATAAGCGATGCCGATGCCATAAGGGTCTGAACTTTGATCGGTGAATTGAACAGTGGGCGATAGGATAGAGGCATATTGCGGCGAATAAGTAAATGCTGCTTTGGGCGGATTATAAACGGTTATCATGTCTATCTTTTTCACTGTAGAACTACAGCCACTATCAGAAATAACTGTTAAAGAAACATTGTAGCTTCCTCCAACCGGATAACAATAAACAGGGCTTGGAGAATGTGAGGTATCCCCGTTTCCGAATTGCCATATATATTGTTGTATGCTACCCTTCAATACAGTGGAAGCATTATAAAATTGCATGCAAAGTGGGGCGCATCCCTGCAGCAGGTTAGCCGACATATTGGCCACAGGAGTAGGCCTTGCATAAACTTTCGGGGTAGCTGTTACAGTGGCTCCGCACCCATCGCGTACAGTTATAGTATAAATGGTGGTTGACGTGGGGCCTACCGTAATGCATGCACTGGTACTGCCGATAGGTTGCCATAAATAAGTAGCTCCGTACTCGGTTCCCACTGCATTGGCACACAGGGTAGTAGAGTCTCCGGCACACAGCATCGTATTGCCCTCAACGTTCAATTTAAACAAAGGTCCGTACTGTAACATAACCTGCGCAGTTGCACTGCATCCTTTGGCATCTGTTATCATTACGGAATAATTGGCCGTTGATGTAGGCGTTATGGTAGCTGCGCTGGAAGTGCCTCCTGAACTCCACGAATAAATATATGGTACAGTACCTCCGGCGGCATTAGCATATAGGTTGCCGGTGCTGTCCTGGCAAATAACCTTGGGTTCGCTTATGGTAACGGTTAATAAGGTAGGTTGGGTAAGTGTAGCAGATGATGAAGCGCTGCATCCATTAGCATCGGTAATATTTACAGTATAACTACCGGCACTGAGTCCTTTGGCTGTTATTGAAGTCTGACTGCCTGGCATCCACAAATAAGTGTAAGGTAAAGCTCCACCTATAGGAGATTCCGTAATGGCACCGCTGTAATCATCAAAACATTTCAAACTTGTAAAAGATGAAATAACAGATGCAAGTCGTATAGCTGGTTGTGTAAGTGTAATGGGTGTAGATTTTATGCATCCGTTAGCATCGGTTACACTAACCGTATATGACCCGGCTTTCAAATCGGAAGCTGTAGCATTAGTGCTTATAGAAGGCTTCCAGGTATATGTGTAAGCCTGCAAACCTCCCTTTACTCCGATAGAAATGAACCCGGTAGTGTCTCCCGTACAGTTAATATTAGTTAGCTTGACTATTGAATCCCTTATTGGAGGTGATATAACCACATTGGCTGTTGCGCTGCACCCGAATGTATCAATTGTAGACAGGCTATAAGTGCCAGGCTGTTTTATGTAGATAGTCTGTGTCGTATCGTTTCCGGGTGTCCATTGGTAACTAAACAAAGATTTCAGTCCCGAGAGTTTTACTGAATCTCCAGCTACACAAATCGTTTTTGAAGGGGTAATATTTATGGTGGCAAACGGGCTTGATTCTGTAATGGTCACGCTGCATATAGTAGGTATACCGCAGGCGGTAACTTTTACCGAATATTTTCCCGGACTCTTTACATATTGAACGAGAGAGTCGCCGCTTAATGGAGGTAGCCATTGTACAACAGCGTTGTTAGATGCTACCACTTGTAATGCTATAGAATCGCCCACACAAATATTTCTTTTAGGAGGTGTCTGCAGATATGGTGTAGCATATGATTCAACGAGCACCGTATTAGATAGTCGGGAAGTGGGACAGGGGAGGCTGTCGCTTCCTACACAATAATAATTGCCCGGAGTTTTGGCATAGGCTACGGAATCATCTACAGCCAAAGGTCCCCGGGGACCATACCACTGATATTTTTGAAATACTCCTCCGGTACATGCTAATCGGACAGAGTCACCCGGACAAATTACCCCACTCGGTGGATTCATCGAAATCGATGGTATCGAAGGATTAAAGGTCGGTACATCGTAGCTGGATATAGAAGTGGTTGAGCACCCATATTGGTTAGTTACAGTAGCTTTAATGGCATAGTTTCCAATTCCAACATGAATACTGTCTTGTGTGCTTCCGTTCGACCATACGAACGGCACATTACCCGTGCCAACCACCCATTCAGAATCGTTCGCGCACAATGGCCCTTTTCCAGTAACACTCAAGTTTACCACAGGTAAAGGGTGAACACGCAAAAAAACCGAATCGGTTAGAATGAACTTTTTTTTGCCACAAACATTTGATTCGACAAGTGTATCTGTAATATGATACCACCCCGAGTCTTTCACGGAAATGACATTTAAATCCAGGCAATATGTTACATATCCATATCCTACGTTTGTATCGGGACTTATGGCCCAGTAATTAACACCATCGGGGATACACTTACTAGGGTTCGCCAGGGGATTTGAAATCGTGTCGTACGGAAGCATTTCAAATGACGATCCGCTGCATACAACAGCACTATCATGTAAGCATGTGATGCATTTCAATTTGGGTGCGATCAGGGGTAATGCGCTATCGATGGCAACCCATACACAGGTCTGGTTGATGCAACCATGTTTATCAATTACAGTGAAACAGTAATTTCCACTGTCACTGCCCAAATTTAATGTCAGGGTGGAAGCGTTTGTTACGATATTATTGGGCGCAGTCCAATACCAGGATGAATTTCCGGCATAATTTCCCGCTGTAAGTGTTACCGAACGTTGGCAAACTCTAATAGGCGTAGGCGACGAAGAATTACTATTGATAACTATATTATCTGATATTGTAGGCGGGGAAGGAGGCGGGTCAATGGTTACATAAATACTGTCTGTAGTTGAAACACAACCGTCAACCGAAGTTTGGGTTACAGAGTACCATCCTGTTGTATTTGCAATGGTTGATAATGAACGATCGCCATCAGACCATAAATAATTAAAATTTGGCGCTATGCCGCTACAAACATTTGGAATGACATTAATCGTTCCTGCGGTACAAAACTCTGCGGTTTTTTGACAAATGTTAGCAGTGCCTATGCAAACTCGAACAATAGGTCTGCTGCAAGAATTACCCGTACGTTCATAAAAGTCATATGTCTGGCGGCTCAAATCAATCGGTTCGGCAATAAGCACGTCCAAGTCGCCAGCGGTAGAAAAGGTGACGTAATCTCCATAATAACTATCTGAGCAATAAGAAGGGGTGCAATTAAGACCGCTTGTATTATATCCTTTAAAGTTGGTTGGATTATCAGTGATGATCATGTCCTCGTCAAAACTACCGGCATCAAAAACATTACCACCGGAGGAGACTGCGATTCCATTTCCATAGTTGTTGCCATGTCCTGCAAGTTGCCTGCTCCACATCCATCCCCCGCCACCCGAACTGTATTCCGCATTGAATATATCCCAATCGCCCACGGAGGTAAACGTTCCTTGTCCATATTGGTCGGCATAGCTGTTCATTATGCATTCAAAGCTGCCAATAATGTAAGGGTTCCCTGAACCGTCAACGGCAATGCTGTTGGATACAACGGGATTATCAGAACCGTCGGCTACATCCCATTGTAGGTTTCCGCTTTGATCGTATTTGGCAATAAAGATGCGGTTTGTGTAAGTCTGGGTTAATGTAGCATGGATGTTGGCATAAAAGTTAAGAGATCCTGTAAAATTGCCCGTTATGTATGCGTTCGAGTTGTTGTCTACGGCAATAGCATTAGCAATGTTTGATGTTCCTCCACCGGCGGTGGTAACCCATTGTTCCACTCCGGAGCTATTATATTTTACAACAAATATGGCATTGTTAAGCGGGCTGTAACAAGGGTTGGTAAATGTAATGGTATCAGAATACTGCCCCGTGACGTATACATTGCCCGAAGGATCACAGGCTACCCCCAATCCCCTATCGGTATGCGCTCCAGTACCTGCCTGGGCCCATACAAATGTTCCGTTGGAAGCATCCAATTTGGTGGTGAATACATTAGTATTATTAGCAGTGCTGGTTAACGTATAAGTACCGAAAGTAGCAGGTCCGTTAAATTGCCCTGTTACAATTACATTTCCATTATTGTCAAACGCTATACCATTTCCGATAGTTGACTGTGAGCCTCCGCAACTTGCTACCCATTTAACATTGCCACTGGCATCGTATTTTACTATAAAAGCATTCTGCAACCCCAGACTAGTAACAGAATTTATTCCAAAGGTTGCAGTTCCGTAATAGTATCCTGTTATATAACTGTTTCCGTTACCATCGCAGGTTATAGCTAAGCCTCTGTCAGGGCCGCCATCACCACCCTTCACTGCCCACACGTAGGTACCGGTGTAATCAACTTTTGCAACGAAAATATCGGAAACTCCCGAAGCTGTTAACGCAGTGTTGCCAAAACTCGCAGTTCCGGTAAAATAACCCGTAGTGTAGCTATTATTATTTCCGTCGCAGGTAATACTGTATCCTTCGTCAGCAGTAGAACCACCACCCCGTTGCATCCAGTAATTTTGAGCCGAAAGATGACTACCGGTAGTACTTAGAATAATAACAGCAACAAAGAGTACTGAGAAATTACTCTTTTTTATTCGATTACTGACAATAGGATAATTATATATCATTTAAAAGCACAGGTACTATTATATTGTTATAACGTTTATTCTGCCTTTTTCGTTGGGTGTAGTAGCTGTATTTTTTATAACAATAAGCAAAGATAGTAAAAATAAGTATTGCAGCTATTTCTTCTTCTTTTTGACAGTAAAGGAAGCCAAGTACTTCATCTAAGGATAATTGTAAAGCAATGCAGGGTATTTGTATGAATAAATAGAGTGTTTCCATCGCAACTCTTCAGTAATGTATTTAATTTGCTGATTTTCTGAATAATATGGTTGTTTTTGTTTTGAATTTGTTGCGCATTACTAAAACAGGCATGAGTAACATTGCACCTTCCACCTCCCGACACTTTTACTTTAGCCAATAATTTATCCGTCTTTTCATACATCGTAACAAGCAAACCGGGGTGATGCGTTTTACATGAAATAGCAGCAAAAAATGCGGCAGCCCCTCCACCTATAATAGCAATTTCCATCTCTTTCTGCATCTTACTGCTGCCGTTTATAAAGGGGCAAGTTAACAGCTTTCGCAATGCTGGCAGCCAGCGCATCGCCTTCGGGGCTAAATGACCAATAGAATAATTTCTTTACGGGGTAGGCTTTCCTGATTTCAGTAATTGCATCAACAGTTAGTTTTTTTGCCAGCCCTCTACGCCTGTATTCAGGCAAAACACTGGCAGAACATAGATATATAGCATCTAACTTATCTCCAGGCATGATTTCATCCAACAGTTTTCCTTCTGAAATTTCTCCCTTCAAAAAACGATTCATCGTCCCTTCCTTCACCGGGATGATAATTATCCAAACTATTGGACCATCTCCTTCATTATACTCTACCATAGTGGATGGGTTAATCTGCATAAGTTTCCCCATCACTTCTTCTGTTATGTTCAACTGTTCCGGATCATTTTTTACATCAAAAAACTCTCCCAC
>Ga0207024_10180_pt1 | contig 18038 bp, 17 predicted proteins | sample Alteio_BWMinCont_44_FD_153470 | JGI IMG/M metagenome (GOLD analysis project Ga0207024, IMG submission 153470) | Enriched cells from forest soil in Barre Woods Harvard Forest LTER site, Petersham, Massachusetts, United States -... | ecosystem: Environmental > Terrestrial > Soil > Temperate forest >...
CTTGGCTCCCGGTTCAGGGCCATTAAAGAATGGCGAGAATGGCAAGGGGATCCTCTCTCGTTGGTATCCGGCAACGCTTAAAAAAAGAATCTTAGCCATTGTGGAATTGAGAGAGCGGTTGACGTTCATGGAGGGTGACGGGATTAAAGCGATTGAAGATAATTCGCACCGAAATGGCGTAGTTTTTTTTATTGATCCGCCTTACACGGCTGATGGGAAAAAAGCTGGCTCGCGCTTGTATAAACATTTTCAATTGGATCATGAAAAACTGTTCAGAGCGGCAAGCGGGATTGTTGATGATTTCGTGATGACGTACGATGATGCGCCTGGAGTTAGGTATCTCGCTGGAAAATATGGTTTCGATGTAGAGTGTGTTGCAATGAAGGGGACTCATCATAGAGAGATGAAAGAGCTCTTAATTGGTCCGGACTTGGATTGGGCAAGGGTGACCCGGAATAAAGCCGTGCATAGATAAGAATTGGCCATTTGTGAATGGGACAATACGCCGAATGTTTGCTCCAAACGCCGCTTGAAAAAGATTCGCAGCCGCGGGCGGACACGGTATAAAATGCGAAGCATCTCATGCGGTCAAAGCGGAAAATTCAACGGATGGAGTGTGCCATGAAGACAACGTGGATCGGCGCGGCAGCCGTACTCGCTGTGATCATCGGATTCTCGGGGCCGTCGCGCGCCCAATCTGCACCAGCGCTGCCCATTCCCGGCGTCGAGGCGGCTATTGATTTTCCCAATGAACATGAATTGCCTGACCCGAACCTGGTGTACAAGGTCGCTTTCGATATCGGCAAGGCCTCTCCGAAGATGGGCGAACCCCATCCCGGCCTCATCAAGATTGCGGAGTATTACAATACCCTCGCCAAGCACGGCGTGCCGGCCGACCATAGAAAATTCGTCGTGGTATTTCATCAGGAGGGAAGCGAGTTGGTCCTGACCAATGCCGCATTCAAGGCACGAAATGACGGCCACGACAATCCCAATATTGCCCTGATTGAGAGCATGAAAAAAGCGGGAGTGGATTTTCGCGTGTGCGGCCAAGGGTTGATCGGGAAGAAGATTGACGAAGCGGCCATCCTGCCCGGGGTGCAAGTGGATCTTTGGGCCATGGTGACATTGACCTCCATGGCGCTGAAAGGTTACGTGCGCGTAAGCATGGGGTAGCCCCAGTAGGACAGGCTTCAGCCTGTCAGGTTTAGATGGCGCGCGGGCGGAAATCAAGGCCAGACAGGCTCAAGCCTGTCCTACTGGAACTTTAAAATAGTCTTTGCTTTTTATTCGCCTTGTGGTATCTTGCCCTCCGAAATGAACACGCGCCGTTCAGGACGGTTTTCGGGTGCGGGCTGTACTTGCAGCCCGTCGGAAGACTATAGTAGACTCCGCGGAGCGGATTCAAAGTCACGAAACGTGACAACTCAGCGTTCGAGGTGATGGGATGACCGACGAAAAGTCAAAGCTTTTGGAAGCGGCAATTTCACAGATCGAGAAGCAGCACGGCAAGGGCGCGATCATGCGCCTGGGCAACCGCGATGTGCTGGTCCCGGTGAGCGTGATCCCCACGGGAGCGCTTTCGATTGACGCCGCGCTCGGTGTGGGCGGCGTGCCGCGCGGCCGCGTGATTGAAATTTACGGCCCGGAATCGGGCGGCAAGACCACGCTGACACTGCATATTATCGCTGAGGCGCAGAAAATGGGCGGCCAGGCGGCGTTCATTGACGCCGAACACGCGCTGGATCCGATTTACGCGCGCAAGCTGGGCGTGGACGTGGACAATCTTCTCGTGTCGCAGCCGGATAACGGCGAGCAGGCGCTGGAAATCGCCGAGGCGCTGATCCGCTCGAACAGCGTGGACATCATCGTGGTGGACTCGGTGGCCGCGCTGGTGCCGCGCGCCGAACTGGAAGGCGACATGGGCGATCCGCAGATGGGCTTGCAGGCCCGCCTGATGTCGCAGGCGTTGCGCAAGCTCACCGGGATTGTGTCCAAGTCGCGCACCTGCCTGATCTTCATCAACCAGATCCGCGAAAAAATCGGCGTCATGTTCGGCAATCCGGAAACCACCACCGGCGGACGCGCGCTGAAATTCTACTCTTCGATTCGTCTCGATATTCGCCGCATTCAGTCCATCAAGGAAGGCGACCGCGTGATCGGTTCGCGCACGCGCGCCAAGGTTGTGAAGAACAAAGTTGCCGCGCCGTTCCGCGAAGCGGAATTCGATATTCTCTACGGCGAAGGCATCTCGCGCGAAGGCGATCTGGTGGATCTTGGTGTCGAGCATGCCGTCCTCGAAAAGTCCGGCACGTGGATTTCCTTCGGCGCCGAACGTCTGGGGCAGGGACGTGATAACGCCCGCGTCTTCCTGAAGGAACACGCCGATATTCGTTCCAAGATTGAAAATGCGCTGCGCAAAAAGATGGGCATTCCGCTGCCCGGTGGAGCTACCGCCGTTCCAGCCCCTGCAACCGCCCCGGCGGCAGAAAAGCCCGCGGTACAAGCTGCTGCTGCCGCCTCCGGTTCATCTGGTTCAGCGAATAAGCCTCGCCCGACTCGCTAAATCAGAACCAAACCAAGTAAGTTCCATTCCGCAGCCCGGGTGTCCCCCGGGCTGCGGAACTATTCTTGGAACATCCTTCACGAAAAATGTGTTTCTTCTTGAACCAGAGGCATACCTGTGGCACAGTCTCCCCCTTCGCCGGCAATTGTTACGTGGCTTGTTTTCAGACGAGTACGGTAGCCCGTACGAATGGCCCATTGCGTGATACAACGTTATAGGAGACATTGACTATTGCGGTGGAGCGAAGAGGTTTCCTACAATGAATGTTTCGGTATGCCACGCGCTAGGGAGCGCGGAAACGGCCTGAAACGGAACTTAGCAGGCGCAGTCGTTTAGGAGTGTAATCACTAATGAAATCTCGCCCCAGCCATTTCCGAATTGTCGCCATCGTCCTGTGCCTCTTGAACGCCGGGAGTTTGCCCGCGTTTGCGGCCTCCAGGCCCCGCGCGGCGCTGCGCACTGCCGTTAAGCATCATTCGTCTTCGCACCGTAACAATCCTACTTTGGCTGACTCTTTGAAAGACGATATTGCCGACTACGATGACCCGGCCGTGCGCAAAGCCGCCATCGAGTCCATGGGCCACTTTAATGGATCGGTCGTCGCGATTGATCCCTCCAGCGGACGCATTCTTTCCGTGGTCAATCAAAAGCTCGCGTTTGGATCAGGATTTATTCCGTGCTCGACCATCAAGCCGGTGATCGCCGTGGCCGCGCTGCAAGAAGGCGTGGTAACGCGCGACACCATGATTCGCGTAGCCCCGCGCAAATATTTGAATCTCACCGAAGCGCTGGCGCATTCGAACAACGCCGCATGGGATTTGACACCGTTTCGCACTACGGCCGCCTTTTGGGGCTGGGTGAACTAGCTGGTTACCAGATTCCCGAGGAGCATCCGGGAGGATTTCCGTCCGCGCCGCCATCCAATGGCGGAGTGGCGCGCATGTCCAGCTTCGGCGAAGGTATTCAAATGACGCCGCTGCAACTGGGCGCGCTGGCCAGCAGCATAGCCAACGGCGGCACGCTCTATTATTTGCAATATCCGCGGACTGCCGATGAAAAGGCGAATTTTATTCCGCGCATCAAGCGCAACCTCAATATCGAAGCCCTGCTGCCGGAAGTTCGTGACGGCATGTTGGCCGCGGTGCTCTATGGGACCGCGCGCCTGAGCTACATTTCCACCGACGAGCAAGCCCTCGGCAAGACGGGCACGTGCTCGGAAGACGGTTCGCGCCTGGGCTGGTTCGTTTCCTACGCCGATCAATCGCATCCGAAGATCGTGCTGGTCGTCCTGATGCGCGGACATAGCAGCGCCATCAAAGGTCCAATGGCAGCCGGCGTTGCCGGACGGATTTACCGCAAACTGAATGACGAAAATTACTTCGCCACGCACAGCGCGGAAGCGCGCACGCCAGCCCTGGTAGCCGGCTCGCGGCAATAATTTCGAGCACGTTCCGGCAATCCCAGTAGGACAGGCTTCAGCCTGTCCTACTAGTGCGCTCCATATTCATATATGGAGTCACACGAAAAATAAAAGGCGGCCCGTGTTTCGGGCCGCCTTTTTATTTGTAGCAGAGGTTTCTTTTTCCGAACGTCTTACCGCACTTCCCAGGTGTCGCCGGAGCGCAGCAGCTTGGCGAGATCGCCGGGGCCGCGCTTGGCAATAACGTCCTGCACTTGCCGGGACATCACATCCTCGTAGCGGTCGCGATCCCACGAGCGCAGCACGCCGATGGGGGTGGGGAAGCCAGGCTTCTCTTCCATCTGTGCGAGCAGGAAGGCGTACGCCGGGTTCGGATGATGTTCATCGTGAACCAGAACGTCCTTCTCGGTGAGGCCGTTGCCGTTGCCGAGGTGGACGACTTCCAGTTCCATTCCGTTCAGTCGGATACCCTTGTCACGATTCTTGCCGTAGATCAGGGGTTTGCCATGCTCCAGCTGCACCACGTGCTCGCTGCGCGCTTCTTTTTCCGTCAAGTCAAACCACGCGCCGTCGTTGAAGATGTTGCAGTTTTGCAGGATTTCCACGTACGCGGAGCCGCTGTGCGCCGCGGTCTTGCGCAGCGTGTCTTTCAGATGCTGTTGGAATACGTCCACCGAGCGCGCCACGAACGAAGTGTCTGCGCCAATCACCAGGCCCAGCGGATTGAACGGCCGGTCGGTGGTGCCGAACGGGGTGGATTTCGTTTTCTTGCCGAATTCCGACGTCGGCGAATATTGCCCCTTTGTGAGGCCGTAAATCTTGTTGTTGAACATCAGCACTTTGATGCCAACGTTGCGGCGCAGCATGTGAATGGTGTGATTGCCGCCAATGGCCAGCGAATCGCCGTCGCCGGTTGCCACCCAGACTTCGAGCTCGGGGTGGGCGATCTTCACGCCGGTGGCCACGGCGGGTGCGCGGCCATGAATCGTATGAAAGCCGAACGTGTTCATGTAATACGGGAAGCGGCTGGAGCAGCCGATTCCGGAAATCACTACGAACTTTTCGCGGGGAATCCCAAGTTCAGGAAACACGCTCTGCACGGCGGACAGAATCGCGTAATCTCCGCATCCAGGACACCAGCGGACTTCCTGGTCCGTCTGAAAATCCTTTTTCGTAAGCACTGGCAGCGTTGCGGTAGTCATTTTTTCAGGTCTCCGGGTATTGATTCGGGCCTTAGCCCAGTATTTCTTCGATCTTTCCTTCGATTTCCGACTGCTTAAAGGGCTGCCCTTGAATCTTGTTGTAGCCGATTGCGTCCACCAGGAATTTCGCGCGCAGGATCATGGAAAGCTGTCCCATGTTCATTTCCGGGATCAGCACTTGCTTGTAGCGTTTCAGCACTTCTCCCAGGTTTCTCGGCAGCGGATTCAAATGGCGCAGGTGGACGTGGCCAACGCGTTGACCTTTGGCCCGTGCCGCCTTCATTCCCGCCGTGATCGCCCCGTATGTCGAACCCCACGCGACGATCAAAAGATCGCCGTCCGGGTCGCCGGCCGGAACCGCTTCCGGAATATCCTGTGCGATGCCTTCAACTTTCGCGGCGCGCAGGCGAACCATTTTTTCGTGGTTCAGGGGTTCGTAGTTGATGTTGCCGGTGACGTCCTGCTTCTCGATGCCGCCGATGCGGTGTTCGAGTCCCGGTGTTCCGGGAATCGCCCACGGGCGCGCCAGCGTTTGGGGATCGCGCTTATAGGGCAGAAATCCGACCGGGTCGGTCGCATACTTCACCTGGATTCCCGGGATGTCGCTGACGTCCGGAATGCGCCAGGGCTCCGCGCCATTGGCCAAATAACCGTCGGAAAGAATGATGACAGGAATCATGTATTTCAGAGCGATGCGGCAAGCTTCCACGGCCACCCAGAAGCAATCACCGGGCGTGGAGGGGGCAAGCACCGGAATCGGCGATTCGGAGTTGCGCCCAAACATGGCTTGCAGCAAATCGGCTTGCTCGGTCTTGGTCGGCAATCCGGTCGAGGGGCCGCCGCGCTGGATGTCGCAAATCACCAGCGGCAATTCGACCATGATGGCCAGGCCCATGGCCTCTGTCTTGAGCGCCATGCCTGGGCCGGAAGTCGTCGTCAAAGCCAGAGAGCCAGAATAGGCGGCGCCAATTGCGGAAGTGATGGCTGCGATTTCGTCTTCGGCCTGGAAGGTCATCACGCCGAAATTCTTGTACATGGAAAGCTCGTGCAGAATGTCGGACGCAGGAGTGATGGGGTAGGAGCCAAGAAACAGCGGAAGACCGGACTTTTGAGCAGCGGCCACGAATCCCATGGCCAGCGCCTGATTTCCGCTGAGGTTGCGATACGTGCCGGGAGTGAGTTTAGCGGGCGGGATTTCGTAGCTGACCTGAAACGCCTCGGTCGCGTCGCAATAGTTGTGGCCCGCGCGCATGGCCAGCTTGTTGGCTTCCACGAGCAACGGCTTGCTCTTAAACTTGTCTTCAATCCATTTGTAGGTCAGGTCCAGCGAGCGGTTGTAAAGCCAGTAGGACATGCCCAACGCAAAGAAATTTTTGCAGCGGTCCATGGACTTGGCGTCGAGGCCCAGGTCCTGCAGCGCCGCGCGCGTCATGCGTTCGAGGCCCACGGAGAACAAGCGGTAGCCGTCGAGAGAATGATCCTCGAGCGGGTTGGACTTGCAGCCCGCCTTGGCCAGGTCGGCGGGCGTAAAGGCATCGTTGTTGATGATCAGAATACCGTTGGTCTTCAAATCCTTGATATTGGTTTTCAGCGCGGCGGGGTTCATTGCCACCAACACGTCCACCGAATCGCCCGGTGTAAATACGTCGCTGGAGGAAAACTGAATCTGGAATCCGCTGACGCCGGGAACGGTGCCCGCGGGAGCGCGAATTTCAGCGGGATAATCGGGGAACGTTGCGAGGTCGTTTCCGTACAGCGCCACGGTGTTGGTGAACTGGCTGCCGGTAATCTGCATGCCATCGCCGGAGTCCCCGCTAAAGCGGAGAACGGCTTTGTCAATCACTTCGCGCTTGTGCGCGCGGACTACTGGGTCCGTAATTGTAGCCATGATGAAATAGGACTCCGATCCTGGATTATATTTTTATACCACCCGGTATGCCCAAAGAAGATTCATAGTTCGCTGGACTTCTTGCCGAGGCAACAGCCCGCACCCGTTTCCACGCCAGTTCCCCAGAGGGCTTACAAAACAAGCATAGCATAACGACCGTGCCCGTGTAAGTGGAAGGCAAAACTCGCGTGTCGCTAATTGAACATTGACGATTTCCCCAGCCTCGAAAAATAGTGGAAGCTTTGAAATGTGCGGCTTTGGAACCCGATTCGGAATCTTCCGTCCACTCGAACAAGGGATTCACTCGCCGCCCCCTCGGGTGTATAAGTATCCCCAAGCGCTCCTGGAATTTGTGCGGCCCAAAACAGCAGGAAAATAATAAGGTGAATATGCCGACTCGCAGGGGATTCCTAAAAAGTGCGGCGGGAACGGCGGCGGGAATCCTTTTCGCAGGCTGCGAGTGCGTCAATTCTATGGCGAGCCTCGCGTTGTATTCGTGGCAATCTTCCGCGGATCTGGGAACCAATCGTAAACGCCGGGAAGTCTCCGTTGCCGGAAGTCGCGTGAAAGTAATTGACGTTCACGCTCACGTGCGGGTGCCGGAAGCCTGGAATTTGGTGAAGGATCGCGTCGGGCGCGAGGGCCGCCCCGGCGACGCGGCCCAAGCCACCTCAGACAACGCTGGCAACACCCACAATGATATAGGGAAGCGCCTGGCGGATATGGACGAAATGGGAGTGGATGTGCAGGCCCTCTCGATCAATCCATTTTGGTATTGGGCGGACGTGGATCTCTCCCGAAAAATCATCCAGGTTCAGAACGAAAAAATTGCGGAATTCTGCGCAGGGCACCCGGATCGTTTCTTGGGGCTGGGCAGCGTGGCCTTGCAGTACCCCGCTCTGGCCATCGAGCAAATGGAAGAAGGTGTGAAGAAGTTTGGCATGCGGGGCTTTGCCATTGCCGGCAGCGTCAACGGAGACGATTTGTCCGCCGCCAAATTCCACCCTTTTTGGGCGAAGGCTCAGGAATTGGACACCCTGATTTTCATTCATCCCCAATCCGCGGGGCAGCCGATAGACGGTCGCAGGCTGCAGGGAAACGGATACCTGGACAATGTAATTGGACACCCTTTGGAGACCACCCTCGCGCTCACCCATTTAATTCAGGACGGGACACTGGATCTTTTTCCAAATCTCAAAATTTGCGCGGCGCATGGCGGCGGTTACTTGCCCTCCTATTCGGGACGCAACGATCAATGCCTGACGGCTTATCCGCAATTGTGCAAACCCTTGAAGAAGCTTCCCACCGAATACCTTAAGCAGCTTTATTTTGATTCCGTGTTGTTTACCCCCGAGGACATGCGGCATTTAGTCGCCGTAGTGGGGGCCAGCCAGGTGGTTGTGGGAACCGACTATCCTACAAAATGGAATCGCACGCCGGTGGACCGTATTTTTGACACTCCGGGATTGAGCGACGCGGATCGCACGGCAATTTTCAGCGGAACGTTGGCGAAGTTGCTCAAAGTGAATGTTTGAGGCAGGCGGCAGGAAGGTTTCCAGGGAGATGACATGACGAAACACGAGGAAGCGGCAACACGACAGCGGCGCAATTTCCTGAAGGCCGCGGGGGGCGCAGCCATGGGGCTGGTCGCTACAAAAGAGGCGTTGGGACAAAGCGCGCATCACCAGCGCGCGACACCCACACTAAATCTTCGCGAGGCGCCAGCAGATAGAGGTCTTTGGATTACGTGGTACGACCTGCCCGATGCTGGACGCGACGCCTATTTTTCCTGGCTTCACGGCACGTATCTTCCCGGCTTGTTAAAGCGACCTGGCTATTTGTGGGCGGCGCACTACGCCTCGATGGATTTGGAAGGCGGCGCGGAAAACGCCAAACGCTATCATCATGTCGAAGATCCCAGGGTGGGCGCCGGATTTCACTACATGCTTCTGATTGCCGCGACGGATGCCAATGTGTTTGGCGACCCCGTCCCCAGCGTCCTGCACGCAGCGCTGCCGGACGAGGGACGCAAGATGCTCGCCATGCGAATGGGTGAGCGCGTAAATCTTTTTACCGAGGCCGGCCGGCGCGAGGGTCGCGCAGCCGTTACTTACAAGGAAGGTCTGACCGGCGCTCCCTGCATTCAAGTGGGGAGCTTCGATTGCGCCCTCGAGTTCGAGGAAGAGATGCACGCCGGGTACGTGTTGCAACGGTTGCCAAAGATGTGCGACACCCCATCCTGCGTCAGAACCCGCAAGCTCAATTCCGTCGCCGGATGGGCGAAGCATGGCATTGTTTACGAATTCGCCAGCAAGGAAGGTTTCGATCGGGACTACGCTCCCGCGGTCGCGAACTCTCCGCTGGGTTTTGCGGGACACTCCGTGGTTCCGATGCTGACCCACGCCCCCAACGGACCCAATAGCGCGCTCAGAATATGGCCGCCCGTGCCGAAAGCTTAGGAGGCTTTCGGTCAGAAAAGTTCCAACGCTGTTATCAATTGGCGACCTGATTTTGTACGTTCCGAAGCCCCGGAGGGACGACATAACGTAGCCCACCGTGGAACGGTGGGGACACCGTCGCGGTATTTGAAGAACCCCGTAGGGGCGGCACACGTTTCACCATGTGTCGCCCCTACGGGGCTCAGCCTATTGCGAATTTCCATTCCCACCACTCGCGCGGTGGGCTACGCTGTTTCGTCCCAAACGGGACTGGACAAAATGTAACGAGTGATCCGTAATCCTGTGAGACAAACTCCTAGTTTTTAAGAAAAAGGAAGGCCGGATGAACCGTTAATGAAAAAACTATCAAGAAGATCAATGCTCTTGACTCCACTATTGACTCCCGTGGCGCTGACTGCCTCACGCGCCCTCTTGGCCGACTCCGGGAAGAAGATGACGCTCGCCATTCACCAGAACACCTCCAACGGGGCGGGCTTCCGCAAGTCGCTGGAAGGGTGGTCTCGGGCAGGAATCAAGTATGTCGAAATTACTAATATTCTGCTGGATGAGTTTTTGAAAACCGACGATTTGGCTGCCGCCCGCCGTGTGCTCACCGACCTTGGGCTGACCGCTGTTCAAGCCGCGACCGGCGTCACGGGCCTTTGGGAGCCGAATCCCAATCGCCCCGCCGCGCTTGAGAATCTCAAGAAACGCTGCGAGATGTTCGCGGCCATGGGACTCGACCGTGTCTACGCCGCAACGGCCACCACGCAAAAAGTCACGCTGGATGACTACAAGGCCGGCGCGGAAAACATGCATGAAGCGGGTGAAATTGCCAGGCAGTTCAACATGTCGCTCAGAATTGAATTCTTGCGAACTTCAACATTTATCTCCACGCTCCCAACAGTGCTGAAGATGACGCGCGAAGCGGCGCATCCGAACCTCGCGCCCATGCTGGATTGTTATCATTTCTGGTCCGGCCTGAATAAGTTCGAGGATCTGGATCTAATCCGGCCCGGGGAAGTTGGTCATGTGCACTTTCAAGACGTGCCGGAAATGCCCCGGGAGTTGTTGGATCTATCCACCAGAATTATTCCCGGTGATGGCGTCAGTCCACTGGTTCGGATTCTTGGCAAGCTCGCGGACAAGGGATATGCCGGCCCACTCTCGGTCGAACTGTTCCTGCCAAAATTCCAACAAGGGGATCCCTTTGAGGTCGCCCGCGAAATCCGCCAGAAGTCGGAAGCGGTCATGCGTCAGGCTGGCGTACTGTGAAGCACGATCTCCAGGGCATACAGGGTTAGTGTGAGCACTGCCAAATTTTTGTAGGGCACGGCTTCAGCCGTGCCGTAACCAGCACAAATTTAGCGCGGCTTTAGCCGCTGGCACGACGGCAAGCGAATTCTCCCATAGACTCATATAGCTCCGGATTTGCGCCAGCTGTAAGTTTTTTTCTAAATAAATCAAGACCGCGCCAAGCGAACCACCCGCCAGGCCAAGCCTATTTCCACGCCGAATAAACCGGCTTGCCCACCAGCAGCGCCGGATTCGCTCCAGGACGAGGCCGAAATTTTTCGGCGCGGCCGTTGTTGACTTCGGCGAGGTAGAGATTTCCTTCCTGATCCACGCTCATGCCGTGCACATTCCACAGCGCGCCCGGCCAATCGCCTTCGCTGCCCCATTCATACAATAGATGACCGTCCATATCGAACTTGATGATCTTGGCGGTCGTGCCGTCGGCGATCCACAAATAGCCGTCGGCTGCTTTGTACAGAAATTGCGGCGTGGACGGTTTTCCGGTGGTCCACTGATCGAGGAATTTTCCGTTTTCGTCAAAGATTTCGATGCGGTGATCGGAGCGGTCGGTGACGAACACACGATGACGCGGAAGATCAAACACCACGCCGTGCACGTCATGAAAAGTGCCTGGGCGGGTGTCGTCCGGCGGCGTTGAGGGCGTGCCCCAGGTCATTAGATATTTGCCGTCTTTGTCGAATTTCACCACGCGCGTGTTGCCATAGCCATCGGTAACGAACGCCGTTCCGTCGGGCAACCAATTTATAAAAGTTGGACGGTTGAAATGTTTTTCATCCTCGCCCGGCTCGTATGGCGTCCCCAGTGTTTTCACCAATTCTTTTCCGTCATGCGTGAATTCATACACGGCGTGGCCCTGATCGTCCACCACCCAGACGTGCTTTTCCGGGTCGTAGGGATTCATGGTGATCGAGTGCGGGCGGCGCAGCATCTTGTCCCATTTCGTCCAGTCCTCGATGATGTTGCCGCTCGCATCCACCACCACGATGCAATGCTCCCAACGCGCGTCCACACTCAGCGCGCCTTTCCACATGGGATTTCCGGCGGACGTCACCGGCCCCACCGAGGCGTTGCGCCAGGGAACCTGCGCGACTGGAAAAGAAATGCTCGGTCCCACCGAAGGGTAGGGAACTTCCTCGGGCCGCTTCATGGCTGGAATTTCCCCGCGCTCCAAAATAAAAACGCGATTGGGATTTTCGGCGAACACGCTTTCCACGGCTCCGTAAGTCCATTTCTCATGACCGGGCAACGCGGTGATCGGCTTCGGCCAGTTGGGATCAACCGTGTACGGGCCGTCCACATCCTGCCCCACACGCTCGCCGGCCAGCGCCGCGGCTCCGTATCCCGGCTTCTCCTGCGCCTCGACGGAAATCATTTTATTCGCGAGGATTGCGCCGGCAGTAAATGCGATGGCAGCAATGGCCGCGACGACGAGCATAAGTGTGCGTCTGGTCATGAATTTCATCTCCCAAAAATTTCTTTGGCGAAATGTAAAGTGTTGAAATTCCGGGAGGTACTATACACCCGGATGCGTCCGTTGGTCGCGCGGTGCAGGGATGTAAAGGCCTGGGCCAAATCAGTTCATTGCCGGTGCGGAATCCCATCTATTTTTCGGAATCTGGAAAAAGCTTCCCAGTTACTTAGCTTCCCGCTTCTTACGCCCCGTCGCCTTGTGACGAACGCTTCGGTAGCGGGATATGTACGCATGCGACACATATGGCTGGGTGTTCTCTTTTGAACAGTTTGACTCAGATCCTCTTGGTACGGTGGCCACCTCCAGCCAAGCGCCAGTCTACGGGAGGCCATGAATGACACTAGCCGGACGGAATGTGCTATTGGTCGGACAGAGTTTTCATAGTGCCCGGGCCTTGACGAACAAACTGCAATTCTGGAAATTCCAATATCATTTTGCCAGCAATGTACGAGCGGCCACCGCCTTCGTGAGTTCGCGCCGAATTGATCTAGTGCTCAGCCATACAAATCTACCCGATGGAACCGCCTCCGCCGTGCTGGCCCCTTTGGCCCACCTTCCTGTTACCGCGTTCCTCTGCTTGCCTGTCGAAAATAGCTGCCTCTGGCTGCCAGCCCTCGATGGGGGAACGAAATGCTTGGGATTGCCAGCACTCCGCCCATTGGAGTTTGCCAGGACACTCGAAGAAATGGCCCGGGGCTTGTCCACTCGAACCCAGGCATCTTGTTCACAATTCGATGCTCTCCATGCCGTTGGTCGGGATTGTGCTTGAGGAATTCTCATCATCGGAATCTGGGTACGTACGAATTAAATTAACGGTTGATTTTTCGCTTTTACTTCGCCTATGATGTGGTCGCATTGTTAGGAGCGATCAATGACACTGACGAAGCGGCAAAAAGAAGTTCTGGATTTTCTGGTGCATTTTCATAACAAGCACGGCTACTCGCCCAGCTTTGAGGAAATCGCGCGCTCGCTAAAGCTGACTTCGCTGGCCACCGTGCACAAGCACATCACCACGCTCGAGCGCAAAGGATACGTGCGCCGCGGCTATAACCAGAGCCGCTCGATTGAAGTGACGCAGCTTCCCAAGCAGGTGCGCGAACAGGTTCAGGAACGCAACTCCCGCATTGAATTGCCGATGATGGGCCGCATCGCCGCGGGCCGTCCTCTCGAAGCGGTGCAGGACAATGAAACGCTCTCGCTCGGCGAATTCGCGCACTCGGACAAGACGTTTGTGCTGCAGGTGCGCGGCAGCTCGATGATTGACGATCACATTTTGAACGGCGATTACGTGGTGATCGAACCAACGCAAGTGGCAAATCCCGGCTACTATCGCGAACCCGGCGGAAAAATTCGTCTGCAACCTGCGAATTCGGAAATGATGCCCATCATTCTCGCGGCCAATGACGTGAAGATTCAAGGCCGCGTCGTCGGCGTCCTTCGCAAATATTGATTTTTCATTTTTGGAATTTTCCATCGCGTCGGTTGCCATCAGATGTGTTGGTTTGTAATTTTATGTTCGGTATCTGCTAACTCGCTCTTGGTTATCGCGCCAACAGCGCGAAGGTGACTAGCCCGGGGCAACGCCCCGGGTATCGTGCTGCCGATTCATTGTCCGCCCTGAAGAGTCTGTGTGAGAACTGCCAAATCCTTGTAGGGCACGGCTTCAGCCGTGCCGAAAAGAACGCAAAATCAACGCGGCTTTAGCCGCTGGCACGACGCAATGGGGTTCTCACGCAGATTCTGAAGGGGCGGAAGGGGCTTCCCGCGCCCCTTCAGGGCGCGTTAATTTCTACGATATCCACCATACTCAGGGCGCAGCCTTGGGCTGGTCAACTCCGGGCTTTCAGCGCCGGAATCGAGTGCTCGCAAAATCCTGTTGCTCTGGTGAAACAATTCTTGTAAGGTTTGATTCTCAGCCGGGCTCCCAGCCTGTGTTACTTCATGGAACACCATGCCCGTAATTTATCCGTTCCATTTTAGTTCATAGAGCTAAAGTGAATCGCACCGCGGTCCTGCACCGGCTTTAGCCTAAGGTGTCACCGACCGAGGAGGCCATACAATGTGGGGAGATAAGAAATCAGAAACGCCGCCACCGATACCAGCGAAAGCTCCGGAACCAGCACCGGTAGCACCGCCGACTGTGGCAAAAACGGAGGCAATACCCATGAGCACTGACGCCATGCGCCCGCTAAGCACTTCGCCGTCCGGAACAACCGCCCGGCTCGGAGCCAGCTTGCACGTGAAGGGTGAAATTACAGGAAATGAAGATCTGCATATTGACGGCAGTGTCGAAGGGCTGGTTCAGCTCGACGACCGCAAGCTGACCGTGGGCGCCAGCGCCAAGCTGACCGCCGACGTGGTAGCGCGCGAAGTCGTCGTATACGGCAGCGTAAAAGGAAATCTGCGGGCCCGCGACCGCATCGAAATCAAGAAGGATGGCTCGGTGGTTGGGGACCTCACCACGGCGCGCATCATGATTGAGGACGGCGCGTACTTCAAGGGTTCGATCGAGATTGATCGCACCGCAGCAGGCAACGAAACCAATCTCGAGAAGCCCGCTTACACCAGAGCCGCCACGGTTTCTACCGCGACGACCCCGGCGCATAGCGTTCCGAATAAGACTTCCTAAATCCGCAAGTCTTTTGCGCCCGCCCGCGGTGTCGCGCCCTGACGCGTCGCACCGCGCGGCGATTGGCGTACTGCCCGAATCACAACGTTTTCGATTTATCTCTCCTGGCAGGCGAAACACCCAGGCCCCCGTAATCCTTGCAGGCATTCATTGACAAAAGTGATCGTACCCATTATTGTTTACGTTTGACTATTCATGGAAAGGTGTGACTAAGCAGATGCGTACGTATGTTCCCCGGGGACGTGACACGGAAGAGATTGAACAGGGCGGTGGCTGGTTTGTTTTGGACGCTGCGGGATTGGTAATGGGCCGCGTGGCCACGCGCATTGCGCGCATCCTGATCGGCAAGGACAAGGCCAATTATACGCCTTACCTGGATTGCGGCGATCACGTTGTAGTGATCAATGCCGACAAGATCCGCCTAACCGGCAACAAGCTGGAGCAAAAGATCTATCGCCATCACAGCGGCTTTCCCGGCGGGCTGAAGGAAATTCCGGCCAAGCGGCTGCGCCCGACGCGCGCTGATTGGATGCTACGCGAAGCGGTGCTGGGCATGCTCCCGAAGAATAAACTGCGCGCGCTGCGCGCCAAGAAATTGCGAATTTATCTGGACGACAAAGGCCTGGCACGACATATGGGCCAAAAACCGCAATTGCTCCCTCAGTAGAGGCCAGCTGTGGCAGCGATTTCAGTTATCGCCATATTTCAGCTATCGAGATCGGTTTTGTGCGAATTGAGGAGGAAAGTTGAGTTCCAGCGGACAGCCTGAAGAAGGCGCGAAACAGAAATTTTACGGCACCGGTCGGCGCAAGGAATCGGTGGCGCGGGTATTCCTGACGTTCGGCTCCGGCAAAATCACGATTAACGGCCGGACCGTGGAGCAGTATTTTCACAACGTGAACTGGCTCAATCGCGCTGTCGAGCCGTTGAAGTTCACAGAGACCCTCGGTTCTGTGGATATTATGGCCACCGTGAATGGCGGCGGAGTGGGCGGACAGTCTGGCGCGTTCCGCATGGGTCTTTCCCGTGCGCTATCCATCTTCAATCCCGAACTGCGAGCAGGCCTGCGCAAAAACGGATTCTTGACGCGCGATTCACGCATGAAGGAACGCAAGAAGTACGGGCAGAAGGGCGCCCGCAAGCGCTTCCAGTTCAGCAAGCGGTAATACCTGTTTCTGGTCCGGCTTCGCCGGACCAAATTCACGGCCGGCAAGGAGCCGGCAGCCGGGTTCGGGCTCTTTTGGAGCCCACCCGGAACGGATGTTCGGTCCTGGACGTTATTCCGGCGGGCTGCAAGAACAGCCCGCACCCGTGAGGTGTCACCTCACAGTCCGGGACGTGCAAACATCTATCTCCTGAGGAGGAAATTTGGCAGTCGAAATTACGATGAAAGAATTACTGGAGGCCGGTGTTCATTTTGGCCACCAGACCCGCCGATGGAATCCGAAGATGAAGGAATATATCTTCGGCGAACGCAATGGAATCCACATCATTGATCTTCAAAAGACATTGAAACTGTTCCGCGAGGCCGCGCGGTTTGTGGGCGACCTCAGCAGCAGCGGCAAGACCGTGCTGTTTATCGGAACCAAGCGTCAGGCGCAGGAATCGGTGGCTGAAGAGGCCAACCGCTGCGGCATGTTCTACGTGAATCACCGCTGGCTGGGCGGCACGCTCACCAACTGGTCCACGCTGCAGAAATCCATCAAACGCCTGAAGACGTTAAAAGCCATGACCGAAGACGGCCGCATGGGGCAACTCTCGAAAAAAGAAGCGGCGCGTCTGGACCGCGAACTCAAGCACCTCAAGCAGAATCTTTCCGGCGTGGAAAATATGTCGGCGCTGCCGGACGCGATGTTCGTCATTGATTCCCATGCCGAAGCGATCGCCGTTCGCGAGGCGCGGCGCATGGGCGTTCCCGTCGTTTCCATTGTGGACACCAACTGCGATCCTGACCAGGTGGATTGGGTCATCCCGGGCAATGATGACGCCCTGCGCGCCATCAAGCTGTTTACGTCCAAGATATCCGACGCCGTAATCGAAGGCCGCCATGCGTACGAGCGGTCGCAGATCGCCAGCCAGAAGGCCGCCACCGATTCCGCCGAAGCCGGCGACAAGGTGGACTACGTGGACACCAGCGCCTACGAATCCTACGAAAAGCAGGAAGGCGATTTCGCCGAGCCCACCACGGAACCCGTGGCTGAGCCTTTTGTGGAACCGGAAGCCGAAGCCGCTGCCGCCACCGCCGACGATAAATCCGTCAAAGCTGCTGAGTAACTGCAAATTCGCGCCCGGCCTGTCCGGGCGCGATGCAATTCCAATCATAACGATCTGTAAAAAAAGGATTAGAGACAGCTATGACAAATTCATCCGAGCCAGTCAACATTTCAGCGCAACTCGTGAAGGAATTGCGCGAGCGCACCGGCGCGGGATTCGCGGATTGCCGTTCGGCGCTGGTGGAAGCCAAGGCCAATATTGAAGGCGCGATTGACGTCCTGCGGAAAAAAGGGCAGGCTGCCGCGCAGAAGAAAGCCACGCGGCAAGCCACCGAAGGGCTGGTCGGTCACTATATTCATGCTGGCGGAAAAATCGGAGTCCTGATCGAGGTGAATTGCGAATCCGATTTCGTCGCGCGCACCGAGGATTTTCAGCGCCTGTGCCACGACGTGGCCATGCACATCGCCGCGCTCGATACGCGCTACGTGCGCCGCGAGGAAGTGACGCAGGAAATTCTTGACCGCGAGCGCGAGATCGCCATGGCCCAGGCGCGCGCCACCGGGAAGCCCGAGCCGGTCATCGAAAAAATCGTCAACGGCAAGATGGAGAAGTTCTACGAGGAAAATTGCCTCTATGAGCAGCACTTCATCAAGGATGAGTCCGTCACCGTGGGCGAGCTGGTCAGCCAGATGGTTCATAAACTCGGCGAAAACATTTCCATCCGCCGCTATGTCCGTTTTAAAGTAGGGGAAAGCGCGGGAGCGGCGAGCGAGCCCGCAGCTGTGGCAGCCCCCGCGAATTAATCGGTTCCCTTGGCCGCGAGCGGTGGCTCGTGGAATCGCCAACGATTGCGAATTTTGGTGGTCGTGCTGTTGTAAGGGCATCCGCCGCGA